>OGQC01000523.1_pt1 | contig 21186 bp, 16 predicted proteins | sample 1553081 | NCBI WGS metagenome assembly OGQC01 (sample SAMEA2580267, study PRJEB22360) | human gut metagenome | biome: human gut; feature: human-associated habitat; material: faeces | place: Denmark | collected 2008/2010
TGCTGCTGGCCGATGCCTCGGCCGCTGCGGGTGAACGCCGGCGCCGGTCGTCGATTGGCGCCTTCGCTTCGGGCGGAACAGGCGCGCAGAGCGAGGTGGGGCGTTCGACCTACAATACGGCCTATGCCGACCTGCTCGCGCCGGTTGGCAACGATGTGGTGTTCGGCCATCGCTTCGAATATCCCGAATGTTCGTTCCGTCACCGCCAGACGTTGAGTTTCGGCCTTTCGTTCCGCTATGAGTTCGCCCACGGGCTGTCGCTCGGGACCGGTCTCGACTATACGCTGCTGCGTTCCGACGTGAAGCTGCGCTTCAGCTCGGAGGATGTGGGGCAGACGCTTCATTTCATCGGCATTCCGCTGCGGCTTGACTGGAGTTTCTTCCGTCGCAGCGGCTTCTCAATATACATAGGTGCGGGTGCAAAGGCCGACAAGTGCGTCTCCGCCCGCTTCGGTTCGACTTCGGTCGACGAACCCGGGGTGCAGTGGTCGGTCAACGGGGCCGTCGGCGCGCAGTATAATCTGGGGCACTCGGTGGGACTCTATTTCGAACCCGACGTGTCGTACTACTTCAACGGGACGAAACTGCGCACGGCGCGTACCGACTCGCCGCTCGATTTTACGCTCCGGATGGGAGTGCGCTTTTCATTCTGAAAAAAAATTACGATAACCCGGCGCCCTGTTTCGTCCGAGACGGGGTGCCGCGCTCATATTGCCCGAAAGAGGAGCGGGAGCCGCGCTTCCAGTCGGTTGTTGCTGCGGTTAAAAACGTTATTTTTTATTGCCCAATCGAATTTTGTTATTACTTTTGTCGTTAAAGCCGATGGATGGGTGCCGAATGCAGGACCCCGATGTCGGGCATCGGTCCGGAGCGGTCGTCCGGCCAGGGGCGCCGGGCGATGTGCAAAAAAATACCGCACTGGAAATCAGCGCGGTATTGCAGATTTGTAGTCCCGAAAGGAATCGAACCTTTATCGTAAGAACCGGAATCTTATATTCTATCCATTGAACTACGGGACCGGGACTGCAAAGATGCAAAAAAAATTTTAATAAACGAAAAAAATGCGAGAAAAAGAAAATAATTGGCAGCGTATCGAAGCCGTAATCAAATGGGCCAACATGTCTACCAACTATTTCGCCCGTTATATCGGCCTTGCGCGTGGAGAGAATCTCTACCAAATCAAGCGGGGCAACAACGGTATCTCGTTCGACGTGGCCAACCGCATCGTGGCCAAATTTCCCCAAATCGACAAACTGTGGCTCCTGACCGGCGAGGGGCAGATGTTCGCCGCACCCCGCGAGCGGGGCGCCCAGGTCCCCTTCTACGACGTGGATGTCGAGCAGGGACTGCCCCAGCTCGAACGGCTGCACAGCGACGAGTGGCTCTGTTTCGCCTTCTCGCGGGCGGTCGAGTGTGACTTTGCGATGGTCTACAAGGGCCGGGCCATGGGTGATTCGATTCCCCCCGGGAGCATCGTCCTGCTGAAGGCCGTCGACCGCGAGTCGATTATTCCGGGTGAAGAATATGCGATTGTAAGCCGAAAAATTGTAACTTTGCGGATAGTACGTTCGTCCGGGGAGGAGGGCAAACTCCGGCTGACGGCGGCGAATCGTGCGGATTACGACGACATAGTCGTGAATATCAGCGATATAGATGCCGTTTACAAGGTAAAGGGCAAGTTAATCATAAATTCTTGAACGTTATGTTTTCAGGCATAGTGGAGCGCATGGCCGAAGTGGTGGCCATCCGTACCGACCGGCAGAACAAGGACTTTACGCTGCGTGCGGACTTCTGCAGCGAACTCAAAATCGACCAGAGCATCGCCCATAACGGCGTATGTCTGACGGTTGTGGACATCAAGGACGACACCTATACGGTGACGGCGATGAAGGAGACGCTCGACCGGAGCAATCTCGGGCTGCTCAAGGTGGGCGACCTGGTCAATCTCGAACGGTCGATGAAACCCGACGCGCTGCTCGACGGTCACATCGTGCAGGGCCATGTCGACCAGACGGCCCTCTGCACCGAAAAGACAGATGCCGACGGCAGCTGGTACTTCAAGTTCGAATACACCCCCCAGGGCGGAGGCCTCTGCACCGTCGAGAAGGGCTCGGTAACGGTCAACGGCGTGAGCCTTACGGTCTGTGACTCGACGCCCACGTCGTTCCGCGTGGCGATTATCCCCTATACGTTCGAGCATACGAACTTCTGCCGCATCGAACCGGGCTCGGTGGTCAATCTCGAGTTCGACATCATCGGCAAGTACATCGCACGTCTCATGCAAAATTACGTGAAATCATGAAGTTCTACATCAAAACCAAGGAGGGGGCTTCGCTGGGCATCGGTCTGCTCTCGGCCCTTTTCGTCGCCGTCGCCATGCTGCTGTTGCAGGCGGCGTGGTGGATGGCGCTCTGCGCCGCGCTGATTGTCTTCGTGGTCATGGCGCTCACGGCGCTGCTCATCATCCGCAAGTATGTGGCCTACAAGCTCAAGCCCATCTATTCAATCGTCCTTTCGCGCGACGTGCATACGCGCGAGGTGCTCTCCGAGCTGCGCGACAAGCACGTGGAGAATATCGGTGAGGAGCTCACGGCATGGGCCGACACCAACGACCGCGAGATTGCCCGCCTGAAGGAGGCCGAGCGCTTCCGCAAGCAGTATCTGGGAAATGTCGCCCACGAGCTGAAGACCCCCATCTTCAACATCCAGGGCTATATCTCGACGCTGCTCGACGGCGGCCTGGAGGACGAGCTCATCAACCGCAAGTACCTCGAGCGGACCGAGAAGAGCATCGACCGCATGATTAACATCGTCAACGACCTCGATACCATCTCGAAACTCGAGAGCAACATGACGCGGCTTCAGATGGAGCAGTTCGACGTGGTGGCGCTGGCCAAGGAGATTGCCGAGCAGGCCGAAATGGAGGCCGACCGCAAGCACATCCGCATCCAGGTCAAGGGGGCCGACAACCTGCCTTCGCCCTTCTGGGTGCTGGCCGACAAGCACTACATCGGACAGGTGTTCGTCAATCTGATTATCAACTCCATCCACTACGGCAAGGAGGGCGGACTGACGCGCATCCGTTTCCGCGACATGCTCGACAAGATTCTCATCGAGGTCGAGGACAACGGTTCGGGCATCGGGCGCGAGGATATCCCGCGCGTCTTCGAGCGCTTCTACCGCACCGACAAGGCGCGTTCGCGCGAGCAGGGCGGTACGGGTCTCGGACTGGCGATTGTCAAGCACATCATCGAGGCGCACGGCGAGCGGATATCGGTGCGCAGCGAACTGGGTGTGGGCAGCACCTTCTCCTTTACGCTCAAGAAGGTCGACGTCTCGGACGTGAAATGAACAGGGCGGGAGCCGGGCGGATGGAACCGCCCGAGCTCCCGCACCGTTTGCCGTGCGGGTGAACCGCCGAGCGGCCGATGAGTGGCCGGTCCATTTTTTCGAAACACTTAAACCCCGTTTTTTGTCGTGTTGAGTATTGTTTGGGATTTCAATCCCGTCTTCTTCCGGATTGGAGACTTCGATATCCGGTATTACGGACTGATGTGGGCGTTGGCGATTATGGTCGGCGCCAAGCTGTTCGACAACTTCTGCAAACGCGAGGGACTTCCTTCGAAGGTCTCGGAGTCGATATTTATCTACGGTACGCTGGCCACCATCATCGGCGCACGCCTGGGCCACTGCCTCTTCTACGATACGATGGACTATCTGCGCCAGCCGTGGACCATCATCACCGGCTTCCGTGACGGCGGCATGGCCAGCCACGGCGCCGCCATCGGTCTGCTCATCGGTCTGTGGCTCTTCTCGCGCAAGAACCGGCTGCCCTACATCTGGTCGCTCGACCGCATCATGATTGCCGTGGGCATCGGAGGTGCGATTGTCCGCATGGGCAACCTCTTCAACTCCGAAATTTTCGGCACGGCGACCACGCTTCCGTGGGGCTTCGAATTCGTACGGTCGGCCAAGTGGGTGAACGAGTTCGCTCCGCAGGCGGTGCACCCCACCCAGATTTACGAGGCGCTCTGCTATGTGGCCACCTTTGCGCTGCTGGCATGGCTCTACTACCGGCGTGACCTGGCCCGCCGCCGTCCCGGCGTGCTCTTCGGCATCGGTCTGCTCGGAATCTTCCTCACGCGTTTTCTCATCGAGTTCATCAAGACCGAGCAGGAGGCCTTCGAAGTGGGATGGGCGCTCGACATGGGACAGTGGCTCAGCATCCCCTTCATCCTGCTGGGCATCTACATGATTTACCGGGGTTTCTCACAGCCCGAAGTGAAGGTGCAGCCTTCTGCTGCGGGTGCTGGGGCAAAGACCTCGACCGTCAAACCCGAAAAGAAAAAGAGACGATGAACTCCAATTCGATGGTCGAGCAGGTCAACCGCCTTGTCGGCAATCTGCTTGCGGCAAACAGCGTGGTCTGGCTCCCCGATGTGGGGACGCTCCGTGTGGAGCGCCAGGCGGCCCGACGTCTTTCGCGCCGGGAGGTGCAGCCTCCCGTGCGGCTGGTGAACTTCTCGTCGCAGCGCAGCGGCGAGTCGCTTGTCGACGCCATTGCCCGTGCCGCACGGTGTGACCGCGCGGCGGCCGAAGATATCTACATGCGCTGGCTCTCCCGCGTCCGGACCGGCGAGGGTCTGGTGATGGAGGGTGTCGGCGTATTGAAATTCAAGAACTTCACCCCCGACGAGGCGTTCGACCGACGACTCAACCCCCAGGGTAGCAAACCGATGCGTGTCCACACGCCCCGACGCCTCGACTGGAGCGTCTGGGTGGGACTTGTGGCGGCCCTTTTGGCCGTGGGCGTCGTGGTCTATCAGTTCGGACTGAAACCCGGAACGGCCGACCGTTCCGCTGCCCTGCGTCACGAATCCGCTTCGGTTGCCGGGGCGGCCGGGGATGCTGTGCGGAGTACTGCCGGGGCTTCGGCTCCTTCCGCTGCCGCAACGGTTGATAACAGGGAATCGAGCATCGCCTCCGGGGATGTTGCTCCGTCGGCTCCGGCCGAGACGGCGCCTTCTTCCCCGGCTCTTGCCGCGGATGCCGCGTCGCCCTCTTCGGCCGGTATGGAAAAAACGGAAGCGGAGCGGAAGACTCCGTCCGCTCAGGCGGGTGAGCCGGTCCGTATGGTCTCGAAACGTCACTATGTGGTGCTGGGCGTCTATTCGACGCAGGAGAATGCCGAACGTGCGGCGCATCTTGCCTCCGAAAAGGAGCAGGCGCTGCGTTGCTCGGTCTACCGGTTCGGCAGCAAATTCATGGTTTCGCCGTTCGAATCGGACGATGTCGAGGCCGGCCGCCAGTTCGTGCGCGCCTATCGCAGCACCTTCCCCGAAATGTGGGTCTACTCCGCAAAATGAGTCTTTCGGAGCTGATAATCACCGTTGTGGACTGGTTCTACGTGAAGCCGGTCGCAGCGCTTCTGCCCCGGCAGACCTATCGTTATGCCGTTTGCGGCGGGGCCAATGTCGTGTTCGGGTGGGTGTGCTACTTCCTGGCCTACAACTATCTGTTCGACAAGGAACTGCTCGATTTGGGCCTCGTCGTGCTTTCGCCCCACGTGGCCACCATGCTCTTCATCTTTCCGTTCACCTTCTTCTCGGGATTCTGGCTCAACCGCCACGTCGCCTTCCACCGCTCGCCGCTGCCGCGGGGCACGCAGCTCTTCCGCTATCTGCTCTCGGTGCTGGGCTCTATTGTGGTGAATTACCTCTGTCTGAAACTTTTCGTCGACGCATGCGGCTTCTGGGCCACCCCTTCGCAGATGCTTGCCTCGTTCATTACGATGGTATACAGCTATCTGGCCGCCAAATACTTTACCTTCCGTCACGCCGCCGAATTCTGAATGCGGCCGATTGCCGTAATGCCGTGAGGCGTCTCCGCGTCGCCCGCTGCGGCTCCGCATCCGGGGGTCAGCGGCTGCGCTGCTCCTCGCGCAGCTTCTGCAGTTCGTACATCCGGTCGCGGAACTTCGCCGCGGCGAGGAAGTCGAGCGACTTGGCCGCCCGTTCCATGTCCGTCCGCGCCTTGTCTATCAGCGCATCGATGTTCTCGCTGGCCGCATAGTTCTTCTGGATGTCGGCCGCACTCATGTAGTGCTCCTCGGCAATAGGGTAGACCGTCGGTGTGGAGTCGCCCGTGCTCTTGCCTGCCAGCAGCGTGCTCTGTCCCGTGCCGCTCTTCTGCGCCTTGCGGGGCAGCATGCCGTGCTCCATGTTGTAGCGCACCTGGATGTCGCGGCGGCGGTTGCTCTGCTCGATGGCGTAGCGCATCGACTCGGTGCAGGTGTCGCCGTACATGATGACGTTGCCCTGCGCATGGCGGGCGGCGCGGCCCGCAATCTGCGTGATGGAGCGCACGTTGCGCAGGAATCCCTCCTTGTCGGCGTCGAGAATCGCCACCAGCGCCACCTCCGGCAGGTCGAGACCCTCGCGCAGCAGGTTGACGCCCTCCAGCACGTCGAACATGCCGGCCCGCAGGTCCTCGAGTATCTGGATGCGTTCGAGCGTGTCGACGTCCGAGTGGATGTAGCGGTTGCGCACCCCCACGCGGTCGAAGTATTTCGACAACTCCTCGGCCATCCGCTTGGTGATGGTCGTCACGAGCACCTTGTCGTCGCGCTTGACCCGGCGGTCAATCTCCTCCAGCAGGTCGTCGATTTGGTTGAGCGTGACGCGCACCTCGAGCGGCGGGTCCACGAGTCCCGTGGGGCGAATCAGCTGCTCGACGACCACGCCTTCGCTCTTCATCAGCTCCCAGTCGGCAGGCGTGGCGCTCACGTAGATGGAGGTGCCCTGCAGCTGCTCGAATTCGGCGAAGGTCACCGGCCGGTTGTCCTTCGCCGCCGGAAGCCTGAACCCGTACTCGACCAGATTCTCCTTGCGGGCCCGGTCGCCGCCGTACATGGCGTGCACCTGCGGCAGCGTGACGTGACTCTCGTCCACCACCAGCAGGTAATCCTTCGGGAAGTAGTCCAGCAGGCAGAAGGGACGCGTTCCGGCGGCACGGCCGTCGAAGTAGCGCGAATAGTTCTCGATGCCGGGGCAGTAGCCCAGCTCCTTAATCATCTCCACGTCGTACTCCACGCGCTGCTTGAGCCGCTGCGCCTCGACCATGCGCCCCGACTGCTCGAAAAATTCGACCTGCTTCCCGAGGTCGAGGTAGATTTGCTGCACGGCCGAATGGATGCGCTCCTTGGTCGTCACGAAGAGGCTCGTGGGGTAGAGTGTCAGCGTGTCGAGCGAGTGGATGCGTTGTCCCGTGGCGGGGTCGATGCTCTGGATGGCCTCCACCTCGTCGTCGTAGAACATCACGCGGAAACACTGGTTGCCGAACTCGCCGAAGGCGGCCATGATGTCGACCGTGTCACCGTTGACGCGGAACGTGGCGGGTTCGAGCTCCCGTTCGGTGCGCGTGTAGAGTGCCTCGACCAGCTTGTAGAGGAAGTGCTTGTAGCTCACCACCTGCCCCACGCGGATGTTGATGGCCGTGGCATGGAAGTCGGCCGGGTTGCCGCAGCCGTAGAGGCACGAGACGCTCGAGACGACGATGACGTCGCGGCGCCCCGAGAGAAGTGTTGCGACGGTGTTCAGACGCATCTTCTCGATTTCGGCGTTGATGGAAAGGTCCTTTTCGATATAGGTGTCCGTCGAGGGCAGGTAGGCCTCCGGCTGGTAATAGTCGTAGTAGGAGACGAAGTACTCGACGGCATTCTCGGGGAAGAAGTTCTTGAATTCGCCGTAGAGCTGTGCCGCGAGGGTCTTGTTGTGGCTGAGGACCAGCGTCGGGCGGTCGAGCCGCGCGATGACGTTCGCCACGGTAAAGGTCTTGCCCGAGCCGGTGACGCCGAGCAGGGTGTTGTGCTTCGAGCCGTGCGTGATGGCGCTCACGAGCTGGTCGATTGCCTCCGGCTGGTCGCCCATGGGGGCGTAGTCCGATACAAGGTTGAAGTTCATGAGGCAAAGGTAGTGAAGAATTCACAAAACGGTGATGTCCGCTCCATTATTTTGTCCGTGCGGGTGCGTGCGTGCCGGCAGGTGCAAAGAAATCGGAGGCGGACGGCGGTGCTTTCTGAATTGTTTCGTATCTTTGCCGGTATGATTGACAGGGAAACGGTAGACCGCATCTATGCCGCCGCCAACATCGTGGACATCATCGGCGACTACGTCACGCTCAAGCGCAAGGGCGTGAACTATACGGCGTGCTGCCCGTTTCACAACGAAAAGACCCCCTCGTTCATCGTCTCGCCGGCCAAGGGACTCTACAAGTGCTTCGGCTGCGGCAAGGGCGGCAATGCCGTCACCTTCCTCATGGAGCAGGAGGGCATCTCCTATCCCGAGGCGCTGAAGATGGTGGCCAAACGCTACGGCATCGAGGTCCACGAGAAGGAGCTGACGGAGGAGGAGGTGCGGCGCAACGACGACCGCGAATCGATGTTCGCGCTCAACGGATGGGCGGCCGAATACTTTGCCAACTACCTCCACAACGAGACGGAAGGCCGCAGCGTCGGCATGAGCTATTTCCGGCAGAAGCGCGGCATGACCGATGCCATCATCCGCAAGTTCGGGCTGGGATTCTGTCCCGCCCGGGGCGACCGCATGTCGAAGGATGCCCTGGCGGCGGGCTACAAGCGGGAGTTCCTGCTCTCGACGGGGCTTTCGCTCGAGCGCGAGAGCGACGGGTCGCTCTACGACCGTTTCCGCGACCGCGTGATTTTCCCGGTGCACAACATCTCGGGCCGCGTCGTCGCCTTTGGCGGCCGTACGCTGCGCACCGACAAGCAGGTGGCCAAGTACCAGAATTCGCCCGAGAGCGAAATCTACAGCAAGAAGCGCGAGCTTTACGGCCTCTATTTTGCCAAGAAGGCCATCCAGCAGCAGAACTTCGCCATCATGGTCGAGGGCTATACCGATGTCATCTCGATGCACCAGGCGGGTGTCGAGAACGTCGTCTCGTCGTCGGGCACCTCGCTGACGACCGACCAGATACGGCTGTTGGGGCGCTTCACGAAGAACATCACGGTCATCTACGACGGCGACTCGGCGGGTATCCACGCCTCGCTGCGCGGCATCGACATGATTCTGCGCGAGGGGATGAACGTGCGGGTGGTGCTGCTGCCCGAGCCCGAGGACCCCGACTCCTTTGCCCGGAGCCATACGGCCGAGGAGGTGCAGGCATATATTCGCGACCACGAGCGCGACTTCCTGGAGTTCAAGGCCGAACTGCTGCTGAAGGATGCCCAGGGCGACCCGATTAAGAAGGCGGCGCTCATTGGCGACATGGTCACCTCGGTGGCGCAGATTCCCGACCCGATTCAGCGTTCGGTCTATATCAAGGAGTGCGCCCGCATCATGGACATCGACGAGAACCTCCTCATCTCGGAGGTGGCGCGCAAACGCCTCTCGACTACCGGCGACCGCGAGGCCGACGATTTCCTGCGGCGTCAGACCGCCCAGCAGCGCGCTCAGCAGCGTGCACAGCAGCCTGTGCCCCAGCACGAGGTGCAGTATGTACAGCGGGTCGAGGCGGGAAGCAGCACCGAGGCGCTCGAACGCGAGCTGGTCAAGTACCTGCTCAAGTTCGGCCACTGTTCGTTCGACTTCAAGGAGGGGCGCAACATGGTTCCCTGCAACGTCGCCGAGGTGATTTTCGCCGAACTCGATGCCGACAACCTGAGCTTCCGCAATCCGCTCTACAACCAGATTCTGGCCACCTATCGCGAGCAGTGGCAGCTGCTGGGGACGGGGGTCGAGGTGCCGGTGCACTACTTCCTGAACCATCCGGACCCCGAGGTCTGCAACGTTTCGGTCGACATTCTGACGTCGGACGATAATTACGTTGCCTCGGAGTTGTGGAAACGCAAGGATGTGCATGTCGAGAGCGAGTCGGAGATGCTGGCCGTAGGGGTGCCCAAGGCGGTGACGCTCTACAAGTCGAAGGTCATCGACGGCTTCATCAAGGAGTTGCATGCCCGCCTTGCGGACGAGTCGCTCGGCGAGGAGGAGATGTCCGAGGTGATGCAGCGGCTGGCGCGGCTCAATACGGCGAGGGTTTCGATTGCCCACAAGCTGCAACGGCTGATACTGTAAGGACCGCGGGGCGGGGCAGACGTGTCAGGCGATGCGGAAGAGATAAAAAAGGGGGCGGGCTCGCGGAGTGTATGCGTCGGACGCATACCGTGTGCAAACAGAATGGACGGAAGGATATGCGCAGAACATATCCGAACGGGGAGTGGCTCCCCGGGCCGGAGACCCGCCCCGAAGTGAAAATGACAACAATTGTGCCGATATGGCGGAGCAGAAGAAGATAAACATACGCAACAAGCGCGCGACGTTCGACTACGAGATTCTCGAGGAGTGGGTCGCGGGAGTCGTGCTGGTGGGCACGGAAATCAAGTCGATTCGTGCCGGAAAGGCCTCGATGACCGATTCCTACTGCTATTTCGACAAGGGAGAGCTGTGGATTCGCGGCGTCAACATCGCCGAGTACGACTGGGGTACCTGCAACAACCATGCGCCGCGCCGCGACCGCAAGCTGCTGCTCACGCACCGCGAGCTGGAGAAGCTCTCGCGTGCGTCGCAGGACCGCGGACTGACGATTGTCGGGCTGCGTCTCTTTCTCAACGAACGGGGCCTGGCGAAAATCGTCATCGGGCTTGCGCGCGGCCGCAAGTCCTACGACAAGCGCGAGTACCTCAAGGAGAACGATGCGCGCCGCGAGATGGACAAGGCGATGAAGGCCTACAAAAGATAGCAGCTCCGGCAGCGGCCGGGCCTATGGGCAGCGGCGCGCAACCGGTGCGGAAAGTGGAGAAAAAGAACGGAATGGAACAGACAAGGGTCAAGGCGCTCTTTTTCGATGTCGACGGAACGCTGGTGAGCTTCCGTACGCACCGTGTGCCCGATTCGGCGCGCGAGGCGTTGCGTGAGGCGCACGAACGCGGTGTGAAGCTCTACATCGCCACGGGCCGTGCGGCGAAGGACCTCGGTGAACTCGAGGGCATTCCCTACGACGGCGTGGTGGCGCTCAACGGTTCGCACTGCGTGACGGCCGACGGCCGTACGGTCAGCAGCGCCCCGATTCCGCGCGGGGAGTTCGAACGTTCGCTGGCGCTTGCCGAACGGTGGGGCTACTCGATTGCCTTCGAGCTGGACGAGGGGCTTTTTGTCAACCGCCTGACGCCTGCGGCCGAACATTGGGCGCGGCTGGTGGCGCATCCCGTTCCGGTGGAGTGTGACCTCAGGGCGCTTTACGAGCGGTGCGAATGCCGCCAGATGTGTTTCTTCTTCGACGAGGAGACCGAGCGGCGGGTGATGCCCGAACTGCCGGGCCTCATGGCTGCGCGGTGGTGCCCGATTTTCGCCGACATCAACGTTGCGGGGGTGAGCAAGGCGACGGGCATGGCAAGTTTTGCCCGTGACGGCGGTTTCGAGCTCTGCGAGACGATGGCCTTCGGCGACGGGGGCAACGATGCGGCAATGCTGCGTGCGGCCGGAGTGGGCGTGGCGATGGGCAACGCCTGCGAGGCGGCGCTGCGTGCGGCAGACCATGTGACCGCTGCGGTCGAAGACGACGGCGTGCGGCGTGCGCTCGAGCATTTCGGCATCATCGGGCGATGAGCTTCGGAGCGGGTCGTCCCGAACGTGGAACAAGATTGTGAACGAAACGAAACAACAAAAATATGGCACTGATACTGTGTATTGAAACCGGAACCGACATCTGCTCGGTCGGAATCGCCAAGGACGGCGAGTTGCTGTCGCTCCGCGAGAGCGACGAGGGGCGCGACCATGCGCGCAAGGTGGGCGTCTTCGTCGATGAACTGCTGCGCGAAACGGGCATTGCACCCGACGAACTCGATGCCGTGGCCGTCGGCAAGGGGCCGGGCTCCTATACGGGGCTGCGTATCGGCGTCTCCTTTGCCAAGGGACTCTGCTACGGACTGCAGCTCCCGCTGCTGGCCGTAGGGTCGCTCGACGCCCTGACGGAGGTGGCGCGCGAGGATTACGAGGCGGGCATCATCCGGGTCGACGGCTGGGACCGTGCGCTGCTCTGCCCGATGGTCGACGCGCGGCGCATGGAGGTCTATGCGCAGGTGTTCGACAGCGAGGGCCGGCCTCAGAGCGAGGTTTCGGCCGAGGTGGTGGGCCCCGAAAGTTTCGCCCGTTTCCGCGCGGAGGGGCGTCCCTTCGTCATCTTCGGCAATGGTGCCCGCAAGTGTGTCGAGGCGCTGCCCGACTCCATTCTGGTCGATGTAACCCCCTCGGCCCGCGGTCTGGCACGGCTGGCGCAGCAGGCTTTCGACGAGGGACGCAAGGAGGATGTCGCCTACTTCGAGCCCTTCTATCTGAAGGACTTCGTCGTTACGACCTCGAAAAAGAAACTCTTCTGAGCGAAGGTTATGCGGGCGGGCTGTCGCGAGAAGTCGGAGCGCCGTTTCGCGGCTGATACCGGCTCTGCGGAGGTCTGCGGCTCGCCGATGGGCGAAGCTGCGTTGCAGGGACTGTTGTCGGAACGGACCTTTCCCCGGTTTGCCGAAGAGGTCGCCCGCGAAGTGCGTGACTCGGGGGCGGTCGAGGTGCTGTATGGGCTGATTACCGAACGCGCCGAGGCTTTGCCGCGGGCGGTCCGTCACCGGATACTGTTTCGCGGGGCCTATGTGCTGGAGCGAATCTTTTTCGAAACGCCAGAGCTCTTCGAACCCTGCATCGATCGGTTTTGCAGCCGGGACTTTCCGGCCTGCAGCGATGAGAGCATGAAGCGCCATTTCGGGAAGATAATGGCCCGTCTGCTCCTCGATTATCGGCCTGAAGAGGCCGTTCTGGAGCGCATTGCCGAGGCGGCCGCACGGTGGGCCGTGGAGCCTCGGGCAAAGGTGGCCGTGCGGGTCTGGGCGGTGGAGGTGCTGTTGTGCTGCCGTGGCCGTGTGGCGTGGCTGACGGAAATCGGGGACGAGCTGCTGGCTGCCGTCGGGCGGGATGCATCGCCGGGCATTGCCGTGCGGATGCGCAAACGCTGGCGGATGGCGTTCGGAGGGGAGAGCCGGTGAACCGACAGCCGGATATGAAACAAACGCGGGAGCGGAACCTTGCAGGGTTCCGCTCCCGCGTGTTTTGTCTCTGACCGGACCGGCTATTCGATGTCGCTCAGCTGGGCCTTGAGCCGTTGCCGGAACGCCTCGCCGATGTAGGGCAGCGAATCGACGCGCTCGAGCAACAGTGCCTTGTCGCGTTCGTAGGCCCGGAGGTGTTCGGCTGCCTGCGTCGGCTCCTCGACGATGAAGTTGGGCGCCTGAGAGACGGTGAGGTACTCGGCCGGCAGCATGAGGTAGGGCTCCTGACGGCTCTGCTCGGCCTTGAACTCGACCGTCAGCGCGAGGCAGCGCTTGAAGATGCCGCTCTTGCCGTAGAGCTCCTTCTGGTGCGCGAGGGCGTAGGTGTCGAAGAGCAGCTCGATGTCGAGCGGTTCGCTGCAGGAGCGTCTGCCCGTATGGATGACCGGTGCGAGCGTATAGGGGTCGTAGCTCCACGTGCCGGCCTCGGGGAAGCGGGCATAGGGGAGTTCGCGGCCGTTGAGGCGCACCTTGACGGGCGGGAACTGGGCCGGGAAGCGCAGTTCGTAGCTGCGGCGTGCCGATGCACCGTCGTAGCTGCCGCGGCGGGCGCCTATCAGCACCCGGATGCCCCGTTCGTTCTGCCGCTTGACGATGTGTGTCGATGCGCTCGCCCCCTCCTCGTAGGCCGTGCTGAAGCCGTCGTCCTCGTAGTAGTCCAGCTCGCCGTCGGCTCCCGGGATGAACTCCAGCACGAGCGTGTCGCAGCGCTGCTGGAGGTTGCGGACCGAGGACGGATTCATCGGCAGGATGGCACCAGCGCGTGCAAACCAGGGATTCTCGGCCAATGTATAAAGGAGCGTATCGCGGCGGTTGCCGGCGTGCATGGCGCCCGTCGCGCAGTCGTACCACTGCCCCTCGGGGAACCAGACCGTACAGCGTGCCAGCCTCGTGATGCTGTCGACGGGTTCGGTGACGGCCGTGGCGAGGATGTCGTCGCCGAACATGTACTCACCGCGGGCGCTGTAGGCCTCTTCCCGCTCGGGCGAGTCGTAGTACATCGGGCGGCAGATGCCTACGCCCGTATCGTAGTTCTGCCGTGCGGCATTGTAGATATAGGGTGCCAGCGTATAGCGCAGCCGGATGGCGTCGCGCATCATGAAGAAGTAGTCGGGGAACATCCAGATGCAGCGTTCGATGCGCGCATCCTTGGTGGCGTGGGTCTTGAAGATGGGGGTGAAGACGCCGTACTGCAGCCAGCGCGTGTAAAGCTCGGGGTCGGTGGCACGCTGCTCGCGGTGGAACATGTGGCCGCCGATGTCGTGGCCCCAGTAGCCGTAGTTGACGTTCGACGCCGTTGCGGTGAAGTAGGGCAGGTAGGCCAGCGTCTGCCATGTGGCGTAGGTGTCGCCCGAGAAGGCCAGCGGGTAGCGGTGGCTGCCCAGTCCGCCCCAGCGGTGGTAGATGAAGGGCCGCTGCGAGGGATGCTCCATGCGTGCGTGTTCGAAGAAGGTGTGGTTGAGCCAGAAGGTGTTCGACAGGCCGGGCGTGAAGCGGCTCTCCTTCCACTGCTGCCAGTCGAGCCACCAGAAGTCGACGACGCGGGGGACCCCCCAGAAGTCGACGCCGAGCCGCTCCATGGGGCTCAGCACGCATTTGAAATAGGCGTCGGCCCAACGCTGCTCGTCGATGCGGAAGGGGACGCTTTTGCCCGGTTCCGACCATCCGTACTCCTTCGTGAAGGCATCGTAGACCTCCTCGTAAGGCTGGATGCCCGATGCCGGATGGAGGTTGAGCGCTGTCTTCAGCTGCTCGTGCTCGGTCCAGCGGAGGAAGTTGCCGGGCGAGGGGAAGAGCTGCTTCTGCCAGGTATAGCCCGTCCAGCCGATGCGCTGGCCGTATTCGTCCTTTGCGGGGTCCTTCTTGCGCAGGCCCCAGGTCTCGTGCCAGTCCATGTCGACAATCAGCACGTCTATCGGGATGTCGAGGCTCCGGAGCTTATGCACCAGGTCGACGAATTCGTTGTCGGAATATTGCCAGTAGCGGCTCCACCAGTAGCCGAACGTGTACTTCGGCGGCAGCGGTGCACGGCCTGCAACGAGCGCATAGTCGGCCAGCGCCTGGCGGTAGTCGTGTCCGTAGGCGAACAGGTAGAGGTCCTGCCGTTCGCCTTCGGGCCGGGGGGCTACCCAGCGGCCCCAGGCCGACGAATCGGGCGTCAGCACGTGGCGACGGCTGTCATCCACCACGGCCCAGCCCGAGCGGGAGAGGATACCCTGTTCGAGGGGCTCCTTGAGCCGCTCGCCGTCGGCTCCGTCGAGCGTGCGTGCAGTGCCCATCAGGTTGAGCGAATCCTCCAGACCGGGGTGCCAGACCACTTCGCGTTTGCCCATGCGGAAAGCGACGCGCAGGTTGTCGGCCGTGAACCGTCCTCCCTTGTCGTATGTGAGCCGCAGGGCCGGGGTGATGAGCGAGAGCCGCTTTTTGCTCTCGCGCACGTTGAAGTCGGGAACGGTCGTTTCGCGGTTGACGAACGTAAGCGTCGCGCGGTCTTCAAACCGGCCATCCTCGCTCCACTCCATGCGGATGAGCCGGGGGGTAAGCACTGTGAAGCGGGCTTTGCCGCAGGTGACGACGGCATTGGGGTCGGCTTCGGGATTCTCCGCCGCGGCCGCTCCGGGCAGGAGCGCCAGTGTGGCGGCAAGCAGGATGAGATGCAGCGGTTTCATATTCATATCTGGAGTTTCGATTTTATCCTCACAAAGATAAAAAACGAAACGCATCGCTGCAAGTTTTTTGCGGCGACGCGTCGGTTTCGGGTGTCGGTTTCGTATGCCGGGTTCAGCCGGCTGGCTGCGCCCCTTTTCCGGGCGGTGCGCAGGTTGCGGCTGTTCGGTGTCTGCCGCTCTTCGGACGGGTTATTCCCCGCTGCCCTCGGCGGATGGGGTCCCCTGGGCCGGCAGGGCGGTGCGTTCCGCACCGGCGGTTCCCGGCTCCTCCTCGATGCCTCCGGCGGCTTCGAGCGTGCGGGCCGATTGGCGGCGCTTGGTCGGAAGCCCCAGCTTCCGGAGCCGCTCGCCCGAGCGGATGATGTTGTCGTTGCCCGTGCAGAGACGCTTGTAGGCATCGTCGTAGGCGTCGCGGGCCTTGCCCAATGCCGCGCCGACCCCCTCGAGCGACGAGGTGAAGGCGACCAGCTGGTCGTAGAGCTTCGTACCGTAGGTGACGATATCGGCCGTGTTGCGGTTCTGTGCGTTGCGCTTCCAGAGGTCGTCCACCAGCTTGAGCAGCGCGAAGAGGTTGGTCGGCGACGAGATGATAACCTTCTTTTCGTAGGCATCCGACCAGATGGAGGGGTCGTTCTGCAGCGCCGTGAGGAAGGCCGGTTCGTTGGGTATGAACATGATGACGAAGTCGGGCGACTCGACTGCGGGCTGCACCTCCCTGCACACGAGCCGCTGGTACTCCTTGCGTCCCAGTTCGGTGACGTGCTGCCGCACCGAGGCCAGATGGGCCGCCAGATGGCGGGCCCGTTCGGCTTCGCTCTCGGCCGAGGTGTAGTTGACGAAGGCCGTCAGCGAGACCTTCGAGTCGATGACGATGCATTTCCCCTCGGGCAGCCGCAGCACCACGTCGGGACGGCGGTTGTTGCCTTCGCTGTCCTTGATGTTGAGCTGCGTCTGGTAGTGGACGCCGCGGATGAGGCTCGAATGGTCGAGGATGGTTTCGAGAATCATCTCGCCCCAGTCGCCCTGCACCTTCGAATTGCCCTTCAGGGCGTTGGTCAGATTTGTCGTCTCGGCCGTGATGCGGCGGTTGAGCTCCATGAGGTTCTTCAGCTCGTTGTGCAGCGCGCCGCGCTGCTCGTTCTCGTGGCTGTAGATGCGCTCGACCCGCTCGCGGAATTCGGCGATGTTCTCCTTGAAGGGCTTGAGTAGCAGGTCGAGCGACTCCTTGTTGGTCTCCCTGAAGCGGCGCGACTGCTCGCCCATGATTTCGTTGGCCAGGTTCTGGAACTGGAGCCGAAGCCGCTCCTCGCTCTTTTCGCGCTCGGCTTGTTCGGCAGCGCGCTCTTCGGCGTTGCGGTTGCGCAGGGCCTCGATTTCCGCTGCGGAACGCTCGCGTTCGGCTGCGGCGCGCTCGCGCTCGGCGGCCAGTACGGTTTCGATGCGCATGCGCTCCTCGAGCCGGGTGCGTGCTTCGGCCTCGGCAAGGCTGCGCGCCTCGACCGCCTCCGCCTTTTCCCTGAGCAGACGCTGGGTGTCGCGCCGCAGCAGCGCTGCCGCTACGGCCAGTGCTCCGGTAGAGAGGCAGAGCACGACGATTACGATAATCAATCCGGTATTCATGGATACAAAATTAGTGAATTATTTCGGTTCGGCTCCTTGTCCGCAGGCTTTTTGTCGTCCGTGATGTCGGGAGAGGCCCGCCGGCCGGGCGGGGCATGGTGACGCATTCGGGTCGGATGAGGCTGCGTTTTGCACCTTTCCGGCCGTATCCGGCCGCGTGCGGGTGTTTTTCAGGCGTTGCCTATTGCAGGGCGGATTTTGTTCGTTATCTTTGTAGTGACCAAACATACCTGTTAACTGCTAACAACTGCCTGACCATGCAAAGAACCATAGCCCCTTCGATGCTTTCGGCCGACTTCGGCCATCTGGAACGCGACACGCGGATGATTGACCGCAGCGCCGCCGAGTGGGTCCACATCGACGTGATGGACGGAGTCTTCGTCCCCAACATTTCGTTCGGATTTCCCGTGCTGAAGGCCATCCGCAAGGCTACGGGCAAGTTCCTCGACGTGCATCTGATGATTGTCGAGCCCGAAAAGTACATCACCCGCTTCGCCGAGGCGGGAGCCGACCTGGTGACGTTCCATTACGAGGCTACGTGCGACGTGCACGGCTGCATCGAACTGATTCGCCGCAGCGGCGTGCGTGTCGGAGTCTCCATCAAACCCGCCACGTCGGTCGACGTGCTGCGCGACATCCTGCCTCTGGTCGACGTGGTGCTGGTGATGAGTGTCGAACCGGGATTCGGCGGGCAGTCGTTCATCCCCGCTTCGCTCGACAAGATTGCCCGGCTGCGCGCTTTGGCGCAGGAGCTGGGGCTGGAGACCGTCATCGAGGTCGACGGCGGCATCTCGTCGCGCAATGCGCGCGAGGTGTTCGAGGCCGGGGCCGAGGTGCTCGTGGCGGGCAATGCCGTCTTCGGCGCCGAGGACCCTGCGGCCGAAATTGAGCGGATGCTCCGCGTCTGAGTCCGTCCCGTCGTGTGGGGCCCGCCTCCTTGCCGGAGATGTGCGGGGTGATTTCCGCGCTGCGAAAGGCGGATTGTCGGGAGAAATCGCTACCTTTGCGCTGTTTTTATTCCGATTATGATTTCACTGGACAATCTTACCGTAAGCTACGGGGGCTGGACCCTCTTCGACAATATCTCGTTCCTCATCAATCCCAAGGACCGTATCGGCCTGGTGGGCAAGAACGGCGCGGGCAAAACCACGCTGCTGCGCATCATCACCGGTGAACAGCAGCCTACGTCGGGTGCCGTGACCATCAACGGCGAATGCACGATTGGCTATCTGCCCCAGACGATGCGCGTGGCCGACACCACGACGCTGGTCGAGGAGACGGCCAAGGCCTTCGACGAGGTGTTGCGCCTCGAGGCCGAGATTGCCTCGCTCACGCGTGAAATCACCGAACGCACCGACTACGAGAGTGCCGCCTACGAGCAGCTGCTCCACCGGCTCAACGATGCGCAGGACCGCTTCCACATCCTCGGCGGCGAGACGCGCGACGCCGACATCGAGAAGACGCTGCTCGGCCTGGGATTCCGCCGCGAGGATTTCGGCCGGGCGACGAGCGAGTTCTCGGGCGGCTGGCGCATGCGCATCGAGCTGGCCAAGCTGCTGCTGCGACGCCCCTCGATTTTCCTGCTCGACGAGCCGACGAACCACCTCGACATCGAGTCGATTCAGTGGCTGGAGGAGTACCTGCGCAACTACAACGGCGCCGTGCTGCTCATCTCGCACGACCGTGCCTTTCTGGACAATGTGACCACGCGCACGGTCGAGCTCTCGCTAGGCAAAATCTACGACTACAAGGTTCCCTACTCGAAATACGTCGTCCTGCGCGCCGAGCGCCGGGCGCAGCAGCTGGCCGCCTACGAAAACCAGCAGCGGATGATTGAGAAGACCGAGGAGTTCATCGAAAAGTTCCGCTACAAGCCCACCAAGTCGAACCAGGTGCAGTCGCGCATCAAGCAGCTCGACCGTCTGGAACGCATCGAAATCGAGGAGGAGGACCTCGCGACGCTCAACATCAAGTTCCCGCCCGCCCCCCGCTCGGGGCAGATTGTGGCCGAAATCAAGGAGGCCGGCATGTCGTTCGGCGCGAAGCATGTCTTCAGCGGCGCCAACTTCACCATCGAGAAGGGCGACAAGATTGCGCTGGTGGGACGCAACGGCGAGGGCAAGACGACCATGGCCCGCATGCTCATCGGGCAGCTTACGCCCACCGAGGGCTCCATCCGTCTGGGCGCCAATGTCAATATCGGCTACTATGCCCAGAATCAGGACGACCTGATGGACGGCGATTTCACGGTCTACGATACGCTCGACCGCGTGGCCGTGGGCGACATACGCACCCGCCTGCGCGATATCCTGGGCGCCTTCCTCTTCCGCGGCGAGGACATCGACAAGAAGGTCAAGGTCCTCTCGGGCGGCGAGCGGGCGCGTCTGGCCATGGCCCGCATGATGCTCGAACCGCGCAACCTGCTGGTGCTCGACGAGCCGACGAACCACATGGACATGCGGTCGAAGGATATCCTGAAGAGTGCGCTGATGAAGTACGACGGCACGGTGGTGGTTGTCTCGCACGACCGCGAATTCCTCGACGGCATGGTGCAGAAGGTCTACGAGTTCCGCGACGGCGGCGTGAAGGAGTATCTGGGCGGTATCTACTACTTCCTCGAGAAGCGCAAGCTCGAGTCGCTGCAGGAAATCGAGCGGCGCGATGTGCCGGCCCCATCGAAGCCTGCGGCGAAGAGCGAACCGGACGCTCCGGCGCCTGCGCTTTCGGGCAAGGCCTCCTACGAGCAGCGCAAGGAGCAGGAGAAACTGCTGCGCAAGCTGCGCAAACAGGTGGAGAATATCGAGGCCGAGCTGGCCGACATCGAGCGGCAGATTGCCGAATACGATGCCCGCTTTGCAGCCGGCGGCGAATACAACGAGGCCGATTTCACGGCCTACAACGATTTGAAGGCGCGTTACGACCACCAGATGCACGAGTGGGAGAAGGCCTCCTACGAACTGGAAATCACCGAGGGCGAGTAGCTCCGCCGCATGGTTCGGCCCAGGGCGTGCGAATGCTGCCGGCCGTGCCGCAGGGGAGCGGTCTACGAACAAGCAAATACTGGAACAACGATGGATAATATCATTTTCGGAATACGCCCGGTGGCCGAGGCCGTCGAGTCGGGCAAGCAGATTGAGAAACTCTACATCCGCAAAGGTGCCGAGGGGGCGCTGATGACCGAGCTGCGCGACCTCTGTTTCCGGCACCGCATCCGCGTGCAGGAGGTGCCGGTCGAGAAGCTCAACCGGCTGGTGCGGGGCAACCACCAGGGGGTCGTGGCGCAGATTGCCGCCATCGAGTATGTCGAACTGACCGATATTCTGGAGCGGGTGCCCGACGACGAGACGCCGCTGGTGGTCCTCTTTGACGGGGTGACCGACGTCCGCAACTTCGGCGCCATTGCCCGTTCGGCCGAGTGCGCCGGTGCTCACGGACTGATTGTGCCGCTCAAGAATGCGGCGCCGGTCAACGCCGAGGCTATCCGTTCGTCGGCCGGAGCGCTGACGACCATCCCGGTCTGCCGCGTGGGCTCCATCCGCAATACGCTCAAGCAGCTCCAGACGGAGGGCTTCCAGGTGGTCGCCGCCACCGAGAAGAGCCGCAAGCTGCTCTATGATGCCGACTTCCGCCGTCCGACGGTCATCGTCATGGGGGCCGAGGATACGGGCATCTCGAAGGAGGTGCTCAAGCTCTGCGACGAGCAGCTGGCCATTCCGCTCATCGGCCACATCGAGTCGCTCAACGTCTCGGGTGGCGGCGGGGGGTGTGGCTCTGCCTCGAGCC
>OGQC01000532.1_pt1 | contig 20995 bp, 11 predicted proteins | sample 1553081 | NCBI WGS metagenome assembly OGQC01 (sample SAMEA2580267, study PRJEB22360) | human gut metagenome | biome: human gut; feature: human-associated habitat; material: faeces | place: Denmark | collected 2008/2010
CCGGGTATAAACCGGTCCAGTCCCCGGAGGCAGCCTGTACGGTCCACTGCCGAAGACTATAGTAACAGTCCGTACAAAAAGACTTAACAGTCCGCATGACAAGGCCTGATATACCCGACAAAAAGTATTAATCCCCCATATCTAAAAAAAGTTCCCCCTTGCTCACCTTCACAGGCTATGCAAGAGGGAGATTCCATACTAACTCTTAACCTAATAAATAAACGACAAAATCATTCTTTATATCTCAAGGCTCCGGCAGGCAGTTTCTCACCTTTCTCACCAAAGCTCTTCAATGCGTTTTCCGGCTCAATGGTTACTTTACTTTCATCCAGCATGTTCCGGTCAAGGCCGAACACGTCTATAAAGAAATCATAAACCGCATTGCGCTTGTTCGGACCGAAATCATGGCGTTCTTGCGGCAAATGTACATTGCTCACCTTGTCCGTCGCACCGTAAAAACCGTAGATGCGTTGCAAGTAAGGATATTCCAAACGGGGAACCGTGGCTGTCCAGTCTCCTCCGTCGGAAACCACCAGCATGGGACGCGGGGCAAACAGGGCGGCCAGCTCCGCATTGCAAGTTCCTCCACCTGCCAACTGGATGGGCTTGCCACTTTCACACGGGCAACCGCCATCAAAATGAGAGGCCAGACTGACCACAGGGGCGGCAGCTGTAAAACGGTCGTCCAGGACGGTAAGCAACACCGTCTGCGTTCCTCCGCCGGAACCACCGTTCACGCCGATGCATGCAGGATCTATATCTTTACGGTTTGCCAGCATATAGTCCAGTATCCATATTCCGTTCATAGCCTGAATGGTGTGCGCATCGGCAGTATGGTGCGCCTTTCCTCCTACCTGCAAGGCGGATTCACCCCAACCATACAGGTCATAATCCACACAGACAGCCCCCATACGTGCCAGAGTCGCCATGCGCTGCTGCTGGTCTTTGCGGTAGCGTCCCTGTCCAAAATGACCATTGGGGCAGATAATCAGTGCATGTTTGCCTTTGGTGCGGGGGGCATAGACTGAACCGCAGACATAAAGTCCCGGCAAGGTTTCCAATGCAAAGTTCTGCACGGTATAGCCATCAAATTTGCGTATTTTGGAAAGAACAGGCTTTGCATCCTTCACTGTTTTCCCCAGCATATCATCCAGTCCCAGACGTTGGCGCACCTCTTTGCGGAGAATCTCCCTGCGCTGTTCCCATTGACTTTTATCACTATATAAACCACTAAGGTATGCCAGCATTTTTTCTCCGTCGGCATCCGTGCGGCGGGCGTATTCGTAAGGTTTCAACTTATATACCTTGTCACTTTGCTTTACGAATTTATAATCGAAGGGGGAAAGCACATTGGTCAGCGTTTCCTCCAATGAATAAGGCCGGATACGGAAATCGGCATACGGAAGCACACGCCCCACCGTATCCACGTCATATTTCAAGCGGACCTGGAAACGGGCGGCAACGTCATTCAACACATCGGATAACGGACGTGCGAACCGGGTTTCATAAGTTTGTGCAGATGCAGCGGAAAAAGAGAGTGCCGCCATGCACCATAATAGTTGTTTCTTCATCGGGAAGTCTATTTTATTTCTTTACCATCCACATACACATCATCCAGCACCAAGTCCTTGCAGTCTTCAAAAACACAGCGTTGCTTGGCATTCTGAATATACACATCACGCATCACAATACCGGTAATAGGCGCTTCGGGAAGGCCTACCACCATAATGGGGGTATTCACATCACGGACCGTCACACCCGACACATAGATATTACGAAATTCCGGAGTACGGTCACTCTTCGGTTCGGCAGGCATCTTGCTATATTTCAGATTGAGGACGATAGCCTCTTTCTTGATGTTACTCATCACAATATTGCTTACACGGATATCTTCTACAATGCCTCCGCGACCACGGGTGGATTTCAGACGAATCCCCCGGTCGGTTCCGTCAAAGACACAATTGCTGATGGTCACTTTCTTCACTCCCCCACTCATCTCGCTGCCGATAACTACACCACCGTGTCCGCTCAACATGGTGCAATTGGTAATCGTGATATTCTCGCAAGGAACGCCCAGTTTACGTGCTTGCAGGTCACGTCCGGATTTGATGGTGATGCAGTCGTCGCCTACCGAAATGTGGCAGTCGCTGATGTGTACGTTCTTACAAGACTCAGGGTTGATGCCGTCCGTATTGGGGGAAGGCACATTGTGGATGGTAATGCCCTTAATGGTCACATTATCGCAAAACTCAGGATTTACGGTCCAAAAGGGAGAGTTGATAATCTTCACGCCCTCTACCCGTACATTCTTGCAACGGATGGGATGTATGAAAGGGGGACGGAAGAAACGACGGTCCAATGTGCCGTGCCAGTCTTCGTTGGTTTCGGCGTAAAGGGCTTTCAGGTCGTTTTCCTTCTCGAACATGGGCTGGTACTTGTTGATGTTTCTCTTGCCGTTGTCCCGGAGATCTACAAGGACGCGGAAAAATTCCGTCCACCATGCTTTGCCCTGTCCGTCCAGTGTCCCTTCACCCTTGATGGTGATGTTCTCTGCATCCACGGCATAAATCAGCGGTTGGAAACTTTTCATCATGATTCCCTCATGACGCACTTCCACATAAGGGAGGAAATCGTCAAAGTTCTCCGAGAATTTCAAGGTGGCTCCTGCTTCCAGTTCCAGAGTGATGTTACTTTTCATGTGGATGGAACCGGTGAGATAAGTTCCTGCGGGGAAAAAGAGGGTTCCTCCACCATGGGCGTTCAGGCGGTCGATGGTGGAATTAATCAATGCTGTGTTCAGCTTCCTGCCTTGCACATCGGCACCTGCCTGCTGCATATCCACACGCTCCGCATGCAGAAAAGACAGACAGCAAACACATAGTAACAGACTTAAAAAGGTACGTTTATTCATATTGTTCATTAGTTGATTTTAGTTTTACCAAATACCCTTAGGGGGCTTTTTCTATGAAAACCGCGTTTATTTCTTAAAAGAATAAGTTCCGCTTTCCACTATCTTCGGCTCTTTTTCATCGGGAAGGAATACGCGTGCCGTACACCCTACAGGTATCGTTACTTTCAATGTAAAGACTCCATTCTCGCGGGTCCAGTCTACCGCAACTTTTCCGTACAAGGTTTGGGTAGAGGCACGGACGTATGTCAAATCGCCTACCGGACGGGGACGTATTTCTATTTCCTTCATTCCCGGTTTTCCCTCAACGGTGCGGATACCCGCCAGCGAGTTGAAGAACCATTCATCAATCTGCCCCATCATAAAGTGATTCCACGAAGAACCTTGCCGCGGGTCCCATTGCTCGGTCAGCGTGGTAGCTCCGAATTTCAGCTGGAAACCATAGCCGGGTGCTTCTTCATGGTTGTGCATGGTGTACATCAGCTCATTCAACCCGTTACGCGCCAAAGTCTGGAACAGATAACGGTTACCCACATCACCGGTGGTCAGCCGGTTGCCGTGGCGTTTTATATCCGCTACCAGATTATCAAGCACCGCCTGTCTGTCATCGGCGGGAACCATTCCCAGGAACAAAGGCAAGGCATTGCTGCACTGGCTTCCCGTACCATACTGACGAGTGTCCTTGTGATAAAACTCCCGATGGAATGCTTTATTAATTTCTTCACCCAAATGAGTGTAATATGCTACATCATACCTATTATCCAGCATACGTGCCGCCTCCACCAGATAGCGAACAACCATATAATAATGGGCGGTAGCTACCAAAGGAACAGGCGTATTACGAGAAAATCCGGCCCGGAAATCTCCATAATCATACCAATCACCCAGTCCGAAAGAAACGATTCCATCATTGGCACGGGTAGTCATATAATCAATGTAACGGCGCATTCCGTTATAGTATTTTCTAATCAATGAATCATCCCCATACGTCTCATAATACATGAAAGGTAATACCACAAAGGTACATCCCCATTCGGGAGATTCGGCAAAAGCATCCATACCGGGGCCCTCGAACACCACATATTCCGGAGCAGTGGTAGGAACCGCGCCGTTGGCATGCTGTGCATCGGCTATGTTCTGAAGAGTCTGAGGAACAAAGCCCGTCAAATCATAATTGTACAGCAAACCGGGACCGCATAAATGATCCTGTTCCAGCCAGCCCAGTTTCTCCCGGTGCGGACAATCCGTAAACACAGACTGCATGTTGCTTCGCACCGCTTTCTCTATCAGCCGGTGGGCATCATTGAAGATGCGGTTGGAGCATTCGAAGGTGGATATTTTAGGAGCCGAGTTATAAACAAAGCACGACTGTATCTTCTGGATCACCGGAAGACGGAAGGGATTCTTCTGCCCTTTCAGCACAGCACCTTCCACCTGAATATACCGGAAGCCATAGTAGGAGAAACGAGGATGCCAAGTTTCCACTCCCTCCCCTTTCAAAGTATATTCATAATAATGTTGTCTGCCGGTCTGACGCTGATTGCAAGCTCCCTCGTCCGTCAGGGATTCGGATACAAGCAAGGTTATTTTCTGCCCTTTCTTTCCACGGACGGTAATTTCGGGGAACCCGGCCAGGTTCTGTCCCATATCCAGCACAAAGGCAGACGGGTCCACCGTCCGTTTGGTTGACTTGCAGGCGGCTGTTATCTGTTCAGCGGTGAGCTTGGTCACTTTCCGGATATCATAACGCTCCATGATCTTTACCGGTTGCGCTATCTGCGGACGAAGCACCCCTTTGGGGGCTTCCTGAATCACGACAGGATGCCAATCCTGCTCTTTAAAACCGAACATGTTCCAGCCTTTCTGCTCACGGCGGGCGTCATAATCTTCTCCGCCATAGATGCAATTGAACAGTACGGGACTGAAATCGTACTTCCAGTCCTTTCCGGAAACAATCGTTTCACTGGTTCCGTCTTCATAATTCACCACCATCCGAAAACGAAGCGTGGGAGCGCCGAAACTGATTTGCAGTTTACGATAGCGGCCGCCTTGCACATTGTAAAATCCATTTCCCAGCAGGACTCCGATGGCGTTACCGCCTTTCTTCACTTGCGAGGTGACATCATAAGTATTATAATAGACACTTTTGTCATAGTCGCTCCAAAGAGGGGCAAATTCGCTGTCTCCCACTTTTTCTCCATTCAGCGAAAATTCATAAAAGCCCAAGCCACATACATACGCCGTGGCGTCTTTCACTTTCTTTGCCACATGGAACTCACGGCGCAGATAAATACTTTTCTTTGCCAAAGTATCCACAGCATCCCAGGCGGCCTTTGCCTCAGGCTTTTTCAGTTCACTGCCATGATATTTCCGACCTTCGGGTATGCGGGCATCCTTACGGGTAATGGCCCCAATCCATTCACTGCCGGCGAAAGCCGCTTCGGAAGTCAGGATACTGAAATCAGAGGGGGCACTCCATGCCGAAGGCGTATCAGCCTCATCCCAGACACGGACACGCCAAGTATAATGCCTGTCCTTCTCCAAGACCGCATCCGCACAGGAAACCAACTGGCTTTGAGCGGATTTTACTTTGCCGCTGTTCCAGACTACTTTTCCTGCCCATACATCCCGAATCTCTATCTCATAAGCGGTCTGCCGCGTGCCATTTTCCGGCGAACTCATCTGCCATCCCAAACGAGGGGTATCAGAGGTGGTCACTCTTCCGTCGCGCATCTCACACGTCAGGCGGGTAACAGTTATGTCTTTCGCCTGCACGGCGAAAGACATAACTAACAAAGCGGCTATTAAGAATTTTCTGTAATTCATTTTTCTTTCAACAGTCTGTTTATTATCTTAAGACATCCCCTTTATTCAAATTTATAGCACATTCTCACAAAGGACACGGGTCAATGTATCGGCGTGTCCCACTTCCTTTCCATCCACATAGATATGCAGACCTTTTCCACGCTGGTAACGGCTGCCGTCCTTATCCCACAAAATAGTGAGGTTACGGCCATGATACAACACATTATCCAAACAGAAATAATCCCACTTTCCTTCGGGAATCAACGGATTCACCTCCACTGTGTTATCCATGCGCGGACGGAGCCCTATCAAACCGGTAATCATCAAATCATTAAAAGTAGAATGATTGTAATAACGGCTGCGTTCCTGATCTCCTTTCAACCAATAACCGGTCACTTCATCCAGATACTCGCCTATGTAGGGGCGGCCACGGTGATGCTGCGACTCCACATAGCGTTCCATTTGATGGAAATACACGCTATCTGTCAATACAGTCTGAGGATAATTATTCATGAAATTGGCCATTGCGGTCAAAGTCTGTGCAGATGCAAACGGCCAGATAGCCCCATCCCATTCACACTTACCTACGCCATGCGTGCGGAACTCAGGATGACGGCGCTCGGCAGTGGTAAGTCCGTAAGGTGCGGAAAAACCTTTCTCGTCCATCACTTCCTTCCATGCCACAGTGTATTTGGAAGAAGCATCCGGCAAATTGAAATACCAAGGGATATAGCCGATAGCCTCGCGTACCTCGGCGGACGCATCTCCACGCATCGTTTCAAAGAAATGATGGTCTGTGTTCCACAACTTATCCTGTACCAATGTTTTAATGGAATCGGCTTTCAATCCATATTTCATGGCCATGCCCTCATCTCCTGTCATGATGCCGATAAGAGAGAGTGCTTTGGCATTGCCATACATATAACTGTTGATAGTGGGACGGGCATATTGCTTACGACGGCCTCCGCTGATGGATTCTTCCATACCATCCTGCACATCTCCCTGCCAATAAAGTCCATTGGGCAGGCGGTTTGTCTTTTCCCAACGGGCATATTCCGCTTCCAAATCCTTTACCATATCCAACAAAAACTCCTTGTTTCCATCGACCATGTAACGTCCCAGTACCGCATCCGCATTCCACGAGCTAAACTTGGTCATTTTGGCCATCGGGCCTCCTTCGTTACCCCGATACCAAGTATGGATAATCTGATTCAAGTATTCCGGATTACGCAACCAGCGGCTCTCATAAATATGATGACCGATGGCACAAGCTATCAGATTGTATTTATCGGCATACGAACGGTTTACCAGAAATTCGGTCATACCATAGCCCACCGGAGTTTCCTTGATGTGCTTGCGCAGCGTCCACCAACGATAATAATACATTTCCTCGAAGTTCTTTTGAGAGCACTCGAAAAGAGGAATGTTTTCTTCCATCCATTGAGATGCACGGGCATTGGGAATAGCCTGGGCTATATTCTCATCCTCCATGCTGTTGAAATAATCCACATAGGGCTTGAAATCCTTATATTTCAAGAAAGCCGCACCGGCATCCTTATCAGCAGAAGCCGTCTTAAAGTTGGCTATACGATAGGTGCACAAGGGTTCCTGCTCACCCGCATCCGGCAGAATGCCATACCAGTCCGCCGGGGTATCCACCGTAGGATAAGTCCGTTGCGCTCCGGTCCGGAACATCACTCTCTCGATGGCCGGAACGGGCGCAAAGAACATACGTTGCCCCACTTTCTTTCCATCCACATAGACAATTACCATGCGGTTGGCAACAGAAAGCTCCACTTCTACCTTATACGTCTTGCCCGGTTCATACTTCAACAAATTACCAAACCGCGCACCTCCTTTGGCACGGAAAAGTCCATCGGGAGTCAGTTCCAGACGGGAACAGGCAATGCCGTTTTCATCCAGAAATTCTATCTGCAAAAGTCCTTTATCGTTCTGTTCCGCCATCAGTTCGAAAGATACTTTCAGTTCTTTTGTAGCAGGTATCTTACGCTCCACACGGGCATAATCGAATAAGTCCTTGTCTTGCAGCACCAGCCATTTTCCATCCAGTGATACGGGAGCCCACTGCAAGGAATACAAATTCCAGTCGGTCAGTTCGCTCAAATCTTTGTAGCCGGCAAAATCGTCGTCAGCATGCTCGCTGGCATGTGCGCGGACAGGCACAGGAATATGAGACACCCACATATCCTCTTTATTCATACTGTAAGTCACCCATAAATCACCATCGGGAGGAGTCCCGTTACCTTCCTGAATACCCCGTACATACTGAGGACCGAATGATTTATAATTACCTCCGTAACGCATCGGCGTAATCTCGCCGTGCACCAGGTTCAAAGTGGTATATTCCAGGCCGTCCTTACTCAGCGAAATAGCCAGTGGCCAGCGGAACTCGGAAGGATTATACACCGTGGCGTATGTACCGTCACTCAAACGTTGCCCCCATATCTTCGCATTACTGTTTACGAAACCTTTCGCACGTTCCACCGGTTGCGCCCATGTATTTCCGCCATCCTCGCTGATGGAAGTCAGGGCGTGTTTCCACAGGCTTACCAAACGGCCGTCGGGCAAGGTATAGTCACAATACGCTTTGTATTCTTTGTGTAAAGGAATCAACGGGTCATTGCGGTCGGCTTCCTCCACCCACTGCATACGGTAGCGGGGATTATCCAGAATCTCCTGACAGGCTTTTACAAACTCCTTGTCTTTACTCCGTTTAAAATAAGGATAAGAGGTATTCTTTTCATTGAACGCATGGTTATAATAAATGAAATAAATGGGGCCGAAGGAACCGTCCTTTTTAATTTCGCGAACTACACGGCCTATTCCGTTCCCGTCATTCGGATCATCTTTCTTGTCCAGCGCCACGCCATAGTTTCCCATGGCTATCAGTCGGCCGCTCTTTGACACATAAAAGCCTACACGCTGATGCATGATGGCATCCAGATCTTTTGCCTTGTCTGTGCGTCCGGGCTTGGTATAGCCATCGGGAACCCGGTAGATAGGGAAAAGGGTCACCGGGTTTGTCCAGTGATAACCGTCTTTCGAGGTCATCAGGAAAGTTTGTGAGGGAGGAATATGCTCGTCCGAAGGATCGGAAAGATAATGCATATAGAATTGTCCGTTCCAATAAGCCAACATGGACTGATGATTGTATGTCCATCCATTGCCGTTATCGGGTGCAGGATGTTCCCGGTTGGCACGCATCACCTGAATATTGTGTACCCCTACCACGGGTGACAATTGCCCGTCATGACAGGTAGGGTTAGACAGCTCCGTGCCTGTATAGTGTACTCTATCTTGCGCCGATACCGAAAGTGCCAGCGAACAGGCTGCTGCAAAGGTAAAAAGTTGTTTCAGTTCCATTTATTTACTTCTATGTTGTTTTTCCATTTATTAAAATGAGGTTTCTCTTCAGCTTGATTGACCTGCAAACAAGCAAAGCTCTACAAAACTACGAATTTCTTCGTTTCCCGATAAAAGCTCCGGGCTTTAAAAAAAGACGAAAGCACAAAGCAAATGTACTCTATAAAATAATGCTATTTATAAAAAGAGTCTTTTTGTTAATGAATTTGCATAAAAGAAGCTTTTTTACTATATTAGCAGCATGAAGTTAACAGTTTGATAACTTTTCTACGAGAAATATGTTATTTATAGTATTCACTTTCTTAACAACCGTTTGCTTATGAAACAAAAGAATAAGATGTTATCCACCCATGGCATTAAAACACTATTCGAAACCCGATTAACCCAACTCACTTCATTGGCTTCAGAAAGCCAGGATGAAACAGCTTTCAAAAACAAGCTGAACGATTATCTATTATCCGGTCCTATTTACAATCCTGCTGCCGCAAGGCAAATTAAAAGACTGATAGATAACGATGGAAAAACCATTTACGAAGCCTCTACAGAACAGGAGATTAAAATAGAAACCATCTCACTGCTTTGGAAGTTTTTAACGAATCGTATCATCAATGAAGAGATTTCCGTTGATTTATGGATTGACCTGTATCACCAGTTCGACCGGCTTTATCACGAAGAAGAGGAGCTACCTGATGAAAAACAAGTGCAACAGTGGATGAAACGCTGGCCCAGCGGACTGAATGAGGATGTCCGGGCTATCCGCCGACAAAACAAAGAACGTATCATCTCCCTTCTTATCCAGAAAATAGAAAACAGACACGCACCCTCCAGCCGCTACCTTTTTCCTGAAGGAAGCACGGAAGAGGATAAACGCCGGCTGGTCTGCCAATGGTGGAACGAAGCTCGTTTTCATCTGGCAATGGCCGTAAAAAACCCTACCGAACTGAACCGGATGCTAGGCAACTCCCTGTCCGAAGAAACCTTGCAGCTTTATCACAAAGCACGCAAGAAAGGAATGCCTGTCTTCATCACCCCTTATTATTTGTCATTATTGAATCCTACCGGAAAAGGATATGATGACGAAGCCATACGCAGCTATATCTTGTACTCTTCCCAATTGGTAGAAACTTACGGTAACATCCACGCATGGGAAAAAGAAGATGCAGTAGAGGACGGAAAGCCCAACGCTGCCGGATGGCTGCTGCCGGACGGACACAACATTCACCGCCGTTATCCCGATGTGGCCATTCTTATCCCCGACTCGATGGGACGTGCCTGCGGCGGCCTATGTGCATCCTGCCAGCGCATGTACGACTTTCAAAGTGAACGTCTGAACTTCAACTTCGAGGAATTGAAGCCGAAAGAGAGCTGGGACAAGAGGTTGAGAAAACTGATGGAATATTTCGAGAACGACACTCAGCTCAGGGATATCCTGATTACAGGAGGCGATGCATTGATGAGCCAGAACAAGACCCTGCGCAATATACTGAAAGCCGTCTACAAAATGGCTGTCCGCAAACGGAACGCAAACCTGCACCGCGCCGAAGGAGAGAAATATGCGGAACTGCAACGAGTACGCTTGGGCAGCCGGCTCCCGGTATATCTGCCCATGCGAATCAATGACGAGCTATTGGAAATCTTACGCGAGTTCAAAGAAAAGGCATCTGCCGTAGGAGTCAGCCAATTTCTGATTCAAACGCATTTCCAGACTCCGCTGGAAGTAACACCCGAAGCGCGTGAAGCTATCCGCAAGATACTGGCAGCCGGGTGGACTATCACCAACCAGTTAGTATATAATGTGGCTGCTTCCCGTCGCGGACACACCGCCAAGCTGCGCAAAGTATTGAATGGGCTGGGTGTACTATGCTATTACACCTTCTCGGTAAAAGGATTTGAGGAGAATTATGCCGTATTTGCACCTAACAGCCGCTCCTTGCAGGAGAAAGAAGAGGAAAAGGTATGGGGAAAACTCTCCGCAGAGCAAGAAAAGGAGTTCTTGAACCTGTTGAGAAACAGTAAAGACCGTGCGGCAGCCGTACAGCGTTTCTGCACCTTCCATCAGATTCCTTTCGTAGCAACAGACCGCAGCGTACTGAACCTGCCGGGTATAGGCAAGAGCATGACTTTCGTAACTATCGGTATGACAAAAGAGGGAAAACGGATACTGGAATTTGACCATGACCCAACCCGCCAGCATAGTCCGATTATTCATCAGATGAAAAAAATATACATCAAGGAAAACAAGTCTATCTGGCAATATATGCTGCAATTGCAGGAAATGGGCGAGAAGAAAGAAGAATATGCCAGTCTGTGGAAATATATGGAAGGAGAAACAGAACACCGCTTCCCCTTATATAATTATCCCGATCCGGGATTCCGGATTACAGAAAAGTATAGTCACTTGTCAGTAGTTGGTAATAAATCAATCTGCTAATTTGTCAATGTGACAATGTGCTAATGTGCCATGTGGAACAAAGCGTAACCCATTGACATATTAGCACATTGACCAATCAGCAGATTATTCAATTCGTAATCTTGATCCCCACAAAATACGTTCTAGGCTGTGTAGGCCCATAGAAATAACCCGAGTCACGATAACCACCTTTGTCCAAATCCTTTTGGAAAGCATTAAAGATATTCTGCACTCCACCGTTCAATTGCAACTTGATATGGTCATTCAATACAAACGTATAATTCAGTTTCACATTCAAATCAAAGAAATCAGGAGTATGCACCATTTCATCTTTAGCGATATATTGTCCTATATATTCCTCGGGCAACTCTGTCGGTGCGAAATGCGGCACATGCATCCGGCCTGTGTACACACCGGACAAGGAGCAGTCGAAATTCTTGAACGGAGCAGATGTCAATGTGAAATAACCGTAATAGTCAGGAGTACGGGGCATCCGCTTCACCGGCGCTACCTCAGGATTCTCACTCCATGCCTCCAGCTCAGTATATTCGCTGCGCTGCACCGTGAAGCCCACCTGTAAAGCCGCATCACGTCCATGTGCAATCTTTCCGTCCAGATTCACGCCATACACACGTGCCCCGTTACCGTTACGACGCTCCTTCACCTTGTTACCATTCTCGTCATGGCCCATATCCTCCAGTACAAACACGTCATCCAATCCGGTATAGAACCCTTCCAATAACAAATTGGTCTGGAAATGACCAATATTCGCCGTCCAATCAATGGAACCGCTGATACTGTTCGAATGCTCAGGCTTCAGCCCTTCCGCCAACTTGATAAGCACGCCCTCACCTCCTACTGCCGTAACGTGCAAATCCTCATCGTATGCCTGCGGCGCACGGAAACCGGTAGACCAGGTAATACGTGCCTGTAGTTTGTCACTGGGCTTATAGAGCAGGTTCAGACGGGGGCTGAAGATGGGATTGTCAATCAGGTTATGGTCATCCAGACGGAACCCTGCCAGGAATACAAACTGATTCATTTTCCATTCGTTCTGCACAAAAGCGCTGGCAATGCGCACATCCTGTTTCATATCACGGTGATAACCGGTCATAACATCGTGCAGGGAGTTGTTCTGATACTCCAGCCCGGCGGTAAAAGTAGCAGGAGAGAATAAAACTTTCTCAAAATTACCCACATACATGCCGCCTGCCACCCAAGTCAGATCTTTTGTCTTTCCGTATGCATTCGCATCCTGTTGCGCACCATAATAACTGTTACGGTCGGTATGCTGGATGGAAGAATAGAAAGAAAGCTTATGCTTGTATTCTTTCCAAAACAGATCATAACTCAATCCGCCACTATTGATGACGTGCTTGGTCTGTTCGGTGATATCCGTTTCGTGCGGCTGCAAATCAAATTTATTCCCTCCGCGGCGGAACTCATTCGTGGTATGATATTCCAGACTGATACGGCTGAACTGCGTAGGACGGTAATAGGTGCGCAGCCCGAATGTATTCATATTCAGCTTTCCCAACTCCGAGAAACCGTCCCCGTCCGCATCATACGGATTACGGTTCCGATAAGACTGATACAAAGCGATGCCATACGTATTGTCTTTTGACACCAAAGAGGCGTTGGCTCCCATATACTGTTCCCACACCTTGCCGTTCATATTGGACATTGTTGAAGAAACCTGAAATGAATTGTTGATGGGGTCTTTCGTGATGATATTGATGGTTCCGCCCACTGCATTAGCACCAAACAAGGCCGACCCTCCTCCGCGGACAACCTCTACACGCTCTATCATATTCACCGGAATCTGCTCCAAGCCATACACACCGGAGAGCACTGACTACCGGACGGCTATTGATAAGAATCTGAGAATAAGGCCCTTCCAGCCCATTGATACGCACTTGAGGGAAGCCGCAGTTCTGGCAGTTGTTCTCCACACGCAACCCCGACTGGTAATTCAAGGATTTAGCCAAATCGGTAGAATTCACCGATTCGAACAGCTTGGCATTCATCACATTGACTACCACCGGAGCCACCTTGCGACTTGTTTCATTGCGATTGGCCGATACGACTACCTCGTCCGTCATAATACTTTCGTCACTCATCAAAAAATGAACATCTACCGTGAAGTCGTTACTGACGGTCACTTTCTTTTCCTGTGTCTCATAGCCCAGTAGCTGAACTCTCAATGTGTACTTTCCTGCCGGAACCTTCTTGAAACGGAACTCCCCGTCCTCGTTACTCACCGTACCTTGCCCGGTTTCCACAATCAATATGGTAGCATACGGAAGGCTGTTCTCCGTGCCTTTTTCCACTACATGACCTGAAATCACATTTCCTTCCTTCACAGGATTTACATCTTCTGCATACGCATGGATACCCGCACCCATCACCATGAGCACGAGTAACAGAATATATTGTTTCATCTATTTTTTCTATTACTAAAATGTTTCGGTTTATTCAATTAAAGAATGTGTGCAGCTCTACGGCAAAAGCACATCCGCATCTGTTGAACGGATTATCCGAATGTATCCCGTCAACAGATATACCTTATGTTTCAGCAATAAAAAGGAGGAGCGCGCAAATGGATACATTGCGCACAAAGCGCTTTCGCGCGGAAAGTATTTGTCTTGTATTCCAAAACATACAACACAGGACGGAATACAGTCATCTCTGTCTGCCCCCCGGGCTCCAGAGTCTGGATAGTGCTCAGATGAGCAATTGAGATTACCTGTCCTGTGGTATGCGTATGGTGTTTTTCGGACGAAGGATGAGAGTGCACAATCATCACCCCGTTCACAATATGAACGTGGGTAAACAAAGTGATGCTTACCTGATACGTTAAAAACAGCGCCAGCAGTAATAACGGGGCTACTATGTACCTTCTCTTGCTCAACTATTTATTTCTTTTCCTCGCCAAACAACAATTGATAGTCTTTTTTCGCGGCAGGCACAGTCCATTCCTCCGGAATAAACTTCCACTGGTGCATAGCATGAGGATGCAGCACTTTTTCCTGCTCAATATATTGCATCAGATAATAACGCAAATCCTTATCGGTTGCAAAAATAATACGTTTTGCCAAATCTTCCTTGGAAATTCCAGCTCCAAGAGTCAGTAAATCTCCGCCACCGTTCCCACGGTAAGAATTCAAAGCCACTTTATAAACCTTATCCATACTGAAAGGAGTCCCGTCTGACATGCTCTGAATCGTGATTTTCTCTCCTGCCGGCTTGGTCACGTCCACCGTATAATTAATGCCTGCGGCAGAGTCAAAGTTAAAGCTGAAATTCTTGAAATTAGCACGCTTCCCCTTCTCTACCGGCTCCTTGAAAAGCATCAGGTGGTCCTCGGAACTCTTCATCTGATTAGTCCAGATGGCGTATGCCATTTCCAGGAAACCTTTAATTTCCTTGCCCGAAAGTTCCATCACATACAGCATGTTCTCGTACTTGTACAAATTGAACATATCACTCACATAGATGTCTCCTTCTTTAATCTCTGCCCGGAAGGACAACGGAGCACAGAAAGACACTTCAGCACCCGAAATTTCCAATTGCAACTGATGAATCAGGTCTATGAAAGGAGAAGAACCGAAATAAGCATCCTTCGCTGTGATGGTACGTGAAATTGTACCGATTTTACGGGATACAAAGTCATTTACAGCCTTGTATTGAGGGGCAAACTTATCCATAAACTCCCGGCTGACAGGATACTTGTTCATATCCGCCAATCTACCTTCCACCGACTTCTCCACTACTTTCCCGTCTTTCTTTGTTACGGTCAGGGTCACATCCGAAACTACATTGGCATTGTTTGCCGGGTCAATGACCAACACGCTGTCTCCTGCCACATTCTGCACCTTTACACATTCCCTAGTATGGTCGTGCCCCATCAGCACCACATCAAAGCCCGGAACCCGTTTGGCTACATCCATAGAGGCATCTTCCACCACCTGTCCCAACACGTTGCCCGACTTTCCGGCATGAAACAATCCCACAATGACATCAGGATTCTCTTTTTCCTTTATAATCTTCACCCATTTGCGTGCACAGGGCTCCATTTCCTCAAAATGCAGACCACTCCATAATTTCTCCGGCAACCATGAAGGAATGGCCGGAGTAATCATACCCAGAACCGCTATCCTCACTCCGTCGCGCTCCAACACCTCGTAGGGTTTCAGATAAGGTTTTCCAGTGGCATTGTCTATTATGTTAGCCCCCAGTACCGGAAAATCGCACTGTTTTATCCAACGGTCGTACACCGCATGCCCAGTCTCTACATCATGGTTACCCATATTACCTACCACATATCCCATATAATTCATCATATCCGCCGCAACATGAGTAGACACGGTATCCATAAAATTATAATAGTAAGCTGTAGGCTGACCTTGCAGGATATCCCCATTATCCATCAACAGGCAATTATCCCCATATTTCTCACGCTGTTCTTTCACAAAGGAATGAACACGGGCAAGACTTCCACTCCATTCTTTCCGTTCGATAAAGTTATACGGAAAGAAATTCCCGTGCACATCACTGGTTTCTATAATCTTGATAACCACTTCTTCCTGATTATTGGATGCAGACAACTGCATACCCGCCCACAACAGCAGGGCGCTGATACATATTCTATATTTCATTTCTCTATTCTTTATTCTTTTTTAGTCAAAGGATGCGTGAATACAAACCGGGCGCCTTCGGTATAATCCTTGTCCACCCATATCTTACCTCCCAGATTCTCGATTATCAGCCTGCTAATGGCCAATCCCAGCCCCGTACCTTGGGAATATTCATTCAATTTCTCGAAACGTTCAAATACCTTTTCACTCTTATCGGGCGGAATACCGCAACCGGTATCCGACACTGACAATTCCAACTGCTGATGCTGTTTGTCTATGGCAACCGTCAGTTTGATAGAACCGGACGGAGTAAATTTTGCGGCATTGGACAGCAAATTAATCAACACCTGCTTCAGACGCTGGGCATCCGTCTTGACAACCAGCGAAGGCACAGGAGTTTCAAACAGAAACAAAGCACTGGTCTTGCGTCCATACTCCACTGTAGACAAAGCCGTCTGACACAACTCTACCACATCACATTCTTCCCATACGAATTTTATCCTTCCGGATTCCATGCGCGAGATGTCCAGAATATCATTTATGAGGTGCAACAACAAATCGGAATTCTTCTGAATGATATCACAATACTGCTCTTTCTCGGCAGGAGAGGAATCATCACTGACCAACACGCTGGAAAATCCCACAATGGCATTCAAGGGAGTGCGTATTTCGTGACTCATATTGGCCAGAAAAGCCGTCTTCAGCCTGTTGGATTCCTCCGCTTTCTCCTTGGCTACCAGCAGTTCCTCGCCGGATACTTCCAGATTATGTTTCAAGTGGTTGATACGGATAATATAATATATGGCTATCAAGAAACAGGCTATCAGGAACATGAACGCCGAAACAACCCCTATGACCCAATATTTATACTGCTCATAAAACGAAGGAGTCTTGTTCACCAACACCGCTCCCTGAGGAAGATTCAATGAATCCAATTTGAATTCATGCAAACGCTTTATATCAAAAGTATAGTTTCCGGGAATAGTCACCAAGTCCACCCCTTCTCTATCCCCTTTATCCAAAAAATCATAAGTAACCGCGCCTATATTCTTTCCTACCGCATGGTACTCGGGAGTATATCCTCCCAATGCCCAATGTCCCAGCCCCACAGATGCAATAGTAAACACAGGCAGGGTGGGATTCGCATCGCGCAGCATATAAGTCGTATTACCAATAACATAACTCTCCGTACAGTCTACACGCCATGTTCCCAATAACACACACGTATTTTGAGGCAACCTGCGCATCCTTTCACTCACTTCCATAAAGGTTTCCGTACGGCCGTCCAGCCAAATTGTTTCTAAATCGGGGTACTTCTTCATCTCCTTTTTAACCAAGGCTTGCATAGACAACCCGCCATAGGTATTATCCGATATAAATGCCACACGGCGCATATCAGGATAAAAACGACGCATCAGCTTTATGTTTTTATCGACATCATATTCATATACATAACCGGCAACAATATTATAATCACTGAAATCCGTATAAATATTCTTACTTTCAGGTTCCCATACCCGCGTGTCGATACTATCATCGGGCAATACCAGTCCGTTGACACTGACCATGCCACAGATAGACGGAGTCTTTTTAGCTATCTCTGTGTCTTGTGAGATATAAGCCGACCATGCCTCCTGCCCCAACAATATAACCAGTGACGGACGGTTTTTCCCCTTATACTTACCAAGGATGGAGGCCATACGCGATTTCCACAGATAGGCCTCGGACAAATTCTTGCAGTTCATACTCTCTATGATCGGAGTATACTTGCCGCCACGCTGTCTGTATTCATCCATAAAAGCAGACAGGTTGTCAGAAATACTACGCGTTTCGGGATTATAAGAAGTGACAATAAGGATAGGCCCTTCCGAGGTCGTTTCCGCCTTCACAGGACACAGAGCAACCACAGGAAGCAGCAGGACTAATAGCATAAAAAACCTGAATATGATTGCCAATCCCCTCATTTCCTTTAGAATAATTTCTAAAAATTCGCTGCAAAGATAATAAAATAAAAACAGAACACAACCAATTGGCATATATTTTGTTTCTCTTAAAGCAGATGAAATTTAACAAATATATAATATGGCTTACATAGACTATTACAAAGTATTGGGAGTGGACAAAAGCGCCACCCAAGATGATATCAAGAAGGCTTTCCGTAAGCTGGCCCGCAAATACCATCCTGACTTGAATCCGAATGATCCTGGAGCCAAAGATAAGTTTCAGGAGATAAATGAAGCCAACGAAGTACTGAGTGACCCGGAAAAACGTAAGAAATACGACGAATACGGGGAACACTGGAAACATGCCGACGAATTTGAAAAACAAAAGCAACAATATGGAGGTGCCGGTGGATTCGGAGGGTTTGGCGGAGCCGGAAGCGGATTCGGTACGGACGGTAACGGCAGTTACTGGTATTCCGGCAATGGAGGAGAAGAATTCACCGGTGCACATTTCGGTGGCAGCGCAGGTGGTTTCTCTGATTTCTTTGAAGAACTGTTCGGGCATCGTGGCGGTGCAAACGGCGGACGAAGCGCCGGATTCCGTGGACAGGACTATAATGCTGAATTACAACTTTCATTGCGTGAAGCCGCCGAAACACACAAACAAGTGCTTAATGTAAACGGAAAGAACATACGTATCACTGTTCCGGCAGGTATAGCCAACGGACAGACTATCAAATTGCGTGGTCATGGTGCACCGGGGGTAAACGGTGGTCCTGCAGGCGATCTGTACATCACCTTTGTCATTCCAGACGATCCTGTATTCAAACGTCTGGGAAATGATTTATATATCCATGCTCCGCTTAGCCTCTACACCGCCGTACTGGGTGGTGAAGAAACCGTGGACACACTGAACGGCAAGGTAAAACTGAAAGTAAAACCTGAAACCCAGAACGGAACCAAAGTCCGTTTGAAAGGCAAAGGCTTTCCTGTTTACAAGGAAGAAGGCAAATTTGGCGATCTGATAGTAACTTATAATGTCACCATTCCTAGCAACCTGACCGAACATCAGAAAGAGCTGTTCCGCCAATTAAAAGATAGTAGCAATTAAAAAAAGAGAAGGATTATGCAGACCGATTTAATTATTATCAACGATTTTTGCGACCGTTGCCATGTGGACCCGTCGTTCATTATGGAACTGGAAGAAGACGGACTGATCGAAGTCCGGGTGATTGACGAGGAACGCTACCTCCCCACATCCCAACTAGCGGAACTGGAGCGTTACACGCATTTATATTATGACTTGTCCATCAATATTGCAGGAATCGACGCCATCCACCACATGCTGGAACGTATAGAACTTCTGCAACAGGAAGTGCGTTCATTAAGAAACGAACTGGAATTCTACCGCTAAAATCCGTGTCCGGAGAGGGAAAGCGAAAACTGCACCCACTTCTCTTTCCGGCACTGTTCATTTACTTTTATATTTCTGTTTTTACCGTTGTTTCTATACGATAAGCAGGAGTGCCGAACCGAGCATCACCGATTCTCTTCTCATTATTATATATACCAAGAAAAAGTAATGGGCTGTTCCGCTCTTTCTTCGTTTTTCCATTTATTTTCTTACTTTTTTCCGCTTTATTATCCTACGTTTAACCTAAAATCACTATCTTTGTAGACTTAAAAGCAGCCGGCCGGTCTGCCGCTGACGCCGCAAGGCGAAAGAGGAAAGTCCGGGCAACGCAGAGCATCCTACTTCCTAACAGAAAGCCATCTGCGAAGGTGGAGTAACGTAGAAGAAAACAACCGCCACAATTCCTACGGGAAACGGGGTAAGGGTGAGAAGGTGGGGTAAGAGCCTACCAGCCGCATGGTGACATGACGGGCTGTACGTCTTAGGAGTTGTAAGGTCATGTAAACCGGCGTTATGAGAGTTGCTCGCTCCATGTCGGAGGGTAGACCGCTAAAGTGTCGTGGTGACACGCCACTCAGATAAATGACAGGCACCTTGTTTTATATAAGGTACAGAACTCGGCTTATAGGCTGACTGCTTTTTCTTTTTAAAACCCTGAGCCATGAAGAAGAAAATCACCGATATATGGAAGTTTCTTACGTATGACATCTGGCGCATTACGGAAGATGAAGTGACCCGAACTAAGTTCTCACTCTACAATATTATAAAGACCATCTATCTTTGTATCAACCGGTTTACCAAAGACCGGATGGCTAATAAAGCTTCCGCGCTGACATATAGCACATTGCTCGCCATTGTGCCTATACTTGCCATTGTATTTGCCATTGCCCGTGGATTTGGTGTTTCCACAATAATGGAACATCAGTTCCGCAACGGTTTTGGAGGTGCAACCGAAACCTCTGATACCATTCTTGAGTTTGTAAACTCTTACTTGTCGCAAACCAAAGGTGGAGTTTTCATCGGAGTGGGTTTAATCATGTTATTGTGGACGGTAATCAATCTGGTAAGTAACATCGAAATCACCTTCAACCGCATTTGGGGAGTAAAGAAAGCGAGAAATATGTATCGCAAAATCACCGACTATTTCTCTATGTTTCTTCTGATGCCTATCCTTATTGTTGTTTCCGGTGGTCTTTCCATCTTCATGAGTACAATGTTGAAGCAGATAGAAGATTTCGTTTTGCTGGCTCCTATTATGAAGTTTCTGATACGGCTTTGTGCTCACCTGGTTTATGTTTACAGGGCTTTATATATTTATGCCCAACACAAAAGTGAAGTTCAAACATGCCCTGATATCAGGAATCCTTGCCGGTTCTGCTTATCAGGCATTCCAGTTTCTATACATCAGCAGTCAGTTATGGGTATCGCGCTATAATGCCATCTACGGCAGCTTTGCTGCCTTACCGATGTTCCTGTTGTGGTTGCAAATCTCCT
>OGQC01000540.1_pt1 | contig 20691 bp, 24 predicted proteins | sample 1553081 | NCBI WGS metagenome assembly OGQC01 (sample SAMEA2580267, study PRJEB22360) | human gut metagenome | biome: human gut; feature: human-associated habitat; material: faeces | place: Denmark | collected 2008/2010
TGCGGTAGTTTCCCCCGGTGATGTGCAGCGGTTTCCCGTGGACAAGACACGCTGCGATCTTGCGCCGTGCGCTTTTGTAAATCTCCTGCACGGTAGAGCGGGAAATATCCATCTGCGCGGCACACTGCTCGTGGGTTTGCTGCTCTAAGTCAACCAGCCGAATGACCTCGTACTCGTCCAGCGTCAGCAGGATCGGCTCACTATCCCCACATCCGTCGGGGCAGAATGTCTCAACTTGTGGTGCGCCACAAATCCGACGGCACCGTGGCGGTCTTGGCATAGATATGTCCCCTTTGTTTACGGTATATACCGATTATACAGCATATTTAGAGAATTGTCAATAAGAAGTGAGCGTTTTACCGCCCTGGAATTTGAAGGTCATTCGTCCGTCGGCGTGAACGGTCACTGTGTCAATGACTGTCAACCAGAGCTTTTCGTCAAACTCGGTGAGGGCATCCAACTCCTGCACCTCGAACATAAATGCTCCGATGGCTTCTGCCTGGGCTTCCCGTGCCGCCTTTGTGGCGCGGAGCTGCTCAAGCTGTGCCTTGGCTTTTTCATACCGCTCTACAAACCCATTGTACCGGGCGGTGTACTCCTCCTGGTTCTGTGCCGTTTGCGAATTCTCTGCGATGCAGCGTTTTGTCAGTTCGGTCACCACATCGATCTCCTCAAGCAGACTCTCGATTTCTGTATCAATGCCTGTACAGTCTGTCAGGGTGGCTTGCATCAATCGGCAATCCTCAATGGCCCCCGGCGTCAACCCCTCCATGAATCGAGTATAAATCTGGTGGACAACGATTGCCTCTTCCGGAACGACTTCTGGAAAACCGTCCGCTCCTTTGCGATAGCCGAGGAACTGCTTGTATGGGAGGTTGACCTTTCCATCGGCAAACCGTTTTCTCTGTCCCCAGGTAACATTCTCGGATATGGAGCGGCTTTCTTCCTGTGCCAAGCTCGACATGAGGTATAAGTCGCCGCCGTCCTCTGCCGGGATGCGGTCGAGGTTTTCCAGCTCCCGGATGTCGTTTGCGGACATCCAGCCGTTCTGGCGGCCGATGGCGTACCCGTTCATGCGGCTTTGGTAATCGCCGCGAAGCAAGCCTTCCAGATTGAACTTCACGAAATACACGGCTTTTTCGTCCTGCGAAAGGAGTGACCGCTGAATGGACTGCTCCCAGCGGATGACCCAGGGGTCAAGGGTGTACTTCACGAACTCCAAGGACTGCTGCTCAATATTAGAAAAGCTCGACTTTTCCAGGTCGCCGACCATGTGGGGCGGGACTCGGAAAATTCGAGCGATTTCATTGATTTGGAATTTGCGTGTTTCAAGAAACTGCGCCTGCTCCGGCGAAATGCCGATTGGCGTATATTTCATACCTTCTTCCAGTACGGCGATTTTGTTTGCGTTTCCGCTGCCACCGAAGGTGGACTGCCAGCTCTCACGCACACGCTGCGGGTCTTTGATCGTACCGGGGTGTTCTAACACACCGCCCGGGGCGGCCCCATTGGCAAAGAACTTTGCACCGTATTCCTCACAGGCAATCGCCATGCCAATGGCGTTCTTGGCCATAGCGATGGGACTATAGCCCACCAAGCCGTCAAAACCCAAACCGGGAATGTGAAGCACTTCGGATGGGTCAAGATAGACCGTTGAGCCTTTCATGGTGGGTGCATCGTCGGACTGGGTAGAATAGAGGTAACTCATAGGTGATATAGTCCAGAATATCTCGAAGGTCTTGTTTTGCCTGGTCGGTGAACTCTATTTCCCAGTTCATACGCCGTAGTCTCTTTTCAGCTCATCCATGACGCTTTGTGCAGAATGGGTGCGACCGGCACGGATATCTGCCATGCCTTTCTCAAGCTCTGCATCCTGCTGCTCCTTTGTTAAAGATCCGAAAGCCACCGGTTTGCGCTCCGGCAGTTTCATTTCAAACGGAATGCCACGCTGCAGAACGATCTGCCGAAGAAACATACTGACCGCATTGGACATGGGGATTCCCAATTGATCAAGCACCTGTTCTGCCTGCTCTTTGATTTCAGGCTCTACACGCGCGAATACATTAGAAGTTCTTGCCATAGCTTATCGCCTCCTTGCGAATATAGTATACCACTTTTGCTTGCGATATGCAAGCAGTTCGCAAGAAGTTTACAATTTCAGATAAACAGCAGGCCCCTTGTGTCGTATACGCTCTCTACATTCTCATTGCCGCAGCGAATAGCACGGTCAAGGGCCATGATAGTTGCCACGGCGCCGTCGATTTTCTCTGTGGATTTTTCTTTGTCCGGCTTGATGTTTCCGGCAGGGTCGGTGCGGATGAAAATATTGTCCATCATCCAGTGGAGGACAGGATGCCCGCCGTGGGCAATGCGCTGTTCCAGCACCAGTTTCATCAGTTCCTTGGTGGGTGGGGACATATCCTTGAACCCCTGTCCAAAAGGAACGACTGTGAAACCCATCTGAAACACACGCTTGTCCTCTCCGTAGACTGCTCCGTTTGCCATCTGGGAGAGCTTATTCGCAAGCGCTGCGGCGTTCCCGGCGTCGATTTCTTCGCCTTTCAGCGAGATAACCAGGTCTTGTTTCATGGCATCGTAGGCTTTGCGCTCTGTTTCGGATAGCGTCACAATGGCGTCATTATGAACGCACTCCGGCATATCCAAATGGTCGACGGCTTTCATGGAGATGGTGATGTCGGAGATGGCATCGTAGATCTGTTCCTCCGCACCGGGCAGCGGCTTGTAGCTGAACACCACCTGTCCGTTGCGCTTGTCCGGGCGGAAGAAGGTGTTGCGGTAATGGGTGATGAACCGACCGAGCCGCTTGCCCATATCGAGGATGCGAAACTCCGCCCACAGATCCATAAGACCGTTGGAGTACTTGAGGTACTGGTCGTACTGTGGCGATACAATAATAAGATCCTTACAGCAGCGCTGCGCCTCCCAGTTGACCATGCCGGTTTTCACACCCGCCCGTTTTGCTTTTTCGGATTTCGCAAGGACGATGCCGTGCCTATCCTCGGTGCAGCCGCATACCGCTACTGCTTTGCCTCTAAGCCGTGGGTCGAGCATCATTTCGACCGATGCGTAAAAGCAGTTCAAATCACTATGAAGAATTGCTCTTTCCATATTGACCGCCTCATTTCAGAAAAACTTCACAATTTCCTCTTGACAAGATGAAGTTAAATCGCATATAATGATTACAGAACTTCATAAACTTCATTTCTGATTATAGCCACGAAATGAAGTCCTGTCAATAGCTTCAATGAAGTTGATGAAGTTACAGAATGAAATTTACAGCGGAGGAGATTGGTTATGACTTTTTCCGACAAGATTAAACGAGCCCGTGAGGTCGCAAAGATGACGCAGCATGAACTCGCTCAGGAGGTTGGCGTATCCCAGCGGACCATTGCCTCTTATGAGTCCGGCGGTGCAAGAGCCAGGAAATCTACCACAGAAAAATTGGCGCACGCCCTCAAGGTGTCCGTAAGGTATCTTTCAGATGACGACTGCACGAATCCCTTGGAAGATATCGAGAAGGACGAGTACATCGAGCAGGCTCGTGAACTGTATGGGGCAAAAGGCGTTCGGGATATGGATGAGCTGTTGCGTGACAACGCCGCTTTGTTTGCGGGTGGTGAACTGTCCCAGGATCAGAAGGACGCTTTTTTCCAGGCCGTCATGACTGCCTATGTGACCTGCAAAGAAGAAGCAAAGGTAAAATTCGGCCGCAAGTCTTGATACTGTCCTGTTTATGGTACAGTTCTGAGTTTATAATACTCACAAAGGGATTTTTATACCCTTTTCCAGATACAAGGGGGTGTGGCAATGTCATACGCAGATGTGTGCGAGGCAGTTGAGTCTTTGCAGAGAAAGTACTGTGAGCGTGATCCGTTTCGCCTGTGCGCAGATATGGGTATCAAATTGCTCTATCAGCCGCTCGGAACAGACCCCGACGCCATCAAGGGGTTCTATCTTGAGAGCAAGCGGATACGCACGATTACCGTCAACTGCGACCTGCCGGTCGTTATCCAAAGGATTATCGTTTCGCATGAGCTTGGGCACGCAGTACTTCATCGCAAATCGGGCGTCAAGGCATTTCACGATATAGGGCTCTTTGACGAGAGCTCTCTTACAGAAAAAGAAGCGAACCTCTTCGCCGCAGAATATCTTCTGGATGACGAAAAGGTTCTTAATACATTAAACAGAGATACAACATTTTTCTCGGCGGCTGCCAAACTTCTGGTTCCTGTTGAACTGCTCGACTTTAAGTTCAGGGTAATGAAGTGGAAGGGATACAAGCTGATAGAGCCGCCGATAACGGCGCAGAATAATTTTCTCGCCAATATGGAGGTGCCGGATGATGCAGACTGCTACTGCGACTAAGCCGCCGAAAGTGTATGTAGCCGTCAAAGCAGATTTTGCAGCGGACGGCACGATGTTTCCAAGGATCATCACTTGGGAGGACGGCGAGAAATATGAGATAGACCGTGTATCCGATATCCGTCAAGCTCCTGCGCTGAAAGCCGGAGGCCAGGGCGACCGCTATACGATATGGATTGGCGGTCACCAAAGCTATCTGTTTTTCGAGCGCAGTGCAGACCTTACCGGAAACAACATCGGACGATGGTTTGTAGAACGGAGGCAGTAGGCGATGATACTGCGGATCATAGATGAGACAGAAAAGGCGCTCAGTCATGACCTCTATTTCGCAGCACTGAACCTGGCACTCACACTGCCCGATATTTGCGGAAAGGCGGAATACCCCAATCTGCGCACGGGTGAGCGTTATAAAAAGTGGTATGATGAAAATGTGGGTGTGACGGAAAAGCCTCCGAAGTGTACTGAGGACGAGCCGGAAATGCCGTATTTAAGTGGTGAGGTGGTATATAGCCTCCGCTGCTCATTACTCCATGAAGGAAATCCGAACCTGCAGAAGAATGGGAAGCGTCCCATCCCAATCGACCGCTTTTCGTTGGTGATTCAGTCAGAGCAGCCGTTTCGCATTTACGGTGGCGAAGAAAGCTGTGTAATGACGAGCCCAGACGGCACAGAAGTCCGCAGTTACCAAGTAAATGTGCGGAGGCTGTGCATGGTACTGTGTTTGTGTGCCAAGGGGTACTATAAAGAAAATAAGGATAAATTCGATTTTTACAACTACGAGCTTATCGATTGGGATGAGGTTACTGCATCTTTGCCTCCCATCGACATGGAAGAAGTGTTTCGGAAACTCGCAGACCCAAACCTCTCCTAAAAGAGCATAGCGGCGAAAGTGCAGACGAATAAGTAAAAACGATGCCGGACTGACACCAAAAGTGCGGGCAGTCCGGCATCTTTCACTTAGTTATTGACCTCCTCACTATCTATGGAACTTTCGGCGAGAGCTGCTGCAGCTTCACGCTCACGACGAGCCGCCCAGCCACCTTTCGCCCTGGGTGCGTATGCTGATTCCAGCGCATACATGATGCCCTGCTCTTCGGCAAAGTAAATACCGGGGACATTCCAGTTATCCTCGGCATTCCAGTCCATCAACTTTCTGACCATATCCACAACCGTGGCGTTGCTGATTTTGATCTGCGCTTTCTGCTCGCCCTCCGGCTTGGAGAAGCGCACGGCATTCGGAGCGTCCTCCTTGCAGGCACGGATGGCAAACTGCTTCGACTTCGGCTCGATCAGGAACTGGATGTACTCTGGGAAGCGGAGCTCCTGTGCGGTCTGCACATTGAACTTCACAACATTGCCTGCGAAAGTGCAGACAGAGGCGGAACGGGTTTTAATAAGATCGATGACAGAAAATTTCTCAAACATGGTAGTTACTCCTTCTCAATTACAATAAAGTTTTCGTTCTCCTCGGCAACGGCCGAGGTGGGTTCTGGTTTTTTGGTTGCGGGGGTAAGCAGATTGTCCACATACTCCTCGTCCCACGATGAATCGACGATCATGAAGCCAGACAGTACTCCCTTGACCACGATGCGTGGCTTTCGGTGGGTGCTGCGCCGTTTCCGATACCGTCGTTCTTTGCGGATCTGCTGTGCCAACAGCCAGTCGTTTTTCTCGATGATGGGGACATGATGCCCCTCAACGAAATACTGCGGTTCTATGCCGTTGTTCTTTACACTCTTATGCGTGAAAAAGTCTATCGTAACTGTTTTTTGACACAAGGCATCTCCACAGAATTTTTCGTTTTTAAGGATGCCAAGGACACTGCCGGAGCTCCAAACCGATAGACCTTTTACAGTAGGAATGCCGCTTTTCGTAAGCAATTCCGCAATTTGAGTGGATGAATAGCCGTCCAGATAGAGACTGTATATGGTTCTGACAACATCCGCTTCGTCCTCTACGATCTCCCAGTTCTTTTCGTCATCCAGGCGATAGCCGAGCAAAGCCCAACTGGGGTAGATCCCAAGACCCTGCGCTCTTCGGCGCTTGAATGACCATTTCAGACTGTTGGATTTTTGCTCGGACTCACTTTGCGCCACGAGGCTCAATACGGTAATGACCATATCGCTGCTTTTATCCAGCGTGTTGAGCTTCTCGGTCTCAAAGTACACGCCCACAGGCGGGTCGAGCTTTCGCAGCATGAAAATGTAGTTCAGACTGTCCAGCACATTTCTGGCAAAACGGCTGACCTGTTTCGTAATGATAAGGTCGATCTCTCCCGCTTTGCATTTCTCGATCATTTCGAGAAAGTGCTCACGGTGCAGAACAGAAGTGCCGGAAATGCCCTCATCGGCGAAAATACCGGCAAACTCCCATTCAGGATTCTCCCGGATCATACGGGTATAGTTTTGCACTTGAAGCTCGTAACTGCTTGCCTGAGTGTCCTCATCCGTGCTGACACGGCAGTACGCGCACACACGAAGTTTCTTCTTTTCGGTCTCCGCTTCCACGTCCCTTTTTGCGGGAATGATCTGTACCTCCTTTTGCGGACCGTTGATGTATGCGTCACGAATGGCATTCTTGGTGGACTGCCTTTTTTCCTCGCTGCGACCGCGAGGTCGAAGTGGTTGTTTCTTTGTTATCTTCATAGGTTCACCTCCTCCTGCCGCAGATTATGTGGGCAGATAAGCCCACACCGCAGCTCGGAGCCGGCGAATTCTATTATATCGTGAAAATATGAAAACCGTTAACTTGAACGGCATTTAGCGCTCAAGTTAACGGTATCGGTGCAAAAAAATAAGAAGCCTTTCAGCCCCTTATTTCAACATTGATGATTTACTTGTCATTATTCATGGCTTTCAGCATCTGGTTCGCCGCTTTCTTTTGTTCTGGCGTGAGGTTGACCCAGTTTTCAAACAGCTCTTTGAGTTCCGGGTTGATTTCGACCATCTCACCCTCGGCAAAGAACTGCGCCATCGTGATGCCGAATCCCTTACAGATCGCTTCCAGCGTTGCGAGTGAGGGAACTGTATTTCTCCTATAAATATTCGCAATCGTGGACTCGGATAAGCCACAGTTCTTTGCCAGCCTATACTCAGTCCAACCGCGCTCGTTTAAGAGCTGCCGGAGCCTCTCGTGCGTGTCCATAGCATCACCACCCTTCCTGTAATTATTTTACCCGCAAACTAAAAGGTATTGTACTGGCTACTTGTACTGACCATACCGTTATGTTAAACTGTATAATAACGGGAATTCAGTACGGAGGGATGACAATGCTGACCGAGGAACAGAAACGGATGCACAGAGTGTGTTTTACGGGCCACCGCCCGGAGAAGCTGAAACAGCCTGAAAGCGTGATCGTGAAGGCTCTGGAAGCTGCGATCAAAGAAGCGATTTCAGATGGGAAGAATGTATTTATTTCCGGCATGGCTCGTGGAGTGGATATCTGGGCAGCTGAAATCGTGCTGCGCCTGCGGAATGAGGGGGCGAATGTAAAACTGATTTGTGCCAGCCCATACGAAGGCTTTGAGCGTGGATGGAGTGCCGAATGGCAACGACGGTACAATGTCATTCTTGCCGCCGCCGACCTTGTTCGTTTTATCTGTCCGGGGTACAGCAGAGCCTGCTTCCAGATCCGCAATGAATGGATGGTCGACCATTCGGCTCTGGTAATTGCTGTGTTCAACGGACAGCCCAGCGGCACCAAGAACACGATTGATTATGCCAAGCGGAAGAGCGTTCCGTGCTGGAATATACTCTCCGAAACATGAAATTTTTCTTCATGAATTTGAGAATTATCTTGTTTTTCAGTGGGATTGGTGATATAATAATCTTGAATTAGTATGTGCAGAAAGCGAGGACGGTCAAATGGGCGTTTCTTACAAGAAATTATTTAAGCTGCTTATCGATCGGGGTATGAAGAAGAAAGACCTGCAAGAGGCGGCTGACCTCAGTCCTGCGGCAGTTACAAAGCTCGCAAAAGACGAGTATGTACGGCTCGATGTGCTTGTGAGAGTTTGCTGTGCATTGGGCGTTGATATCGGTGACATTATGGAAGTCACAAAAGATGAATAAAGGCATCTATAAATAGATCGAGTTTATTTTGTAAAAGTCCGCAGCCGCGCTGCGCTCTTTTACCCCCATTAACTTCCGATAATTTTGAGTTATCGGAAGCAACAGAAGGAGGCATTGGCATGGGCGACCTTATGAAAAAACATGAAATGACTGAGGAGGACATCAAACTTCAGTTTATTACCCCAGCCATTGAGGGCGCTGGCTGGGACAGGCAGAAGCAGATCCGCATGGAGTACAACTTCACGGACGGTCGTGTTATCGTCCGTGGTAATGTTACTGCCAGAGGCAAAAGAAAGCGCACTGACTATCTGCTCTACTACAAGCCCAATATTCCACTGGCTATCGTCGAGGCGAAAGATAACCGGCACAGCGTCGGAGCCGGGATGCAGCAGGCCATCGAATACGCCGAGGTGCTGGATATTCCGTTTGTGTACAGCTCGAATGGCGATGGTTTCCTTGAACACGATATGAAGACCGGGAAAGAGCGAGAGCTGACGCTTGAGCAGTTTCCCTCGCCGCAGGATCTTTGGCAGCGACACATTGGGGACGAGCACTTCACGCCGGAGCAGGAGCAGCTTATCACCGAGCCGTACTATTTTCAGCCGGGTGATAAGACCCCTCGCTACTATCAGCGCATCGCCATCAACCGCACCGTTGATGCGGTAGCCCGTGGACAGGACCGTATTCTTCTTGTTATGGCGACCGGCACCGGCAAGACCTATACCGCTTTTCAGATCATCCACCGCCTTTGGAAATCCGGCCGAAAGAAAAAGATCCTGTTCCTTGCTGACCGCAATATCCTCGTTGACCAGACCATGCAACAGGACTTCAAGCCCTTTGCAAAGGTCATGACAAAAATCGAGGGCAAAAAGTTGGATAGCTCCTATGAGCTGTATCTGTCCCTCTATCAGCAGTTGGCGGGTGACGAGAATGAAGAGCCGTTCCGTGCGTTCCAGCCGGATTTCTTCGACCTCATCGTCATTGATGAGTGTCACCGTGGCAGCGCCAAGGAGGACTCCCGTTGGCGCAGGATTCTCGAGTACTTCCACAGCGCTACGCAGATCGGTATGACTGCTACGCCGAAGGAAACGAAAGAGGTTTCCAATATCTCTTACTTCGGCGAACCTATTTATACATACAGCCTGAAACAGGGTATCGACGACGGATTCCTCGCCCCGTACAAAGTTCTCCGTGTCGGACTGGACAAAGACCTGGAAGGTTGGCGTCCCACAGCAGGACAGCATGACATCTACGGTTACGAAATCGAGGACCGGGAGTACAATACCAAGGACTATGACAAAAACCTCATCATCGATGAGCGCACCACCGCCGTAGCAAAGCGCATCACGCGCTTTTTGAAGGAGAACGACCGCTTTGCCAAGACCATCGTTTTCTGCGTTGACATCGACCATGCAGAGCGGATGCGGCAGGCGCTCGTGAATGAGAACAGTGACCTCGTGGCAGAGAACGCCAAGTATGTCATGCGTATTACCGGCGACAACGCCGAGGGCAAGGCGCAGCTCGACTACTTTATCGCAGAGGACAGCAAATATCCCGTGATCGTTACGACCTCCAAACTGATGACGACTGGCGTGGACTGCAAAACGTGCCGGCTCATCGTTCTGGATAACAACATAAACTCCATGACCGAGTTCAAGCAGATCATCGGTCGTGGCACACGCCTCAAGCCCGACTACGGCAAAGAGTATTTCACCATCATGGATTTCCGCAATGCCTGCCGACTCTTCGCAGACCCGGAATTCGATGGCGACCCGATCTCTATCATTGATGATGGCGATGATCCCGGCGAAGAGCCGACCGCCAATCCAGCGAAGCCACCCGTTCCGACTCCCGGCCCCGGTGGGGACACCGACGATCCGCCTGAAAAGAAGCACAAATTCCGGGTGCGTGGTGTCGAGGTAACGATCCTGAATGAGCGTGTCCAATACTACGACAAGGACGGCAAGCTCATCACGGAAAGCGTGACGGACTACTCCAAGAAGAACATCCTCGGCGAGTATGCCACCCTGGATTCCTTCCTCCGTGCCTGGAACTCCGAGGAGAAGAAGCAAGCAATAATCGACGAACTGCAGGAGCGTGGCGTCCTGTTGGAAGCGCTGCGGCAGATCGCCGGGAATAAGGATATTGACGATTTTGACCTCATCTGCCACATTGCCTACGATAAGGCACCGCTGACGAAGGCAGAGCGGGCAAACAATGTCCGCAAGCGTGGATACCTCTACAAGTATTCCGGCTTGGCACAGGAAGTTCTGAGTGCGCTGCTGGACAAATACATGAACGAGGGCATTCAGGATATCGAGAACATCGAAATTCTGTCCAATGACCCGTTCCGCAAATTCGGCACCCCCATGAAGATCGCAAAGCTGTTCGGCGGCAAAAGCGGATACATTCAAGCCATCCGTGATTTGCAGAAGGAAATCTACGCTGCGTAATAGGAGATATAAGATATGAGTTTAAATAACCTGGTAAAACGATTGCAGGACATCATGCGGAATGACGCAGGCATCAATGGCGATGCCCAGCGTATTGAGCAGATGGTTTGGATTCTCTTTTTGAAGGTGTATGACGCCAAGGAAGAGATCTGGGAGTTTTATGATGAGAATTACACTTCCATCATTCCGGAGGAGCTGCGCTGGCGCAATTGGGCCGTCGACCACAAGGACGGCAAGGCGCTCACCGGCGATGCGCTTCTGGACTTCGTGAACGGAAAACTGTTCCCGACCCTCAAGGCCATCGCAATCGATGAGAATACACCCATGAGCCAGATCATCGTCCGCACAGCGTTCGAGGACAACAATAACTACATGAAGGACGGCATCCTGCTTCGCCAGGTTATCAATGTCATTGATGAGATCGATTTTGAGGAGTACGAGGACCGCCACGCCTTCGGTGAGATTTACGAAACGATCCTCCGCAGCCTGCAGAGCGCCGGTAACTCTGGTGAATTCTACACGCCCCGTGCTGTCACGGACTTCATGGTACAGATGATCAAGCCCAAGCTCGGCGAGTCTATTGCGGACTTTGCCTGCGGAACCGGTGGCTTCCTTACCTCTGCGCTGAAGGTGCTGGATGCCCAGGTGCAGACTGTCGAAGACAGAACGGTTTACAGCAACTCCATCTACGGCATTGAAAAGAAGGCGCTTCCGTTCCTTCTGTGCGCCACGAATATGCTGCTCCACGACATTGACAACCCTCGCATCATCCACGGCAACAGCCTGGAAAAGAATGTGCGTGAGTACAAGGAGAGCGACCGCTTCGATGTCATTTTGATGAATCCTCCTTACGGCGGCAACGAAAAAGAGGGCGTGAAGCAGAATTTCCCGGCTGATCTCCGCAGTAGCGAAACCGCCGACCTCTTTATGTCTGTCATCATGTATCGGCTGAAGCAGAATGGGCGCTGCGCCATCATTCTGCCGGACGGCTTCCTGTTTGGTACAGATAATGCCAAAATGGCAATCAAGGAAAAGCTGCTGTCCGAGTTCAACCTCCATACGGTCATTCGTATGCCACACAGCGTTTTTGCGCCATACACTTCTATCACAACAAACATTCTGTTCTTCGACCGGACGCATCCCACGACGGAAACCTGGTTCTATCGCCTGGATATGCCGGATGGATACAAGAACTTCTCCAAGACAAAGCCCATGAAGTTGGAGCACTTTGCCCCGGCTGTTGAGTGGTGGAACAACCGTGAGGAGATCACTATCGACGGCTTTGACAAGGCGAAGAAGTACACCGTCGAGGATCTGAAAGCACGAAGCTATAACATCGACCTCTGCGGTTATCCTCACGAAGAGGAGGAAATCCTGCCGCCGAAGGAACTGATTCAGCAGTACCAGGAGAAGCGGGCCAGCTTGAACGCCGACATTGACCGCATCCTTGCCCAGATTACCGATATCCTTGGCATCGACATTACGGAGGAGGGCGACGAATGACTGCGCAGCAACTGAAAAACTCCATTCTCCAGATGGCTGTTCAGGGCAAGCTCGTGCCGCAAGACCCGAATGACGAGCCTGCCAGCGTTCTGCTGGAACGCATCCGTGCGGAGAAAGAGCGGCTCATCAAAGAGAAGAAAATCAAGCGAGAAAAGAACCCCTCGGTTATATTCAAAGGTGCCGATAATACTCCTTATGAGAAAATCGGCGATGAAGTACGGTCGCTGGTGGATGAGGTACCGTTTGACATCCCCGATTCGTGGGAGTGGGTGCGAATTTCTTCAATCGCTGCCCTTGTAACTAAGGGAACTACACCACGCGGAGGCAATGTCGCTTACTCTGACAACGGCATTGGCTTTCTGCGTGCAGAAAATGTCGCTGGACTCGATCGACTGGATTTGTCAAAATTGAACCATATCGATGAGGCAACGCATACGGGTTTTCTTAAAAGGTCAATCCTTGCGGCGGACGATGTGCTGATAACAATAGCTGGCACTCTCGGTAGGACCGCTATTGTCAAAGAGGAAAATCTGCCGCTTAATGCAAATCAAGCAGTTGCAATTATTCGATTGGTCGACAGCCATAGTGTTGATTTGAGGTACCTTGTGTACGCACTGAACGCTCCTGCAATACAGGACAAGCTAACCGCTCAGAAGAAAATCACAGCCATTCCCAATTTGACCCTTGAAATTATATCTGATTGTCTGGTGCCTATCCCTCCGTTAAATGAGCAGAGGCGAATCGTAAAACATTTTGCGCTGTTCGTTCCGCAAATAGCTGAGTACGAGGGCAAGCAAACGGAACTCAATGCACTCAACACAGGCTTTCCAGAAGCCCTCAAGAAGTCGATTTTGCAAGAGGCAGTTCAGGGCAAGCTGGTACCCCAAGACCCGTCTGACGAGCCTGCAGAGGCTCTGCTAGAGCGTATCCGGGCGGAGAAACAGCGGCTCATCAAGGAAGGCAAAATCAAAAAGGACAAGCACGAATCTGTCATTTTCAGACGGGATAATTCTCATTATGAGAAGTTGGACGGTGTGGAGCGCTGTATCGACGATGAACTGCCCTTTGAAATACCCGAAAACTGGTGCTGGTGCAAGATTGGCACAATCTTTACTCTTCAAGCTGGTAAAAACATTCAAGCCGCAGAAATCCACGAGAATCCATTTGCTGACTCCTATCCGTGCTACGGGGGAAATGGCATTCGGGGATATGTAGCCAGTTCAAATCGCACCGGTGATTATCCGATCATCGGCAGACAAGGTGCTCTGTGCGGAAATATCAACAGAGCGACCGGCGAGTTTTATGCTACAGAACACGCCGTGTGCGTTGAAACCTATTCGCAAATTAGTGTTGCCTGGGCCTGCCTGTTTCTCACTGCACTGAACCTCAATCAATATGCCACTGCAACAGCGCAGCCAGGCTTGGCGGTTGCAAACATTAATGAGGTGTACATCCCGTTACCGCCGCTCGCCGAGCAGCACCGCATCGTCCAGCGGATTGAGGAATTGCTCCCATTGGTCAAAGGGCTGTAAAAGGAACACGGTATAATATCATAGTGAAAGGAGGTCTTTCACTATGATAGAAGAATTCGAAAGACACTTGAGAGGCACAAACCTCTCGGAAAACACGATATCTTCGTACCTTTTTGCCATTCGGCAATACAGCTCGCAGTACGATGGTATCACGAAAAAGAACCTACGGGCGTATAAGGTGTGGTTGATAGAGAACTATAAGCCCAAGACCGTCAATCTGCGTCTGAGGGCAATCAACTGCTACTTGGAGAGCATCGGCAAAGAGAGCTGGAAAATGCCGTTTGTGCGAGTGCAGCAGAAAGCCTTTCTGGAAAATGTCATCAGCGAGGCCGACTATGAGTATTTCAAAACCTGCCTCAAACGAGATGACGAGCTGTTCTGGTATTTTGTAATACGCTTTCTGGCCGCAACAGGCGCACGGGTCAGTGAGCTCATACAGATCAAGGTGGAACACATCAAGCTGGGGCATTTGGATTTGTACTCGAAGGGCGGTAAGCTCCGACGAATATACATACCCAAGGCTCTGCAAAATGAAGCCCTTTCTTGGCTGAACGATAAGCACCAAGAAAGCGGCTTCATTTTTTTGAACAAATACGGCGACAGAATCACCACCAGAGGCATCTCCGGGCAGTTAAAAAAGCTGGCAGTCCGGTACGGTATCGATCCAGTGGTAGTATATCCACACTCCTTCCGTCACCGCTTCGCAAAGAGTTTCTTGGAGCGCTGCAATGACATCGCATTCCTCGCCGACCTTATGGGGCATGAAAGTATCGAAACCACCCGCATTTATCTCCGTAAAACCTCTACCGAGCAACGAGCCATCGTCGATGAGGTCATAGACTGGTAAAGAAAGTGCATACCCCGTGCGTAAAACCACGAGGTATGCACTTTTTAGAACTGCTGAATGATAGCTGCGATTTCTTCAAAAGCGGACACAATACGGCGCTGCTCGGTAGTTGGCGGCATCGGCACTAAAATGGAATTGAGCTTTTCTTGGTTCATTTTTGGCTGAGCAGTTCCGGTAACATACGGAGCAAGGTTTATCGCATTTATGAAGAGCGCTATGTAGCGCAAATCAACACCTGCAACCGCATCTATAACATGGGCATGATTATTGACCCAGTATTGCCCAGAAGCTATAAAAGCGATTGGCTTGCTCCGCAAGAGGAGGTTTGCGCCATCTTCGCCAATGAGGAGCAGAGGCTTATCGAATAAATACCGGTCAACCTTGTCAATGACCCCGGATGCACCATAATAATCGAACTTTTTTTGAAGTTTTTCACGCTGGGCAACTGACAGTGGAATTCTCTCAGCATCCCTATTTACGAGAGCAGTCCCAAACCGAACCCAGCACCAGTTTTCGGGTATTTCAAACGGCAGTTCATCGTCGATACAGCGCTCCACACCGTCCAACTTCTCATAATGAGAACTTTACAAAGTAGAAGCCACAGCAAAAAGCTGTTCAATCGCCGATACAATTCGGTTCTGCTCTTTAATCGGAGGAATGGGAACAAGGAAATCGCCGACCTTTGATGTCGAAATGTGTACGATAATGTCACCTGTCGCCGTCCTGCGTTTAAGCTCGATGCAATACGGCGAAGCCATATAGTACACCAGATACAGCGGATTCATTCCATGATGCGTCCAAAAAGCCAAATCGCCACCTGCCGCAATTTGTCCTTCTCCGAGAAACGCCACTGTTTTAGCAATATCCACTTTGTTCTCGCCCGTCAATGTGAACACTACATCGCCGTAGGAGAAATGCAAGCAATCCTTATCGAGCGTTTCGGGGACAAAGGAAACTGCTGAATCAAAGGAGGTTTCATAGGTGGTGTAAATCTCCCCGTATCGAATGCACGGGCACCCTTGGGCAACAGTTTCTGTTCGTTTGATGCCACGCCCTCTGATCATTGTTCCTAAACTGGAAGCCCGACACCAGGCCCAGTTTTCGGGGATTTCAAACGGAATCTCCTCGTCAATACAGACCTCTTCTGAGCCACGCTTTTCATAATGAGAATTATCCCGTCTGAAAATGACAGATTCGTGCTTGTCCTTTTTGATTTTTCCTTCCTTGATGAGCCGCTGCTTCTCCGCCCGGATACGCTCCAGCAGAGCTTCTGCAGGCTCGTCAGACGGGCCTTGCGGTACCAGCTTGCCCTGGACTGCCTCTTGCAGTATTGACTTCTTGAGGGCTTCTGGGAAGGTGTCCTGCAGTTCCCGGAGGGCGGTTGCCTTATTGGCGTAATTCTCGATAACCAGTTCAGCTTCATGAATACGAGCTACAATTCTTTCTTGCTCTGCAAGCGGTGGAACTGGAAGGAGTATCGTTCCCAGTTTATCTCCGGAGATGTGAACGATTATGTCACCAGTTGCCAAAGCCATTTTGCGGCCGATTATATATGGCGAGGCCATAATGTATGAGAGATAAAGTGGGTCCATACCATGCTGAGTCCAAAAAGCAAGGTCTCCGCCTGCGGCAATCGGCTCGGTTCCCAGATATGCCACAGCTTTCGCTATGTCCGGCTTATTCTCTCCGGTAAGAGTCATGAGCACATCGCCATAGGAAAAGTGCTTGCATTTCTCATAGAGGTCGGGAGCAATAAATGAAACTGTTTTAGTGAACGATGTCTGATAGGTTGTATAGAGTTCGCCATAGCGGACGCAGGGAAACCCCTGCCGGACTGTTTCGTTCCGCTTTATGCCGCTGCCTCGTACAATCTCTCCCAAGGAGCGAATACGCACCCACTCCCACGAATCGGGGATGTCAAACGGTACCTCATCCGCCAGCGACCGTACTTCATCGCCGATTTTCTCATAAGGAGTATTATCAGAACTCGGCTGTTTAACGATTACCTCGGTAGTTTAACGAATACTCCAGTAATTCAACGATTACTCGGCTGTTTAACGATTACGGTGGTACAGAAGGCCGCAATCCTCGCAAAAAGCACGAAACCCCGCCATAGAATTACTCTGCAGCGGGGTTCGCTTATGTGCCGAAATAGGCGAAAAGCCTTATTTCAAGCGGTTTTCGGGCATAGAAAAAGTCCACCGTAATTCTATCAAAATTACGGTGGACTTATGGTGGAGCCGAGGGGAATCGAACCCCTGTCCGAAAGCAACTTGGAAAGAACTTCTCCGGGCGCAGTTTGTTATTTGCATTCCCTTTCCCCGGCGGGAACAAACACCCTACGAGAATCGGTAGCTTCATCATGCGTGGTATGGGCAAAGCTTACCATACGCACGTTCTCCGCTTAAATCACACCCGAGCCCGGGTCAGCGGAACTCCCGGGGCGGATGGGCGCCTAATCAGGCAGCCAGGGCAACAGTAGTGTTGTCAGTTAAATTTAAAAAATTGCCCGTTTTATCGTGGCCAGGCACCACGGCCCGCTATTCCAGCCTCACTACCCCCGTCGAAACCAGTACGGCCCCGTGGGAAGCTGCAAAATACCATCGGTATCTTGCAGCCGATAGCTGACTTAAAATCTTCCGTAAGGATCGGGGAGCTTGTTCGGCTCCGGGTAGGTCTCGCCGTGGGTGTCCACGGTGATGGAGGCGATCTTCTGCTCCACCTGAGGACGGTCGCTGCGGTCGGTTTTGACGGAGGCGATGGCGTCCACCACGTCCATGCCGGAAGTCACCTTGCCAAAGGCGGCGTACTGGCCGTCCAAGTGCTTGGCGTCGGCGTGCATGATGAAGAACTGGCTGCCCGCGGAGTTGGGGGAGGAGGAACGCGCCATGCTGAGAACGCCCCGCTTGTGCTTCAGGTCGTTCTTGACGCCGTTGAAAAAGAACTCGCCCTTGATGCAGTAGCCGGGGCCGCCCATGCCGGTGCCCTCGGGGCAGCCGCCCTGAATCATGAAGCCGGGGATGACTCTGTGAAAGATCAGACCATCATAAAAATGGTGATCGCACAGGTCGATGAAGTTGCGGACGCTCTGGGGCGCTTTGTCGGGATACAGCTCGCCTTCGATGACGCCGCCGTTTTCCATGGTGATCTTGAATGTAGGATTCATTGACTTCTCTCCTTCATGGCCCGGTCGATCTGACGCTTGGCGTCCTTCTCTGCCGCGGCCTGTCGTTTGTCGTATAGCTTTTTGCCCTTGCACAGCCCGACCTTGACCTTTACCCGGCTGCCCTTGAAATAGACGGACAGGGGGATCAGGGCGTAGCCGTCCTGCTTGACCTTGCCGTAGAGCCGCATGATCTCCCGCTTGTGCAGCAGCAGACGGCGGGGGCGGCGGGAGTCAACGTTGAAGCGGTTGCCGTGGTCGTAGGGGGAAATGTGCATCTGGTTCAGGAGCATGTCGCCGTCCTTGATGCCGCACCATGCGTCCTTCAGGTTCAGCGTGCCTGCCCGGATGGACTTGACCTCGGTGCCCACCAGCTCGATGCCCGCCTCGATCTCTTCTTCCACGAAGTATTCGTGATAGGCTTCCCGGTTCCGCGCCATGACCTTTACGCTTGCCTTTTCCAGATGTCTCACCCCCTGCGCAATTCTACGGTCATTATACCATAACTGTCAAGGGGATTATACCGCCCAGAAAAGTAAATGTTTCCGCTTACAGCAGACGCAGCCCCCACTCGCCGTTGTCTTCCTGATAGTACTGGAATTCGTTCAGCGTGTCGGATTCAAAGACCTTCAGCATGTCCATGAAATCCTCCACCAGATGGTATTCTGACAGCTGCTGCCGGGGCAGCCAGAACACCTCGCCCTCGTCGGAGGACTGCAAGTTCCCGGTGTAACGGTCAGCCTTGTAGAAAAAGACCACATACCGGGCGTTTCCCTTGGCCGGGAACTGCTTGACCCCGCACAGCGTCGGGTTCTCGATGGTCAGCCCGGTTTCCCCCCGAGTCTCCCGGATGGCGGCCGCGGTGAAGGCTTCACCCGGCTCTACATGTCCGCCGGGGAAGCAGATGCCCGGCCAGCCGGGGTCATTGCGATCCTCCATCAGAAGATTGCCGCTGCCGTCGGACACCATGACCAGCACGGTGAAAATTGCCTGTTCTGCCATCGTTACACCTCGTCAAACAGAAAATGTTCCAAATCCTTGGTGGACGCAAAGGAAAAGTCGCACAGCCGGGTCATTTCCTCCGTGATTTCCGGACAATCCCGCCGACCCCAACCGGCAAAGGCGATGGGGACACCGGCGCTTCGCGCCATTTCCCAAGCGGGCTTCATATCGTCCACCACCAGCAGCTGGGACTGGGTATAGCCGTATTTTGCCATGATCTGCTCCAGCGGCCACGGGCTGGGCTTGCGCAGTTCCTCCGGTAAGTCCCAGCCGTAAATGTCGTCGGGGAGGATGCCGAAGTGGGTCTCGTAGTCCCGTGTGATGTTCTGGATGCAGGAATGGGAGACGACGCAGACTGTGCCGCCGGCTTCCTTCTGGCGGCGGATGATGTCACCGATGCCGGGGAAGGGGGCGGGGATGTGATCGACGATGTATTTCTGCCAGCCGTGGTATTCGTCCACAATTTCCTGCTCGGTAAAGTTGTACCACTTCCGGCACATGTCGGCAAAGCCCAGACGGAAGCAGCCCTCGGTGTACTCGTGGAGGGTGATTTTCGTCCCCGGGCGGAATTGATTCAGAATGTAGCAGAAGAAGGGATAATTGACGGTGGCCTCGCTCTGCACGACGGTATCGTCGTGGTCGAGGACAAGACAGGGGTATTTCAGCATAGAAGTTCTCCCAATATTTTTATCTTTTCTCATTATACCAGACGCCGGGCGGCGGCGCAACCACAAAATTCCTCTTGCGTATATAGAACAAATGTGCTATAATGACAAAAACAAAAGGAGGTGGGCGCGATGGTGCGGAAAACGTGTCCGGTGGATGTGATATCGGTATGCAGCGCCAGCGGGGATATCCGCCCGCTGCGGCTGCGGGTGGAGGACGAGGAACAGGGGCTTATCCGGGTGAATATTGATGAAGTGATCAGCGTGAAGGAAGTCCCCTACGTGGGCGTGGAAGCGAGGATATTTCTGTGCCGGGGGACGGTGGACGGGCGGCAGCGGCAATTTGCGCTGAAATACCTCATCCGCGCCCACTGCTGGTGCCTGATGGACAGGGTGTATTGATTTTTCGCAGTGGAAATTATGGGGAGATTGTTGTATTATGGTGGTAAGAAACTGTCCGGGAGGAAGCACTATGGCAATCGTGACCTTTTACAACGGCGACCCCAAGGACGCGCCGAAAACCACCATGCCCGCCCATCTGGGGGCGAACGCCATCATCACCTGCAAGGGTCGCCTGCTGCTGGAAAAGCGCAGCGAGGTCACGCCCCACGCCGTACAGGCGTTTGAAATCCCGAACTATCCCGCCCATACCGTGGGGCAGCTGCCCGCGCTGGCCGCCCGCTTTGCCAATGCGGCCCAGTGCCCGGCGGAGGCGGCGGAGAAGCTGCAATACCTGATTTTCCCGATCACCGAAGCCGAGAGCATCCCCGAGGCATGGCGGGCAGGAAGCCGCGGGGGAAACCGCGGCGGGCGCTGCCGCGGGTCATGTTCGGCAGACTCGAGCAAAAGACCGCCGCGCGGCTGGACGCCCTGCAGGACGCGGGTTTTGCCGGGGCGGTGGTCAACAACCCCGCACAGCTGCGCTATACCGACGGCTGGACGCTGTACGGCGGCCTGGGCCTGAACATCACGAACCCGATGAGCGCCGCGCGGTATGCGTCCCTGGGGGTGCAGGGCATGCTTTTGCAGCCCGAGACCGCGCTGACGGCCATGCAGGCCGTGGCCCCCGGCG
>OGQC01000554.1_pt1 | contig 20517 bp, 17 predicted proteins | sample 1553081 | NCBI WGS metagenome assembly OGQC01 (sample SAMEA2580267, study PRJEB22360) | human gut metagenome | biome: human gut; feature: human-associated habitat; material: faeces | place: Denmark | collected 2008/2010
CCCCGACGCTGCGCAAATATGCCATGCCAGGCGAGCAGGTGCCGGTGCTCGACGTGGTGAAGCTCGGCGTCGAAGGGCTTCACGACCGGATGGACATGATCTATTTCGGCATGGTGCTCCAGAAGATCGAGGGAGTCTACGGCTTCACGTCGGAATTCGCCTGTCCGGTGGATGTGACGGTCTACGTCGATCCGGCCGCCGGTATTACCGAAAAGATGTTCGGGGAGGCGATCGACGCCAAGGAGCTGATCATCCCGGCCAAGGAGGGCGAGAAGGTGATCCCGATGCATACGGTGCTCAAAACCTATGCGGTCGCCGGACAGGTTTCGCGCGAAGAGTTTGCGCAGGTCATGTTCCGCGATGTGGAGAAACTCGCGGGCAGGTTCGTTGCCAACCTGGAGAAATGGGGTGACGACGAGCAGTTCCCCAAGGCGGTCTACGAGATGGTATTCCCCGGCATCGAGAAGATGCCGATCCGCAATGCGTTCCCCTATTTCAAGAGCTTCCTTTCGTGTACGGACGGCATCGTGTCCGTGGATTTCGTCCTGCGGGATATGAAACCCGTGATGCGTATCCACTATGTGAAGTCGATGTGGGACGACGCGAAGCTGTGGAAAGAGGTTTTCCAGACCGAAAAATGGACGCTGCGCATGGCTGACGGCACCTTCAAGGAGGCTGACCCGCGGCTGAAGTTCACGACCGAGGGTAAGACCGTCGAAGAGTAACCCTAAACTCAACGGGAGGGCGTCGGCGACGGTGCCCTCCCGTTTATAAGAATGAAAGATATGAGAAGATGGATAGCCTGTCTGGCCGTTGTGCTGCTCTGTATGCAGACTGCAAGGGCCGACGAGGGCATGTGGCTCCCGAGCCTGATCTCCGAACGCATCGACGACATGCGCGCCAAAGGCTTCCGCCTCACGGCCGAAGACATCTACAGCATCAACCGCGCCTCGCTCAAGGACGCCGTGGTCCTCTTCGACGGAGGATGCACCGGCGAATTCGTCTCGGACGAAGGGCTGCTGCTGACCAACCACCACTGCGGCTACGACTACATCCAGGCCCACTCGTCGCTCGAGAACGACTTCCTGACCTATGGCTTCTGGGCCCGCTCGCGCGCCGAGGAGCTCCCCAACAAGGGGCTCAACGTGCGGATACTGGTCCGCATGGAGGAGGTGACCGACCGCATCGCCGCGGGCGAGAGCCCCGAGGAGATTTGCCGCAAGGCCGAAGCCGAGGGCAAGGGCTACCGCGCCTCGGTCGAGCAGATGTACTACGGCAACCAGCAGTTCCTCTTCCTCTACGAACAGTTCGACGACGTCCGTCTGGTAGCCGCCCCGCCCTCGTCCATCGGCAAGTTCGGCGGCGATACCGACAACTGGATTTGGCCGCGCCACACGGGCGACTTCTCGGTCTTCCGCGTCTATGCCGGCAAGGACAACCGTCCGGCCGACTATTCGCCCGAGAATGTCCCCTACCGTCCGGCGCGTCACTTCAAAATCTCGCTGCGCGGCATCGGCGAGGGTGACTTCACGATGATTTACGGCTTCCCGGGCAACACCCAGGAGTACATCCTCTCGGACGCCGTGGACTACATCGCCCGACGCTCCGACCCGGCCAAAATCGCCATCCGCACCGGCCGCCTCGACATCATCTCCGAGGCGCAGGCGAGCGACCCCGAGCTGCGCATCCACTACGCCGCCAAGCACGCCACCATCGCCAACGCCTGGAAGAAATGGCAGGGCGAGCTGCTCGGCATCAACCGTCTGGGCACGGCAGCCAGGAAGCGCGACTACGAGGAGCGCTTTGCCGCCTGGGCCGCCGACCGCGAGGAGTACCGCACGGTAGTAGCGGAGCTCAAGGCCGAATACGCCCGCATCACCGACGCCTACTTCGCCTACGAGCTCCTCTCGGAGACGCTGGCCGCACTGCCCTCCTCCTACGACGAGGAGGAGCGCGCCGAGGCGGTCTTCGAGCGGCGCCGCGCCACCGAGCAGGCGCTCTTCGAGTTCCTTGCCGCGGAGTACGCCGCGCGCTGCCCGGCCCCCTACCTGATTCCCGAGTTCCTCGACGGCCTCCACACGTGGGGCAGTCCCGAGGCCTATGCGCGCCACCTCTTCGAGGAGGTGTGGAGCGGCCGCAAGTCGGCCGACGTCGAGGCGCTGACGGCCGGCATCAAGCGCATGCGCAGCCACATCGTCTGGCTGCTGGGCACGCGTTCGCTGCGCAACCTCACCAGCAAACGCCTCAACGAGCTCTACACCACCTATATCCGCGGGCTGCGCGAGTGGGACACCGAGCGGGCCTTCTTCCCCGACGCCAACCTCACGCTGCGCGTGGCCTACGGCTCCATCGCCGGCTACGAATATGCCGACGGCGAGTACCACAAGCCGCAGACCACCATCGACGGCATCATCGCCAAGGACAACCCCGAAATCTACGACTACGACATCCCGCAGCAGCTGCGCGACCTCTACGCCTCGAAGGATTACGGCCGCTGGGGTATCACGCTCGACGGGCGGCGCACGGTGCCCGTCTGCTTCCTGGCGACGAACCACACCACGGGCGGCAATTCGGGCTCGCCCGTCATCAACGGCCGCGGCGAGCTGGTGGGCATCAACTTCGACCGTACGTGGCGCTCGACGATGAGCGACATCGAGTTCGACCCGGAAATCTGCCGCAACATCGGCGTCGATATCCGCTACGTGCTCTTCGTCATGGACCGCATCGGCGGCGTGGACTACCTCTTCCGCGAGATGGATTTCGTCCGCTGAGGCGGCACCGTCCGACTGCCGGAGGCGAGGTGACAAGCCCCGGCGCACACACTTCGGGACCGTTCTCCCCACGACGGGGGAACGGTCCCGCCGTTTCGGCGGAGGGGGCGCGGCGCGGCATCGACAGCGGCAACGGTACTGATATCGGCGCCGGCAACGGCGGGCAGGGGCCCCGGAAGGCTGCCTCGGGGCTCCGGAATGTGCCCTGCAAAAGCCTCCACGGCGGATTCCGCCCGAAAAAAATCTTTTTTTCGACACAAATCCGTCGAAAATTTGGCAATTTCAAATATTAACTCTATATTTGCACACCCGAAATGAGAAATTCGGCAGTGTCGCCCAGGTGGTGAAATTGGTAGACACGCTACTTTGAGGGGGTAGTGAACATTAGTTCGTGCAAGTTCGAGTCTTGTCCTGGGCACTGAAAACAACTCGTTGGAGCAATCCGACGAGTTTTTTTGTTTTATCCCCCCCTCCCTACGCGACATGCGGTGCATGTCCTCTCCATCCATCCGCGAATGGGGCATCCGATTTTCCGAAAGCCGGGATACAAAAAAGCGGCGGCATAAAATGCCACCGCCTGCCCGCACAGCCGGACCCGGAAAGAGGGAGCAGGGTGCACCCCGCCATCTTTCGCTGTTCCCGTGATTATCTGCGACCCCCGCCGAGCACCACTCCGAGCGTAAGCCCGAAATGGCGATTGGCCCGCTCCTGCAGCTTGTAGTCGAACGTCACCCGCAGGTGGTGAAACAGCTCCACGCCGATACGCGGCATGAAACAGAAAGAGCCCGTCCTGGTCCCCGTCGAGAATCCGCCCCAGTTGGGCTGCGAGTCATCAAAGGCAATCGGAGCCGAATGATTCAGAAAGGCATACCCCAAGCCAATGCCGGCAAAGAATGAAATGTTCCCCTGACGCCGGAAATTGCAATCCGTCACAGCCATCACGTTCCATGTCCTGAACTTCAGCTGTCCGGCATTGACGGACTCCCGGTGGAAAATCGTCCCTCCGGCCTGCAGGCCGACATCCAGCGGAAGGCGCTGCACATTGTATCGCGCCTCGGCGTAAAAAGTCGCACCGAGCTTGTTCTCGTCGAAATTCAGTTTATCGGCTCCGAAAGAGATGCCCCCGCCAATTTCTCCCTCGACACGGCCAACCTTACGCGCAGCAGCTGCGGATTGGCCGGTTTGAGCATTACCCTGCATGAAACATAGCAAGGCAAATGCAATGATTAGCTTTTTCATACACGCGAAGTGGTAAACGCCGGTAAATATACCTGTTTTTTTTTAACGGCACAAGCGCATCATCGGGTATTTGAACAGCTTCCGCATATGCGCCCTTGCCCGACAGAGACATCTTTTGCCGGCGAGAAACCCGAAATCCCCGTCCTGGATGCTGAAGACCCCGTCAAACGAACGTTCGACGCGTTTTTTTCGTCATCGCCCCCATCCGGGCGCAGGGAAGGCAAAGCCGGGCAATCGGGCCGCGCCCCTCCGGGTCCCGTCCGCGCCGGCATGCGCGCCGCCTCAAAAGGCGCGGCATCCCTCCGTCGGTCCGCAAAACGGTCCAAAGAGCTTCGGTACCCGACCGGAAAGGGCGCCGGGACATCCGCCCCATCGGGAAAGAACGGAACGGGCATCGGCCGCCCATGGATTACAATCCGAAACCGAATGAAACACAACAGATAAACAACGGAATATCAACACCCAAAAATTGTAACAAATCGACATAAATCCATATAATATAAACAGTTCCGATACGGCACCCTCACCGGCCAGATACTTACAATTTATAAAATATAAATGTCCCGCATCGCAGGGTCGCAGGCCCTGCGGCGCAGCACGCCGGGGCACGAGGTTTCGGGCAAAAACAGGCGCGGTTCCGGCTCGGAGGCAGGTCCGCGCACCGCAGCAACTCCGCCGAAAGAGCCGCAAGGCAGTAACTCCGCAGAAACAGCCTCTCCGGGCAAGGCCCGGTGCCGGCTTTTCAAACGATTGATATAGAATGATATATACACACAAAACATTCACTCCGGATTTCGGAGGTCCGCAAAAGAGATGTCCGAAGACGCAGCCCGACTTTGTCCTCACGGCCGGGCCGGGCTGCAGGCGGAGAAAGTAGAAATCAAAAACAATATTTGGATTTTCCGCATAAGTTTTCTACTTTTGTTAGGTAATTAGCTACTACGAAAATGTAAGCAGCCGTCCGAAAAGGGCCCGAAAGAGGCTGCCGGAGCCGCTCCGAAGTCCCGCGCGACAAACGGGGAAAGCGGCGGTCCCGAGACCGCAAAAGCCCCGCAGGGCACCCGGAACCGGACCCGGAAAACGCACCCCGCAGGAGACCCGGAACCGCGTCGGGAAACGCACCCGGAAAGCCTCCCGGAGCCGCGTCGGGAAAAGCACTCCAGAAGGGCAATCCGAGGCCGGAACCGGGAAACGCACCCGAAAAGCCCCTCGGGGCAGGGTCGGGAGAAGCGCTTCCGGGAAAGGGCGAACGGCAGCACACCGGACAGGAAAAAAAGCCGAACATTGCAGAACGGTTCCCATGGCGTAGGGAACCCCAGGGCCGTCCCGCCGCACGGTACCCGGCCCAAGACAAACATCCGAGAAAATGTAGTTCAAATCCCCCTCATATGATGAAAAAACTTTACCTCTTTCTGCTGCTCTTCCTCACAGGAACATTCAGCGCAACCTTCACATCGTGCGACTCGGACGAGGACGGGAACGGTCCGTTAGTCGTTCCCGCAAACTCCTTCGCCTACAACAGAGACGTCCAGCCGTTCGCCTCCGTACTTTATGTCTATGACGAGGTGGAGGGCATCTACACCTTCTACTTCTCGCCCTCCGACGGCATCACCGACCTCGATGCCATGTGGCAGGCCAACGACTACATCCGAATCATCACCCCGATGCCCGCAGGCGACGTAAATCTGCTTGAAGAGGGCAATGAGCTCTCCTACAACGAACTGATTGTTTCGCCCGCAACGGCCGAAAACATGGTACAGAACTCGCTCTCGCTGCGTCTGCCCAAGCTGAGCGAGGTGAAGATGTCGCTCAAGGTCGAGACGGCCGACGGCCAGACGCTCGACGCCAACTACAGCGGCACCTGTATCCGCATCACCAAGGAGCGCGAACAGGGCCCCGCCGTCGAGCTCGACACCCCGATGTTCAGCTGGTACATCGGCAAATCTTCGGCCGGCACCAACAACATCTACATGGCCATGGGCAACGCCCCCTACTCGATTTACCTCGGCACGCAGTTCTCCTACAAGGAGGATGCCGACGCCCTGGTGCTCGACTGCTTCATCGACAGCGGCGACGAGTGGCAGACCTTCCCCACGGGCACCTTCAAGAGCAGCGTCCGCTACGGCGACCATACCTTCCACGCCTCCAACAGCTACGTCCTGCGCTATGAGGGCGGCAGCTACACGCAGTTCCCCATCACCAGCGACGTGGTCATTGAGCGCGAGGGCAACATCACCACCATCACCACCGCCTACGTCGACGGCTACGGCGTCGAGCACGAGGTTACCTTCACGGGCGACCTGCGCGTGGGCAACGGTCTGAGCATGCCGCAGAACGCCCATCTGATGCGCGACATCGACTTCGTGGGCTACTACGGCGAAGGCACCTACCACGGCGACCTGTTCAAATGCGGCAGCGGCATCTCGGAGGTAACCATCTACAACGAGGCGAGCGACAACAACGAGCCCGACAGCTACGCTGTCAATCTGGTGCTCTTCAGCACGAAGTTCCTCGACCCGAAGAACGAGCGCAAACTCGTCGAGGGCGAATACGTCTACTCGGAATCCTACGAGCAGGGAACCTGGATGCCGACGGCCGAACTGGAGGTCCTCGGTGTAATCTTCCCCTTCGGCACCTACGGTGTGTTTGCCGACGGAAGCTCGCAAACGGGCTTCTACTCCTATGCCACCGGCGGCACAATCAACATCAAGGAGCTCGGCAACACCGACTACGAAATCACCTTCGACCTGGTAGCACAGAGCGGCTACAACATCAAGGGCAGCTTCACGGGTGACATCTTCCTCACCGACGCGTCGAACGACGACGAAAACGACGGTTCGTCGACGCTGACCGAGGACCTGCACCTCGACGTGGATTACATCCAGCAGGCCCGCTGCTACCCGCAGACGGAGATTTATGTCGCCGGCATGGGATACATCCCCGTGGATGAAATCACCACCATCGCCCAGCCGGCCGCCATCGCGCCGTGCGGCTACCAGTATATCGACATCGGTCTGGCGACGGGCACCTACGAGCATGACCCGACGGGCGAATACGTCAACCCGGGCAAACTCCACGAGGGTGACATCATCCGCCTCGACCTGCTCGTCGAGCCGGGCGACCAGGACAAGATTACGACGGGTACCTACACCATTACGCGTAACCGCTACCTGAACACGCTCCAGCCCGGAGCCTGCTACCGCGGCTACCAGGCCACGGACCATATCGGCACCCGCTGGCTCTACATCTCCAGCGCTATCGGCAACGGCAAGCCCCGCTACTACCATGACCCCAACTACATGGTACAGAACGACTGGCTCAACATCCCCTCGATGACCGGTTACGCAAGCCTCTACGAAGGCACCGTCACCATCACGAAGGCCGACGGCGGCGACAACTGGTACACCTTCGAAGTCAACGGCGAGGATGTGCTGCACCACAAGATTACCGGCTCGTGGACCGGACCGGTCGTACTGGGCGGCTCCGACACGCCGGTGGCCGACTCGGGCAAGCACTTCGATGAGGAAGACTCCGCATCGAGCGGCGCCATCGACGGAGGTTCGACCACCCAGCGCGAGCTCCGCAAAAAGCCCATCGAGAATCTGCGCGAGTATGTGACGAAGCCCGTCGAGAGCCAACCGTTCAAGCGCGCCGAATTCCGGTAGAGCACCTCTCCCCGAACCTCACCGAAGAGCGCGGGAGCCATCCGCCCCGCGCTCTTCTTCCTCCATTTTCTCACCATCAAACCCCCGAACTCATGAAAGCAAATTATTGGACAGGACTCCGCGTCCTGACATGGTCCGTATTATTTGCGGCAGGAGGTTTTGCATCCTGCTCGGATGACAACGAACAGGGTGAACCCACGCCGCCGCCCGTCGTCCTGAACAACCAAATCGAACTCGACGGCGCAACGCCCGTCGACATCCGCTCGGCCATCTACGAGCTGGACGACAACGACAACTACGCCTTCTACCTCTCCCCCACGGCCGGCATCACCCGCATCGAGGAGATGGAGGCCGCGAACGACTACCTGCGCGTGACGGTGGACGACCCCAAGGGGCTGTTCGACCCGGCAGCCGACGCCTTCGAGTTCTCGTACGGCGGCATTACGGTCTCCGACCGCACGATGTCGACCGTCGAATCGCTCGAGCTGGAGGTGGGCTACACGGAGGCCTCGGCCCGGCTGAAGCTCGTCATCGAGCTCAAGACGGCCGATGAACGCTCGCTGCGCGTGAACTACGACAACACCTGCAACGTGGCCGCCCTTCCGATACTGGAGAACGAGTATGAGCTCGACGGCACGCCGACGGCCATCGGCAGCGCCGTGGCCCGGAAGAACCCCTCGGAGGGTCTGACGACCTACGGCTTCTATGCCGAGAGCGGCGTGACGGAGCCTTCGGAGGATATCCAGGGGCTGACCATCGTTCTGGGCGAGGTATCGACGACCGAAATCGACCTGTCGACGGCCGACCCGGCACAGGTATCGGTACGCTGCGGCGACTTCACCAACGGCGAGGGCACGACCGGCACGCTCCACATCGGCACCGACGCCAACGGCAAACTGACCCTCACGCTCGATGCCGAGCGCGACGGACTCCGCCTGCGCGCCGCCTATACGGGCGACTACACCATGAGCTACGAGGGCAACCGCTTCCTGCGCGTCACCCAGGGCAGCGAGGTCACCGAGACTCCCCTGACGAAGATTTTCGCCACGTCGGGCACCTCGAGCGTGCTGATGTTCGGCACGGCCGATGTCGAATCGCCCGAGCAGCTCGCGGAGGGAGACTATGCCGTTGCACTGACGCTGACGGCCAACCAGCTCAAGGGCGGCACCTTCGGAACCGGCGATTTCCGCATCCGTCTCTTCGACTACAAGACCTACAAGACCTACGACAACTCGAAAGTCGATGAGCTGACCGGCTCGCTGACGGTTGCCCGCATGGAAGACGACAAGACGCTCTTCCTGCAGCTGGAGGTGACCTTCCCCGACGGCCCGAAGATTGAAAGCGAATGGCTTGGCACGACTACGGCCGTCGACATGGAGCCCGACCTGACTCCCGTCGCCCCCTTCCGTTCGCACTTCACCCTCACGGCGGCCGACGGCACGACCGTCCATCTGGACAAGGATTTGGGTTCGGTCGAGATGCGCATGCAGAAGAACTACAAGCTGCGCGGCGGCGACCCCGCGTATGGCGGCGCGACCTTCGACGCCTACTTCTTCTACTTCCGTCCGGCGGGCGAGGAAACGACGAGCATCACCGACACCTACACCATCCCGCAGCTGATGCTCTGCGCGTCGGCCGTTCCGACCGACGGAGAACTCGACCTGGCGTCGGGCGACGAGGCGCTCCACTGGAACTTCAAGTACACGACCGAAAAGAGCAAGCTCTACTTCACCGAGTACTTCGAGAACTACCAGATGTTCGGCAGCTGGACCTACCGCTGCCCGGACGACGTGAAGGTGACCGTTGTCAAGAACGACGACAAGACGTGGAAAATCACCTTCCGCATGGTTGACTACGGCCGCTTCAGCAACTACTCCTCCACCAAGGAGGGTACGCAGGGCACCGTGCTCATCGAGTGGGAGGGTCCAATGACCAAGTACTCGGGCTCGGAAACCAACGACCTGACCGACGCCGACTATTGACGGCGCACGACCTCGGCCGCAGGGCTCCTGCGGTCGGGAGCGGTACGAAGAAAACCCCGGCATGGAACCATGCCGGGGTTTTCCATATTATCATCGCTCGGGCGCGGATACAGGAACAACACGTGCGCAGGCGCATGCAGGCCGAGCGCTCCGGAGGGGCCGTGAAGGCCGCGGGTCGGAGGGCCGCCCGCCGCCCCGAGGGGCAGGCTACATGCCGAAGGCGTGGAGGCCGATGCCGTCGTAGACGGCGCTCACCACGCCGAGCAGCAGCACGCCCGCCAGGCAGAGCACCAGCGCCGCGCGCGTATAGCCGTCGCTGCGGAACGATGCGATGGGCGAGTCGTTGGGGGTGATGTACATCGCCTTGACCACCAGCAGGTAGTAGTAGAGCGAGATGACCGTATTGAGCAGGGCGATGAAGACCAGCACGTAGAATCCCTCGCGGAAGGCGGCGGCGAAGATGAAGAACTTCGAGAAGAAACCCGCGAAGGGCGGGATGCCCGCCAGCGAGAAGAGCCCCAGCGTCATGACCAGCGTAAGGCGCGGATTGGTGCGGTAGAGGCCGTTGTAGTCGTCACGCAGCACCTTGCCGCTGTGCTGCTCGACCGTGGAGATGACCCCGAAGACAGCCAGGTTGGCCGCCAGGTAGACCAGCACGTAGAAGACCAGCGAGGTCATGCCGAAGGCCGTACCGCCGATGACGCCCAGCATGATGTAGCCCGCCTGCGAGATGGACGAGAAGGCCATGAAGCGCTTGAGGTCCTGCTGCCGGATGGCGAAGAGGTTGGCCACCGTGATGCTGAGGATGATGACCCAGTAGAGGAGCGTCTGCCACTCGCGGACCATCGGGCCGAAGACCTTCACGAGGACAGCCATCAGCACGAAGGCCGCCGCACCCTTCGAGACCACCGAAAGGTAGGAGGTCACCGCCGTGGGGGCACCCTGGTAGGTGTCGGCCGTCCAGAGGTGGAACGGCACGAGCGAGAGCTTGAAGCCCAGGCCGGCAAAGAAGAAGACCAGCGCCATGATTTGAAGCGGCGAGCCGGTGATGCGGGGCACCATGTCGTCGAAGTAGAGCGTACCGGTGGTGCCGTAGAAGAACGAGATGCCGTAGAGCATCAGACCGCTCGCAAAGAGGGCGCAGAGGATGTATTTGGCCCCCGCCTCGGCCGAGTGGTGCCTGTACTTGTCGAAGGCGACCAGACAGGCCATCGGCACCGAGGCCAGTTCGAGGCCGATGAAGAAGAGCAGGAAGTTGGCCGCGCCAATCATGAAGTACATGCCCAGCAGCGTCGAAAGGGTGAGGATGTAGAACTCACCCTGCTTGTGGGCCGTATCCTCGCGCCGCAGCCACGCGGTGGCCTGCATGCAGACCACCAGCGCGCCGATGGAGAGGACGCTCTTGATGACCGTGTGCATGAGCACATAGCGGAACATGCCGCCGAAGAGGTCGCACGACGACGCCTTGGGGACGATGTTGAGCAGAATCGCCACGGTGAGCAGCGTGCAGGCTACGGCGGCGAAGTAGCGGCGGCCCCGTTCGCCGGCAATCAGGTCGTAGAGGAAGAGCAGGACGATGACCGCAATGAGCGACAGCTCGGCCTGCATGTAGGTGAATATGTTGCTGTATTCCATAGGACCGAATCAGTTGATGAGGTGCGCGATGATTTCCGACACGCTCGAGCGGAGCATGTCGCTGACCCACAGCGGTGCAAGGCCCAGGCCTGCCACTGCGGCGATGAGGCAGATGACCGAGAGGCGCTCGTCCCACGTGGCGTCGGAGAGCTTCAGGTGTTCGGGGTTCTCGCAGGTGCCGTAGAGGATGCGGCCGATGACCCGCAGGATGTAGACCGCCGTGATGACAATCGAGGTGCAGGCGATGACGGTCACCACGCGGTGGAAGGTGTCGTCGTGCATGAAGGCGCCGTTGAAGATGGTCATCTCGGCCACGAAGCCGCTCAGGCCCGGCAGTCCGAGGTTGGCCAGGCCGGCGATGACGTAGCCGACGGCCAGGAAGGGCATGACGCGCATCAGGCCGCGCAGCTGGCGGACGTCACGCGTATGGGTGCGGCCGTAAATCATGCCGATGAGGGCGAAGAAGAGGGCCGTCATCAGTCCGTGGCTCAGCATCTGGAGGATGGCGCCGGTCGCCGCCGTGGTGTTCATCATCAGGATGGCGAAGAGCACCAGTCCGCAGTGCGAGACGGACGAGTAGGCGTTGATATACTTCAGGTCGGTCTGCACGCAGGCCGAGAGTGCGCCGTAGACCACCGAGATGGCGGTCAGGATGATGAAAATCCAGCTCAGCTCCTGTGCCGCGTCGGGCAGCAGGTACATCGCCACGCGGAAGCAGCCGTAGCCGCCCAGCTTCATCAGCACGCCGGCGTGGAGCATCGAGACGGCCGTCGGGGCCGAAGCGTGGCCGTCGGGACTCCACGTATGGAAGGGGAAGAGCGCCCCCAGCACACCGAAGCCCACGAAGACGAGCGGGAACCAGACGCGCTGCAGCGAGAGGGGGATGTTGTGCAGCGCGGCGATTTCATTGATGTTCATCGTCGTGGCGCCTGCACCGAAGTAGATGCCCAGGATGCCGATGAGCAGCAGTGCCGAGCCGCCCATGAGCATCAGCGTGAGCTTCATGGCCGAGTACTCCTTGCGGCCGCTGCCCCAGACGCCGATGAGCAGGTACATGGGGATGAGCGCCACCTCGTAGAAGAGGAACATCGTGAAGAGGTCGACCGAGATGAAGAACCCGAAGACGCCGACGCTCAGCAGGCTGTACCAGAGGAAGTACTCCTTGACCTGGTCCTTCATCTGCCACGAGGCGAAGGTGCCCGTGAAGACGATGATGGCCGAGAGCAGCAGCATGGCCACCGAGATGCCGTCGACACCCACCGCATAGTGGATGTTGAGCGGCGCATACCAGACGTGGCTCTCCGTGAAGAGCATGGCGGCGCTCTCGCCCGCCTCCCTCAGCCCGAGGTAGCGGAAGACAAGCAGCACGGCCAGCGCCAGAAGCAGCGAGGCGCCCGTCACCATGACGGCATGAATCTGCCGCGTGCTCTTCGAGAGCCAGAGGCCCAGCATCATGAGCAGCGGGATGGCGGGGAACAGGGATAACATATTCATAGTGCGACTCGTTTTAGCAGATTAACAACAGGAGCAGCGTGAAGCCCATCGCGCCGCCGAGGAACCAGATGCAGTAGCGCTGCACGTTGCCGCTCTGCATCTCGCGGATGGCCCACGAGGCGCTCTGCGTCGCCGTGGCCAGCAGGTTGAGGAAGCCGTCGACCACGTGGCGGTCGAACCAGGCGATGGGGGTCGAGATGCAGCCGAAGATGATGCGGTGGGTGACGAACTGATAGACCTCGTCGATGTAGAAGCGGTGGTAGGCCGCGCGGTGGAGTCCCGCAAAGCGCTCGGCCAGGCGGTCGGCCACGGGCTGCTTCTCGCGGGCATACATCCAGGTGGCCAGCGCGATGCCCGCAACGGCCACGCAGAGGCTCAGCGCGGCGACGCCTCCCTCGATGTGGATGTCGTACGACGTGCCGTCGGAGGAGATGAAGTGTCCGAAGGGGAGCCAGCCGGCGACGAGCGTCACGGCGCCGAGCACCACCAGCGGCAGGGTCATCGTCCAGGGGGCCTCGTGGGGCGTGTGGGCGGCGTGGAGCTCGCGGTTCTCGCGGCCCCAGAAGATGCCGTAGTAGAGGCGGAACATGTAGAAGGCGGTCATGCCGGCGATGAGGGTCATCACCCACCCCATCACGGGGCTGAACGAGAAGCAGGCCGCAAGGATTTCATCCTTCGAGAAGAAGCCGCTCAGGGGCCAGATGCCGGCGATGGCCAGGCAGGCCACCAGGAACGTGACGTGCGTCAGGGGCATGTAGCGCCGCAGGCCGCCCATGGCCGACATCTCGTTGGAGTGGACGGCGTGGATGATGCAGCCGGCGCCGAGGAAGAGCAGCGCCTTGAACATGGCGTGGGTGAAGAGGTGGAACATCGAGGCCATGTAGCCCAGACCTCCGGCGTGGGGGTCGGCCGAGGTGCAGACGCCCAGCGCCACAATCATGAAGCCGATTTGGGAGATGGTACTGAAAGCCAGCACGCGCTTGATGTCGCTCTGCACGCAGGCCACCGCGGCGGCGTAGAGCGCCGTGAAGGCGCCGATGTAGGCCGTCCAGTGGAGCACCTCGGGGGCGCAGCCGACGAACAGGGGGAACATGCGCGCCACCAGGTAGACGCCCGCAACGACCATCGTCGCGGCGTGGATGAGCGCCGAGACGGGCGTCGGGCCCTCCATGGCGTCGGGCAGCCAGATGTGGAGCGGGAACATGGCGCTCTTGCCGGCGCCGCCGACGAACATCAGCCCCAGCGCCAGCGGAATCATCGCACCGGCCGAGGCGAGCAGCCGCGCGTCGGGCGTGAAGGAGAAGGTGCCGGCGTAGTAGCCGTAGACGAGGATGCCGACAAGGAAGCCCAGGTCAGCGAAGCGCGTCACGATGAAGGCCTTCTTCGAGGCGGCGATGGCCTCGGGCCTGGTGTAGTAGAAGCCGATGAGCAGGTAGGAGCTGACGCCCACCAGCTCCCAGAAGAGGTACATCTGGAAGATGTTCGTCGCCACGACCAGCCCCATCATGCTCATGGTGAAGAGCGACAGGAAGGCGTAGTAGCGCTGGAAGCCCCGCTCGCCCTTCATGTAGCCCAGCGAGTAGATGTGGACCATGAGCGAGACGGTCGATATGACGACGAGCATCATCACCGAGATGGGGTCGAGCAGCACGCCCAGGTCGATGTGGAGCGACTCGCTGATGGGCAGCCAGACGCTGTTCCACGGGATGAGGGTCGGATAGAGCCCCTCGGCGTCGCGTCCGGCGCCGAAGTAGGCTGCGGCCGTCCACCAGCTCACCAGCGCCACGACGGCCACCACGGCCGTACCGACGGCTCCCGCGGCGGCGGGTTTGAGCTTCATGCCGAAGAGCCCCAGGAAGAGGAAGCTCAGCAGCGGAAGCAGCAGGATGAGAATCGTATATTCCATAGGAAGACGTTTTTCGGAGCGTTTACCACTTCATTTCGCGCAGGCTCTTGACGCGGATGTTGCGGATGTTGCGGTAGATGTTGATGATGATGGCGATGGCCACGGCCGTCTCGGCCGCGCTGATGCCGATGGCAAAGAGCGTGAAGAAGAATCCCTCGAGGTGCTCGGGGAAGAGGAAACGGTTGAAGACCACGAAATTGATGTCGACCGAGTTGAGAATCAGCTCGACCGAGATGAGCATCGCCAGCAGGTTGCGCCGCGTGACGAAACCGTAGAGTCCCACGAACATCATGATGGTCGAGAGGACGAGGTAGTATTCCATGTGTATCATAGTCGCAGGCTTTTTTTAACGTTTGCGGGCGATGAGGATGCTGCCCACGATGCAGGCCAGCAGCAGGATGCTGATGACCTCGAACGGAAGGGCGTAGCCGTACTTCGAGGTGCTCATCAGCGTATGGCCGATTTCGCTCACCGGCAACTCGCCGTGGACGAAGTGTTCGGGGCGGAAGTCGTGGCGCAGCGTCACGTAGAGGCAGATGCCCAGGCTGAGCAGCGTCGCGGCCAGTCCGACGAAGAGTTTATAGCCCTTCAGCTCCTCGGTCTTGTCGCCCTCGCTCGAGGTGAGCAGAATCGAGAAGACGTAGAGCACGGTGATGCCGCCCGCATAGATGAGCAGCTGCACGGCACCCAGGAACGAGTAGTTGAGCTGGAAATAGATGCCCGCCGTGCCGAAAAGCACGAACAGCAGGTAGGTCGCCGCACGCAGGATACGGCGCGTCGTTACGGCCAGCAGCGCACTGACGGTCGTGAAGAGCGCCAGCACGATGAAGACGATGAGTTCGAGTGTTATCTCCATGGCTTATTGCTTGTTCAGGGTTTTGACCAGTTTGTCGCGCGTATAGACCGCATGTTCGAAGGCGGTCGAGAAGCGGATGGCGTCGTGCGGGCAGGCGTTGACGCACAGGTGGCAGAACATGCACGACCCCAGGTCGTACTCGTAGCGCACCAGACGGCGGCGGCTCTTGCCCGTTTCGGGGTCGGTGACCGTCTCGGTGGTGATGCGGATGGTGCCGTTGGGGCAGGCCGCCTGGCAGAGGCCGCAGGCGATGCAGCGGTTGTGGCCCTCGGCGTCGTGGGGCATGGTCAGCTCGCCGCAGTAGCGGTCGAACATGCGCAGCGTCGCCCGGTTTTCGGGGTACTGCTCGGTGACCTTCGGGGTGAAGAATTCGCGCCCGGTCACCTTGAGGCCCGTCAGCAGGGAGCCCAGCCCCTGGAAGAACCCTTTGATATAGTTGCTCATAATCAGAAATGCAGTTTGAATACGACGACGAAGACCATCAGCAGCAGGTTGACCAGCCCGATGGGCACCAGATACTTCCACTCGAGCGTCAGAATCTGGTCGACGCGCAGGCGGGGGAAGGTCCACTTAATCCACATGAGCAGCCACACCACGAAGAAGGCCTTGCCGAAGAACCAGACGAAGCCCGGGATGTAGTCCATCACCGTGTTGAAGCCCTCCCAGCCGGCGATGTGGAGCGGCATCCACCCTCCGAGGAAGATGGTGGCCGCAACGCCCGCGATGATGAAGAGGTTGACGAACTCGGCCACGTAGAACAGACCGAAGTGCATGCCCGAATACTCGGTGTGGTAGCCGGCCGTCAGCTCCGACTCGGCCTCCGGCAGGTCGAACGGGCCGCGGTTGACCTCGGCATTGCCGGCGATGAGGTAGATGACGAAGGCCACGAAGGCGGGCAGATGGCCCTTGAAGATGAACCAGCAGTCGGCCTGGCGCTCGACAATCTCGGAGAACTGCATCGTATCGGTCAGCACGACGATGGTCAGAATCGACAGGCCGATGGAGAGCTCATAGGAAATCATCTGCGCGCCGCTGCGCATGGCGCCGATGAGCGAATACTTGTTGTTGGAGCTCCACCCCGCCAGCAGGATGCCCACCACGCCGATGGACGAGGCGGCCATCATGAAGAAGACGCCCACGTTGAAGTCGAGCACCTCCATGCCGCGGTTGATGGGCAGGCACGAGAAGGCGAGCACCGAGGCCAGGATGACGATGTAGGGGGCGAGGTTGTAGAGGAACTTGTCCGCATGGCGGATGGTGATGACCTCCTTGGTGAGCATCTTGAGGATGTCGCAGACGAGCTGCAGCGTTCCCCACGGACCGACGCGCACCGGGCCCAGACGGCACTGGAAGGCGGCGCAGACCTTGCGCTCCATGAAAATCATCAGCACGGCAATCACCGCATACATCACCAGCAGGAAGACTCCCACGATGAGGCACTCGATGAAGACGGCCAGTCCGACGGGCATGAGCGAGGTGAGCAGGTCGTGGACCCAGGAGGTTACGATACTGAAATCAAACATGGTTTATAATCACTTTCTGCGTTAACTTATCGGTCGATATCGGGCACCACGTAGTCCACCGTGCCGCCGATGGCAATCAGGTCGGCGATTTTCGCTCCGCGCGAGATGGTCTCCATGCAGGAGACCAGCGGGAGGCCCGTCGAGCGGAACTTCATGCGGTAGGGCGACTTGTCGCCGTGGCTCTCGATGAAGACGCCGAACTCGCCGCGGCTCCCCTCGACGGCGGCGTAGTAGGTGCCTTCGGGGATGCGGATGACGGGCTTCATCTTGAGTTGGTAGTCGCCTTCGGGGATGTTGTCGATGAGCTGCTCGATGATGCGCAGGCTCTGCTCCACCTCGTGCATGCGGACCATGTAGCGGGCCAGGCAGTCGCCCTCGGTGAAGAGCACCTCGTCGAAATCGACCTTGCCGTAGGCGGCATAGGGATGGCGCTTGCGCACGTCGCAGGCCCAGCCTGCGGCGCGGCCCGTACCGCCCGTGGCGCCGAACGAGATGGCGTCCTCGCGGCTCAGCACGCCCACGCCCTTCAGACGCTCGCGGGCGATGACGTTGCCGGTGAAGACCTCGTGGTACTCGCGCAACATGGGGCGCAGGTAGGCGATGAGCTCCTTGACGCGGCGCACGAAGTTGGGGTGGATGTCGGCCTGCACGCCGCCGATGGTGTTGTAGCACTGAATCAGACGGCCGCCGGTGGTCTCCTCGAGGATGTCGAGCACCTTCTCGCGGTCGCGGAAGCCGTAGAAGAAGGCCGTCAGGGCACCCATGTCCATGCAGAGGCAGGAGAAGAAGAGCAGGTGCGAGTCGATGCGCTGCAGCTCGTCCATGATGGTGCGGATGTACTGCACGCGCTCCGTGACCTCGACGCCCAGGCCCTTCTCGATGCACATGCAGAGGGCGTGGCGGTTCTGCGAGGCGCCCAGGTAGTCGAGGCGGTCGGTCAGCGCCAGCGTCTGGGGATAGGTCAGGCTCTCGCACATCTTCTCGATGCCGCGGTGGATGTAGCCGCAGTGGACGTCGAGCTTGCGGATGATTTCACCCTCGAGCGAGACGCGGAAACGCAGCACGCCGTGCGTGGCCGGGTGCTGGGGACCGATGTTGATGACATACTCGCCCTCCTCGAACAGGAGACTGCGCTTGCGGATGAAGCTGCCGTCGGGCATCAGCTCGAACGAGGCCGTACTGTCGCGCGAGACCTCGTTGCTCATGCGCAGCGGGTTGAGCGACTCGTCGTAGTCCTTGCGCAGGGGGTGTCCCACCCAGTCGTCGCGCAGGTAGAGGCGCCGCATGTCGGGATGGTTGAGGAAGCGGATGCCGAAGTAGTCGAACGCCTCGCGTTCGTTGAACTCGGCCCCCTTCCACAGGTCGCAGACCGACGGGAGCACGCACTGCGTGCGGTCGGGTGCGACCGTGCGCAGGACGACGTTCTCGCCCGTCGAGGTTGACTCGAGGTGGTAGACCGCGCCGAGGCCCTCTTCGCCCCAGTCCATGCCCGTGAGGCTGCGCAGGAAGTCGAATCCCGCCTCGTGACGGAGCCGGGAGGCAAGTTCGTGGAACCGCTCGACGGGGACGGTATAGAGGCCGTCGCCCTTGTCGGACCACACGGCCGCGGGTTCCCAGGCCGTTATTTTTTTGTTGAGCGTCATATTCACTTGTTTTCTTCTTCAGGTTGGGATTGCACTTCGACGTTGAGCTCGTTGCGTTCGGCCGTGAGGTCGCGCTGCAGCAGCCGTTCGTACTCCTTGCGGTCAATCTGCTTGTTGACCCCGCCGAAGAAGCGCTGCAGGCGCACCTTGCGCTGGAGCTGCATCAGACCGTAGAGCATCGCCTCGGGGCGGGGCGGGCAGCCCGGGATGTAGACGTCGACGGGCAGGATTTCGTCGACGCCCTTGACCACGTGGTAGGACTTCTTGAAGGGGCCGCCGCTGATGGCGCAGCCGCCCACGGCAATCACGTACTTGGGGTCGGCCATCTGATCGTAGAGGCGCCGGAGCACGGGGGCCATCTTGTGGGTGATGGTGCCGGCGACCATGATGAAGTCGGCCTGGCGCGGGGAGGCGCGGGTCACTTCGAACCCGAACCGGGCAAAATCGTAGCGCGCGGCGCCCACGGCCATGAACTCGATGCCGCAGCAGCTCGTGGCGAAGGTCAGCGGCCAGAGGCTGTTGCTGCGGCCCCATTCAATCAGGTTGTCGAGGCAGCCCACCACAACGTTGGTTCCGTTGCCGCGCAGCTCCTGCACCATCTGCTCGAGGTATTCGTTGTCGTTGAAATCCTCGTAGCGCATCGACTTTATATCGGGCTTTCTCATTTCCATTCGAGTGCTCCTTTCCGCCAGGCATAGGCCAGGCCCAAAACCAAAATCAACAAAAAGAAGAGGATGCTCACCAGTCCGTAGATACCGAGGTCCTGCACGACGACGGCCCACGAGAAGAGGAAGACCGTCTCGACGTCGAACATCAGGAAGAGGATGGCGAAGAGGTAGTAACCCACCTTGAACTGCATCCACGACTTGCCCCGGGTGGGAATACCGCACTCGTAGGCTTCGCCCTTCTGGAGGTTGTACGACCGGGGAGCGATGGCCCGGGCCACACCCAACGCCACGGCGACCAGCGCAATGGCCGTGAGGATGACGACAACCAGCAAGGTAAAATACATAGACGTACGTTTTTAGAATGTTGGCGGAGTGCACCGGCACGCGGCCGGGCTTCCGGTTGAATCCGTTGAAACAGCAATGCAACGGCACCCGCAAAGGCCCGTCGCGACGGCGGATGCCGCCTTCGAAGCAAAGGTCAAATCAGAATACGCCGCAGCGAATAGACGTAGTAGTCGACGGGGCGGAAACGCCCGGTCCGGTCGGCGGCCCGAAGCTCGGGCATGGGGGCGACGCAATCCTCGTGGGAGTGGCGCGGCAGCGGACGGATGTCGGGCGAGGTCTTGTGGTCGGAGTGGGAAACCGAGGTCTCGGCGGGAAGGGCCCCGCGGCAGAGCGGAAGGATGAGGCAGTCGTCCGAACCCGGGAGAGAGAGCTCCTGGTCCGATGCGGAGAGCACGTCCCGCTCCACGAAGGAGCCGCGGAACAGACGGTCGCCGTCGTTGCGTGCAAGGGTCAGGTTCGTGCCGCCGAGCAACATGAACAGCCACACCCACAGCATATTTCGCAACAGACCGTACATCCTCACCGAAGATTTTCCGGCCGCAAAGATACACTCTTTCGGGAAAAAAGAGCGGATTTTCACGAAAAATGGAGTTCCTCAATGCCAATTTTGAAAAGAAACGGGCACTTTCGGAACAATCCCGCCCCTGCCGTGACAGCCCGCACACACACCCGGGCCGGCACGGGGGAGGGATTATCCCCGTACGGCAGCGCCCGGCCGGGGGGGGGAGGTGCACGCCGTGTGGCGGGCCCGCTACACGGCAGGCGCCCCGGCGGTCTCCTCCGCCGGGGC
>OGQC01000555.1_pt1 | contig 20502 bp, 13 predicted proteins | sample 1553081 | NCBI WGS metagenome assembly OGQC01 (sample SAMEA2580267, study PRJEB22360) | human gut metagenome | biome: human gut; feature: human-associated habitat; material: faeces | place: Denmark | collected 2008/2010
CCGCCAGGGGGGCCGCTTACATGGCCGAGCTCGTGGATTATTTGGAACGGGCCGCGTCGAAGGCCCCGGACGGCGCGCCCTGCGAGATTTCCATCGCCTCCGTGGAGGGCCGTTACTACGCCATGGACCGCGATAATCGTTGGGAGCGCATCCAGCGCGCCTACGACGTCATGGTCAACGCGTCCGATGCCGATGTCGACCCCGTTGCCGGTATCAAGGCCTACTACGAGAAGGACCCGCGCGGCGACGAGTTCGTCGAGCCCTTCGCTGCCCACAACGAGGGCATTCACGAGGGCGACGCGGCCATCTTCTTCAACTTCCGTCCCGACCGCGCTCGTCAGATGACCCGCGTGTTCACGGACAAGGAGTTCGACGGCTTTGAGCGCGAGCAGATCAAGCTTTCGCACTTTGTGACGATGACCGAGTACGATCCGACGTTTGACGTCGAGGTCGCCTTCCCCAAGACGTTCCCCGAGAACGTTCTGGCCGACGTTATCGCCGCCAATGGCCTGAAGCAGCTGCACACTGCCGAGACCGAGAAGTACGCCCACGTGACGTTCTTCCTCAACGGTGGCATCGAGGAGCCCAAGGAGGGCGAGGAGCGCGTGCTCGTCGCTTCCCCCAAGGTCGCTACCTACGATCTGCAGCCCGAGATGAGCGCTCCCGAGGTTACCGAGAAGCTCGTCGCCGCCATCAACGAGGATCGCGCTGATTTCTACATCGTGAACTTCGCGAACTGCGACATGGTTGGTCACACCGGTGTCTTCGACGCTGCCGTTAAGGCTGTCGAGGCTGTTGACGATGCCCTGTCCAAGGTTGTCCCGGCGATTCTCGCCAAGGGCGGCTTTGCACTGATTACCGCCGACCACGGCAACGCCGATCACATGTTTGACGTTGCTTCCGACGGTTCCAAGCATCCGTTTACGGCTCACACCACCAACCGCGTGCCGTTCATCATCGTTGATGAGAAGGCACAGCTCACCGGTATCGAGGACGGCCGTCTTTCCGATATCGCTCCGACCATGCTCACCATGGCTGGTATTGAGCCTTCCGCCGAGATGACGGGCCGCGTGCTCGCCACCGAGGCCTAAGAGAAAACAAATACCGTTTTCTAGTAAGGGGGTTGTCCACAACCGGACAACCCCCTTTTTGGTATTTCTGCCATTTCCACCCCGTCCTTGAGTGGCAGGTAGGGGAGAGCGGGGGATTGTGGTACAGTACTGGAGTTTGAACTGTTCTATTAAGGAGCTTATCTATGGGTCCGTTCCAGATTCTTCTGTTTGTCGTTTGGGCTGTCTCTGCCGTGGCGCTGACGATTCTCGTCCTGATGCATTCCGGTAAGGGCACCGGCGTTTCGGATATGATCGCTAGCTCGCTGTATAACTCCAGCTCTGCCACGGGCGTCATGGAGCAGAACCTCGATCGCCTGACGGTAATTATGGCCGTCGTTTTTGCCGTGTGCGTCGTCCTGTGCATGTTCTTCTTCCCGCAGGGCATCGTCGGCTACTAAGCATCGGCGTATATACGTTTGCAATGGGTCTCGCAGGTGCGGGACCCTTTTTGTTTACATATTTGTAACAGAGTCAAAATATCCCCACATACTTCGCCCAACTAAAGAAATTCTCGACCGTTAACCGGAATTAGCCCCAAATCGTGCATAAAATGCGCTACTGTATTGCAAAACGTTGGTCCGTTGTGCATAACCAGCCATAGCGACGGGCGACGTTTTTATGGTTCGGATCGGATTGTCTCGACATATGTCCGACTGAACATTTCTTTGTCCTATCTCATAAGGAGGATGGCATGGCTGATTCTATGTTCCACCAGCCCGTTATGGGTCGTCGCGCCTTTGTTGGCGGCACCCTCGCTGCGAGCTCCATGGCTTTTCTTGCCGCATGCGGCAAGAAGGGCGGCGACGCTTCCGGTTCTGAGTCCGGTTCGACGCTGAACTTCTACATCAACAACCCGGTCTGCATCGACCCCTACAATGTCCAGGAGGATCAGGGCACTCAGGTCGAGTACCAGCTCTTTGACGCTCTGACCTCTTATGACGCCGAGAAGGGCGAGATCGTTCCGCTGGCTTGCGAGTCCTTTGAGGCCAACGACGACGCCACCGAGTTTACCTTCAAGATCAAGAAGGCCAAGTTCCACAACGGTGACGACGTTACCTCCAAGTCCTTCAAGCTCGGTTGGGAGCGTCTGGTCAACACCAAGTCGGCCATCGCTACCGAGTATGGCCCTTCCGAGGTCTCCTATCACCTTTCCATGGTCGAGGGCTATGACGATCTGCTTGCCGGTAACGCTACTGAACTCAGCGGTGTTACCTGCCCCGACGATGAGACCCTCGTCGTCAAGCTGTCTTCCGCTTACGCCGACTTCCCCTTCGTCGCCTCTCACCCGGCTCTGGCCCCGGTTCCCGAGTGCGCCGAGTCCGATGCCAAGAGCTTCTACCTTGCACCGGTCGGTAACGGCCCGTTCATGATGGACGGCAAGTGGGAGGATGGTCAGGAGATCAACCTCAAGAAGTTCGACGATTACTATGGCGACAAGGCCAAGATCGATGGCATCCACTTCCAGGTCATCAAGGACATGGAGACCGCTTACAAGGAGTTCCAGGCCGGTAACCTCGATGTCTGCGACGTTCCCGTTGCTCAGATCGACGCCGCCAAGAAGGATCGCGGCGTGTCCAAGGACGGCTACACCATGGGTGACGGCGAGCGCATGCTGCTCGGCTCCGAGCCTTCCACCTACTACCTGACCTGCAACAACACGGCCGAGCCGTTCAACAACGCCGACCTGCGCAGGGGTATCTCCCTGGCCATCAACCGTGAGGCCATCTGCAAGACTATCTTCAAGGGTACCCGTACCCCCGCCGACGGCATTGTTCCTCCGGGCATCGATGGCTACAAGGAGGGCGCATGGGAGTTCTGCGCCTACGACGTCGACAAGGCTAACGAGTACCTGGACAAGGTTGCTCCCGCTGGCGCTAACGGCGATCGTGGCATTAACGTGACCCTTTCCTACAACCAGGATGGTGGCCACAAGGAGATCATGGAGTCCATCATCGGTGACCTCGCCAAGGTTGGCGTTACCGCTGTCTCCGATACCCCTGAGTGGTCTGCCTTGCTCGAGCAGTACCAGAACTTTAACTATCAGTTCGGTCGTCTGGGTTGGATTGCCGACTACCCGATTATGGACAACTTCCTGTATCCGCTGTTCCACTCCGACTCCCTCGGTGGCGACAACCGCTCCGGTTACAACAACCCCGAGTTCGACGCCAAGGTCAACGAGGCTCGCACCACGGTTGACGACGAAGAGCGCGTTGCTAAGATGCAGGAGGCCGACGCTATGGTCGCTGCCGACTGCCCGGTCATCCCGGTGATGTTCTACACGCACACCATCGTCGGCTCCGATCGCATCAAGCACCTCTATGTCGATCCGCAGAAGCACGCTGAGCTGGGTACCGCTGAGCTCGCCTAAGAGTTTGCAGCTTCCGTGAGGGTCAAGTATTTACGTAGACCTCATGGGAAACATACAGTTCTCCCTAACCTGGGGTAAACTGGCTGATGGTAATTTTGGGATGCCGGTCTGGCGATCGGCATCCCATTTAGGTTAATCCCTAGATAGGGGAGTGGTATGGGTAAGTACATCGTTAAACGTGTGCTTCAGTTCATCCCGGTATTTTTGGGCGTTACGCTGATTCTGTTCGCCCTTCAGAATATCGTGCCGGGAGATCCGATCAAGCTGATCGGTGGAGACAAGGCTCTGTCCCCCGAGGTGGAGCTTCAGCTTCGCGTCCGCTATCACCTGGTCCAGTCGGACGAGGACGGCAACGCGATCCTTGACGAGAACGGCGACCCCGTTCAAACGTCGCTCGTGGACCGTTACTTGTATTACATGAACGGCCTGCTTCATGGCGATCTGGGCAATTCGTATCAGCGCAAGCTGCCGGTTACGGAAATTTTTGCCCAGAAGTATCCGTATACGGTCAAACTTGCCGCGTGCGCCATCGTGCTCGAGGCAATCATGGGTATCGGTGCGGGTATCATTTCGGCGGTAAAGCGTTATTCCTTCTGGGATATTTTGGTAACGCTCACCACGTCGATCCTCGTTGCGGTCCCGGCCTTCTGGCTCGGTATGTTGCTGCAGCTGTTCTTTGGCGTCATCCTCAAGGACGCTACGGGCGGTGCAATCTCCATGCCGATCTCGGGTGCCGGCGGTTCCAGCTCTCAGTATCAGGATTGGATGCACTATGTGCTTCCGACCATTACGCTGGCTTCGGTTTCGACCGCTTATGCCGCCCGCATTATGCGCTCGCAGCTGCTTGACGTCATGAACCAGGATTACATCCGTACGGCAAAGGCCAAGGGTCTCTCCAATCGCGCGATCATCGTCAAGCATGCGCTTAAGAATGCACTCATCCCCGTCGTTACCTATATTGGTGTCGACTTTGGTGGCATGCTTTCGGGCGCCATCCTGACCGAGACGGTTTTTAACTGGCCCGGTATCGGCTATGAGGGCTATCGCGCCATTAGCATGCGTGACTGGCCCATCGTTATGGGCGGCGTTACGCTCATCGTCGTCGTCGTCATGGTGATTAACCTGCTCGTCGACATTAGCTATGCATTCCTCGACCCGCGCATCCGCCTTGGCGGTCCGTCGGATAAGGCCTAAGGGAGGTACGTCTCATGCAGGAAACTGATTCTCAGTCTCAGGAGCAGGCTACCGCCACCAAGGCCGCATCTGCTCCCGCCAAGTCCCGCACGCTGTGGGGTGACGCTTTTAAGCGTCTTCGCAAGAACAAGCTCGCCGTTATCGGTGTCTGCTGGATCATCATCGTCGTTTTGGTTGCCCTGACCGCAGATCTGTGGGCTAAGCCCTGGCTCGGTTCGCCGACGGCTTCCGACTCGACCACCATGGCCGAGACGTCGCTGTTGGCTCCGTGTGCAGAGCACCCGTTTGGCACCGACGCCCTTGGTCGCGACATTCTCGTCCGCGTTATCTACGGTGCACGCGTTTCGCTGTCCGTCGGCATTATGGCCACCGCGATCTCCACGGTGATCGGTCTGGTCATGGGTGCTCTGGCCGGTTTCTACGGCGGGATCTGGGATACGATCATCATGCGCTGTGCGGACATCTTCCTGGCGTTCCCGTACGTGCTGTTCGTTGTCGCCATGATCGCCGTTATCGGCCGTGGTCTTCAGAACGTCTTTATCGCCATCGGTATTCTCGGCTGGCCTTCGATTGCGCGCGTCTTCCGCTCTGCAATCTTGACGGTCAAAGAAAACGACTATGTTGACGCTGCGCGCGCGATGGGTGCATCTGATGCTCGTATCGTAGTGCGTCACATCTTCCCGAACTCCGTCGCCTCCATCGTGGTCTACGCGACCATGAACATTGGCGGCGCCATTCTGACCGAGTCCGCTCTGTCCTTCCTCGGCATGGGCGTTATTCCGCCTACGCCTTCGTGGGGCTCCATGATTCAGGACGGTCAGCAGTATCTTCTGACTGCTCCCTGGATGATGATCATGCCCGGTCTGGCAATTCTCTCGACGGTGCTCGCCTTCACCCTGCTGGGTGACGGTCTGCGCGACGCCCTCGACGTCAAGATGAAGGACGCATAAGGATGAAGAAGAACAAGAACTATGTGGACCTGAAGGACCAGCCGGTTCCCGAGGGCCAGCATCTGCTCGAGGTCGATGACCTTAAGATGTATTTCCATACCGAGGATGGTGTCGTTCGCGCTGTCGACGGTGTGTCCTACACGCTCGATCGCGGCGAGACCCTGGGTGTCGTCGGTGAGTCCGGCTCCGGTAAGTCCGTGACCGCCATGACCATCATGGGCCTCATCTCGATGCCTCCGGGAAAGATCGAGGGCGGCGACGTTCGCTATCGCGGTCGTTCTATCCTCGAGATGACCGAGGAAGAGATGCAGCACATTCGCGGAAACGACATCGCGATGATCTTCCAGGATCCTATGACCTCCTTGAACCCGGTCTATAAGATCGGCAAGCAGGTGGGCGAGGGCCTTCGTCTGCACCGTGGCTATTCCAAGCAGGAGGCGCTCAAGCGCGCTACCGAGCTTTTGGACCTCGTGGGTATCCCCGAGCCCGAGAAGCGCGTCAATGAGTATCCGCACCAGTTCTCCGGCGGTATGCGTCAGCGTGTCATGATCGCTATGGCTCTTGCCTGCGATCCCGATATCCTGATTGCCGACGAGCCCACGACGGCTCTGGACGTTACCATTCAGGCTCAGATTATCGAGCTCATGCAGGAAATGCAGGAGAAGAACGGCAACGCCATCATCATGATTACCCATGACCTGGGCGTCGTTGCCGATATGGCCGATAAGATCATGGTTATGTACGCCGGCCGTCCCGTCGAGTTCGGTACTGCTGAGGAAATCTTCTACGAGAGTCGCCACCCCTACACCTGGGGCCTTATCCGCTCCATCCCGGAGCAGGCCATCGAAGAGAAGAAGCCGCTTACGCCGATTCACGGCAACCCGCCTTCGCTCATGAACCTGCCTGAGGGCTGCGTGTTCTCGCCTCGTTGTCCCTATGCGACGGACAAGTGCCGCAAGCAGCGCCCCGAGCGCGTTGTCACCGAGTCTGGTCATTACTCTGCGTGCCACTACTCCGGTGACCCCGAGTTCCTCAAGAACGCTCCCGAGACGTCCCGTACGCGCAAGGATTCCAAGAAGGGAGGCGAGGCGTAATGGCAGATACCAACGAGCGTACTCCGCTGCTGAAGGTCGAGCACCTCTCTAAGGAGTTCCCCGCTGAGTCCGGCATGTTCGCCAAGCGCTTCTCCAAGCGTGTTGTCTCTGCAGTAAATGACATTTCGTTCGAGATTTATCCGGGCGAGACCTTTGGTCTGGTTGGTGAGTCTGGTTGCGGTAAGTCCACGACGGGTCGCACCATCATGCGCCTGACCAAGCCGACCGCCGGTAAGGTGTTCTTCCAGGGTAAAGATGTTGCCGAGATGAGCAAGCATGAGATCAAGGACATGCGTCGCGAGATGCAGTTCATCTTCCAGGATCCCTATGCTTCGCTCAATCCCCGTATGACCATCGGCGAGATCGTCTCCGAGCCCATGACCATTCATGGCGTGGGTACCAAGGAGGAGCGCATCGAGCGCGTCCGCGAGCTGCTGGACGTCGTCGGTCTGAATCCCGAGCACATCAACCGCTATCCGCACGAGTTCTCGGGCGGCCAGCGCCAGCGCCTCTCGATTGCCCGCGCCGTGCTGAAGAATCCCGAAATCCTGATTCTCGACGAGGCCACCTCGGCGCTCGACACCGAGAGCGAAAAGCTGGTGCAGGATGCTCTGAACAACCTGCTGGTCGGCCGCACGTCGGTAGTCATCGCCCACCGGCTGAGCACCATCCACAACGCCGACAAAATCATCGTTGTCGAGCACGGCCGCATCGCCGAGCAGGGAACCCATGCCGAGCTGATGGCCCGCAACGGCATCTACGCGAAGCTCATCGAGATGCAGTCGTTCGACTGACCCCGCAAAAACACACGACGCCATGACCGAAAAGGAGAAGATGCTGGCCGGCGAGTGGTTCTCGTCGCCCGACGAGGAGCTTACCGTCGAACGCCGGCGCGCCGAACGGCTGCTGCACCGCCTCAACGTCGAGCTGACGACCGACGACGAAGCCTACCGCACCACGCTGCGCGAACTGCTCGCGCCGGACTCCGAGGGCTTCATCCGCGCCCCGTTCCACTGCGACTACGGCTACAACATCTCGCTGGGCGAAGGGTCGTTCCTCAACTTCGGCTGCGTCATTCTCGACCTGGCTCCGGTCCGCATCGGACGCCGCACGCTCATCGGTCCCAACGTACAGCTGCTCACGGCCCATCACCCCTTCGACGTCGCACAGCGCGCGGCGGGGCTCGAAGCCGGACGCCCGATTACCATCGGCGACGACTGCTGGCTGGGCGGCGGGGTGATTGTCTGTCCGGGCGTCCGCATCGGCGACCGGGTCATCATCGGCGCAGGCGCCGTGGTCACGCGCGACATTCCCGACGATTCGGTAGCCGTGGGCAACCCCGCCCGCGTCATCCGCACACTCGCCAAACAGCCCGCCCGATAACCGGGCAGGAGAGCAGGCCGGCGCCGGCACAATCGCGCGGACGGCCGACGGCAGCCCCCCCTCCGAGGGGCTGTACCGCATGCTCCATACCCCGCCGCAATCCCCGCCGGCAAGGTTTCGGCCCGGCGGAGCACAAATTCAGTCCCCGGATTCCCCGATTTTCCGATTCTTTTTCCTATCTTTGCGTGTTTCAACGACAATCATAAACACGCCATATGAAATTCAAGGAGTACAAAGGCCTCGACCTGGCGGGTCTGGCCTCCGACGTGCTCGCGGAGTGGGACTCCGACGACACCTTCCACAAAAGCATCTCCACACGCGAAGGCCATCCGACCTTCGTCTTCTACGAGGGTCCCCCCTCGGCCAACGGCATGCCCGGCATCCACCACGTCATGGCCCGTACCATCAAGGACGTCTTCTGCCGCTACAAGACCCAGCAGGGCTACCTCGTCCACCGCAAGGCGGGTTGGGATACCCACGGACTGCCCGTCGAACTGGGTGTCGAGAAGAAGCTCGGCATCACGAAGGAGGATATCGGCAAGACGATTTCCATCGAGGAGTACAACCGCACCTGCCGCGAGGCGGTGATGGAGTTCAAGGGCGTGTGGGAGAAGCTCACCCGCCAGATGGGCTACTGGGTCAACATGGACGACCCCTACATCACCTACGACAACAAGTACATCGAGTCGCTGTGGTGGCTCCTGAAGCAGCTCTACGAGAAGGGGCTGCTCTACAAGGGATACACCATCCAGCCCTACTCGCCGGCCGCCGGAACGGGCCTCTCGACCCATGAGCTGAATCAGCCGGGCTGCTACCGCGACGTGAAGGACACCACCGTCGTGGCACAGTTCCGCATCCGCAACCCCAAGGCCGAGATGACGGGCTGGGGCACCCCCTACTTCCTGGCATGGACCACCACGCCCTGGACGCTCCCCTCGAACACGGCCCTCTGCGTCGGTCCCCGAATCGACTACGTGGCCGTCCGCACCTACAACCCCTATACCGGTGAGAAGCAGACCGTCGTGCTGGCCAAGGCGCTGCTCCACGCCCACTTCAACCGCAAGGCCGAAGGGCTGGCGCTCGACGCCTACAAACCGGGCGACAAGCTCGTCCCCTACGAGGTGGTGGCCGAATACAAGGGCCCGGAGCTCGTGGGCATGGAGTACGAGCAGCTGCTCCCGTGGGTGAAGCCCGTCGAGGTGGACGAACAGGGTGAATGGCACGACGCCTCGGCAAAGGCCTTCCGCGTCATCCCGGGCGACTACGTCACCACCGAAGACGGTACGGGTATCGTTCACATCGCCCCGACGTTCGGTGCCGACGACGCCAACGTGGCCCGCGCCGCAGGCATTCCCTCGCTCTTCATGCTCAACCGCAAGGGCGAAACCCGCCCGATGGTCGACCTGATGGGCAAGTTCTACCTGCTCGACGAGCTGGACGAGCGCTTCGTCCGCGAGTGCGTCGACGTCGAGGCCTACCGCGAATACGAGGGCCGCTGGGTCAAGAATGCCTACGACCCGCAGTTCACCGTCGACGGCCGCTACGACGAAAAGGCGGCACAGGCGGCCGAGTCGCTCGACATCTACATCTGCATGCGTCTCAAGGCGGAAGGAAAGGCATTCAAAATCGAGAAGCATGTCCACAACTACCCCCACTGCTGGCGTACGGACAAGCCGGTGCTCTACTACCCGCTCGACTCGTGGTTCATCCGCTCGACGGCCGCCAAGGAGCGCATGATTGAGCTCAACCATACCATCCGCTGGAAGCCCGAATCGACCGGCTCGGGCCGTTTCGGCAAGTGGCTCGAGAACCTCAACGACTGGAACCTCTCGCGTTCGCGCTTCTGGGGTACGCCGCTGCCCATCTGGGCCACGGAGGACCGCTCGGAGATGAAGTGCATCGGTTCGGTCGAGGAGCTCATGCAGGAAATCGAGCGTTCGATTGCCGCCGGCCTGATGACAGAGAATCCCTACCGCAACTTCAAGGTGGGCGACATGTCCGAGGAGAACTACTCGACCCGGAACATCGACCTGCACCGTCCCTATGTGGACAACATCGTGCTCGTTTCGTCGAAGGGCGAACCGATGCGCCGCGAGCCCGACCTCATCGACGTGTGGTTCGACTCGGGTGCCATGCCCTATGCCCAGCTGCACTATCCCTTCGAACACGGAGGCGACTATTTCCGCTCGGTATACCCCGCCGACTTCATCGCCGAGGGTGTCGACCAGACGCGCGGCTGGTTCTTCACGCTGCATGCCATCGCCACGATGCTCTTCGACTCGGTGGCCTTCCGCAACATCATCTCGAACGGTCTGGTGCTCGACAAGAACGGCAACAAGATGTCGAAACGTCTGGGCAACGCCGTCGACCCCTTCGAGGTGCTCTCGACCTACGGTCCCGACGCCACGCGGTGGTACATGATTTCGAACTCGCAGCCGTGGGACAACCTCAAGTTCGACCGCGACGGTGTGGACGAGGTGCGCCGCAAGTTCTTCGGCACGCTCTACAATACCTACTCGTTCTTCGCACTCTATGCCAACGTCGACGGCTTCACCGGCCGCGAGGAGGAGGTGCCCGTCGAGCGCCGTCCGGAAATCGACCGCTGGATTATCTCGCTGCTCAACACGCTGGTCAAGAACGTGACCGAGTCGCTCGAGGGATACGACCCGACGCCGGCCGCCCGCGCCATCCAGGAGTTCGTGGGCGAGAACCTCTCGAACTGGTACGTGCGTCTGAACCGCAAGCGCTTCTGGGGCGGTGAGATGACCGAGGACAAGCTGGCCGCCTACCAGACGCTCTACACCTGTCTGGAGACCGTTGCAATGCTGGCAGCACCGTTCGCACCCTTCATGATGGACCGCATCTTCCGCGACCTGAACGCCGTGAGCGGCCGCCACACGGAGTCGTCGGTCCACCTGTCGACCTACCCGAAGGCCGACGAGGCACTCATCGACTCGTCGCTCGAGGAGATGATGTCGCTGGCCCAGCGCGTATCGTCGATGGTGCTGGCCCTGCGCCGCAAGGTATCCATCAAGGTGCGCCAGCCGCTGACCAAGATTCTCATCCCGGTACTCGACCCCGCCATGGCGCGCCACATCGCCGCCGTGCGCAACCTGATTCTGGGCGAGGTGAACGTCAAGGAGCTGGAGCTCATCGAGCAGACGACGGGCATCATCACCAAGCGCATCAAGCCCAACTTCAAGACGCTCGGACCGAAGTACGGCAAGTACATGAAGCAGATTGCCGCCCTCACGGCCCAGTTCTCGCAGGAGCGCATCGCCGAAATCGAGGCCGCACCCGAGAGCGTGCTCGAAATCGACGGACAGCAGATTGTCGTGACCCCCGCCGACTTCGAAATCACCTCGGAGGACATGCCCGGATGGCTCGTCGCCTCGGAGGGCAAGCTCACCGTGGCGCTCGACATCACCCTTACGGACGAGCTGCGCGCCGAAGGCGTGGCACGCGAGTTGATTAACCGCATCCAGAACATCCGCAAGGATTCGGGATTCGAGGTGACGGACAAAATCCGCGTCGAAATCGAGCAGAAGGAACTCGTCGCCGAAGCCGTGGCTCGCTATGCGGACTACATCGCTTCGCAGACGCTTGCCGTCGAGGTGAAGAGCTCGGCCGAGCCTCAGGGTGAATCGGCCGTCGCAACCGACATCGACGAGGAGCCGCTCCGCATCGCCGTGACGCGCATCCGATAGCTTCCGGTGCAGACGGAGCTCCCGAGACGGGCGCCTCCGCCGCAAGAACCTCACTGCATGCGCGGGGGCCGCAACTGCGGCCCCCGCGCTGCAAACCGGGGTGTATAAATGACCGGAAAATTTGGTTTTCTGAAAATAAATCGTTACTTTTACATAAAACCAATAGCAAACGATACAACCATGGCAGACGAAAGAACACGATACAGCGACGCCGAACTCGAAGAGTTCAAGCAGCTCATCCTGAAAAAACTGGAGAATGCGCGCGCCGACTATGAGCTTCTGCGTGCGACCATCACCCATACGGCCGACAACGATACGGAGGACACGTCGCCGACGTTCAAGGTGCTCGAAGAGGGAGCCACTACCCTCTCGAAGGAGGAGAGCGGCCGTCTGGCAGCCCACCAGATGAAGTTCATCCGCAATCTGGAGATGGCGCTCGTCCGCATCGAGAACAAGACCTACGGCATCTGCAAGACCACGGGCAAACTCATTCCGAAGGAGCGTCTGATGAAGGTGCCCCACGCCACGGAGTGCATCGAGGCCAAGGAGGCGCGCAAATTGTGACCGCAACCGCGCCCGGACGCAGCCGCCGCGTCCGGGAAAATCCCGCCCGTGCAGGAATGCAGCGGCGGAATGAAGCGGGACTCCGTCCCAAGTGCGGCCGCATACCGAATCAAAAGAGCCATTCCTCTGAGGAGTGGCTCTTTTCCGTCTGCAAACCGGCATGACGCAGCGCGGGGCGACGGGCGCAGCCCGCTCCGGCTGTGGCAGGGGCGCAGGCATCGGCAGAGCCGATTCGGCCGGGGAGGGACATCGGGCGGAGCCGGGAACGGACCGGACGAAGTGCAACGGCGCTCTCCCGAGCGGCACGCAAACGGGATAGTGCCGGTTTTTTATACTTTTTCGTCAAAAAAAGCGTTATCTTTGACATCATGATTGGGAGGTTTTGCATATTCGCCGTCGGGTTGATACTGGCGGTGCAGACCGCTTTACCTCAGATGAGGTGGTCCGAACCTCCACGCGCCGAACTCTTCACACCCGACTCGGCCCGCATGCAAATCACCCCCTCCGAACGCACCGAGCGCCTCTACGACAGCATCCGCTCGAAAACCAGCCGCCGGGCCGTTCCCCGCATGCTCTATGGGCTGCTCTTCACCGGCCGGCCCGTCCGTGATACCACGCGCAGCGGCCAGGTCGAGGACGAAAGCAAGCGTTTCAAGCCCTATGAGGGTCGGACCATCGGCTCCATCACCATCGAACGCAGCCAGGTATTCGACCAGGACGGCAACTGGTTCGAACGTGCCGGCAATAAACTCCACATGCTCACCCGCGAACGGGTACTGCGCCGCGACCTGCTCTTCGAACCGGGCGACACGCTCGATGCCGAGCAGCTCGTGCGCAACCAGCAGCTGCTCCGCTCGCGAAGCTACATCTCGGATGCAGAGCTCGAGATACGCCCCGATTCGCTCGACTCGACCTTTGTCGACATCGTTGTCCACACGCGCGACAGCTGGACCATCGGCGTCGACGTGGGCATCCACTCCGAGGGGCACACCATGTTCGGACTCTCGGATGCCAACATCTTCGGTACGGGAAACCTGCTCCGACTGAAGACCAATTTCAGCCGCAAGGATTTCTCCTACGGCGGCAACATCGTCGAATACGAAATCCCCAACATCTTCGGTTCGTTCTATTCGGCAAGCTTCTCGGCCGGGCGCGACTTCTACAACTCGGAGCTCAAGCTCAACTTCGGCAAGGAGTTCATCCGCCCTACCGACTACGAAATAGGCGTCAGCTACGAGAACGTCAAGTCGAAATACTACCTCATCGACCGCGACACGTCGGACTTGGTGAAGGTCAAGACGTTCGACCTCTGGGCCGGACGCTCACGCTACATCCGCTCCATCGGGTCGAGTTTCTTCTTCACGGGGCGGTACGGGTTCTCGAAGTTCAGCCTCCGGCCCGAGGTGCGCGCCGACTACAATCCGGCATTCCACAACAGCGAAAACCTGCTCTTCGGCGCCGGTCTCTACCGCGAGAAATTCTACACGGCCAACATGGTCTACGGATTCGGTACGCGCGAGTATCTGGCCACGGGATACAAGGCCGAACTGGTAAGCGGCTATTCGTGGGGAGAGTTCAACGACGAGATGTACCTCGGCGCCTCATACAAGGTCGGTAATTTCACCTCGGTGGGCTACCTCATGGGCGGCATCACCCTGGGAAGCTACATCGACCTGGACAACGGCATGTGGCACCACAGCGCCGTCGACGTCGACCTGCAGTGGTTCTCGAACCTCTTCATCTACCGCCGCAACCGCATCCGTCAGTTCCTCGCCCTGAACTACACCCAGGGATGGAACCGCGACTCCGGCAGCTACGAAATCATCCGCTTCACTTCGGACAACGGTCCCGAGGCGCTCAAGCAGCACATCACCGGCACGAACCGCATGGTGCTCAACACCGAAACGGTGCTCTTCACCCCCTTCCAGCCGCTCGGCTTCCGCATCGCCTTCTTCGGTTTTCTCGACATGGGACTCATCGGATACTCGCCCAACATCTTCAAGAACGACTTCTTCACCTCGTTCGGACTGGGCATACGGCTCAAGAACGAGCGACTGATATTCAGCGCCATCCAGCTTCGGCTGGGCGTGGCCTTCGGCAAACGGGGACTCGTCGAGAGCGAATATTACCGCATCTCGAGCCAGACGCGGCTCGAACAGTACCGCTATCGGCCGACGCGACCCGAAATCGTCGGGTTCCAATAACCGGACGGCCGGACACGACAACCGGACAGCCGGACGGCCGGACACGACACAAAAAAGACGGGAAGCGCCTCGCACGGTCGCTTCCCGTTTTCCGTATGTGGACCCCATCCCGGCCGAAGTCGTGCAGCAGCGCCCCGTCCGGCAGAAGCCCGCAGAGCAGGCCGCCCACGTCAATGCCCCGTCACGGTCACCTCCTGGCCCTTGGTATCGATGTAGAAATCACGGCCGTCGAGCCGGACGCGCGCCGTGAAGTCGGAGAAGTCCTCCGCCTGCTCGAACTGGCAGGGAAGCACCTCCGAACCCGAACGGTCGACATATCCATAACCGCGGCCCTCGATATAGACACGCGCCAGACCGCAACGGAAAGGCCAGGCTTCGTCGTACCGGTAGGGAACCATCAACTCGCCCGTCGTCGAGATATAGCCCCAGCGGGGTTTGTAGAAGTCGTCGCGCACCATGCCGAAGCGCATCACGGCGGCACGCCGTTCACTGAACTCGCGCGCATCGTCGAAGTTGGCCGGTATCACCTCGCGCCCCTCGGTGTCGATGTAGCCGCAATAGTGGGTCATGGCGGGGAAAATGGCCCCGCGCATATTCTCGTTGAACGGAGCGAGCCCGTCGTGAAAATCGCCGAGCGACTCGAACCGGAACGAACTGATTTCACGCCCGTAGCGGTCGATAGCCCCATAATGCTGACCGTCGAGACTCACCACGGCGACCCGCTCGCTGAACCGGCGCGCCACGGCATAGCGCGGCGCCAGCACCACACGGCCCGTCAGGTCGAGATAGCCGTACCGCCCGCCCGGAGCCCGGAAAACGAGCAGGCCGTTGCCCGGCTCACCCAGTTCCTCATACCGGCAGGCTATTGTCTCCCGACCGAGCGAATCGACCACTCCCCACAACAGCTTCTGCTGCGATGTGCGGGCAGCCAGCGTATACCCCACCGCAAAGGGTGCAATCGTATCGTAGCGGCACGGCACCACTTCGCGGCCCGTGCTGTCGATGAATCCGCGTTTGCCGTCACGAAAGGCGGCCATCCATCCGCGTCCGGCAACCGGGCCGATTGAGTCGTAGAGGCAGGGGACCACCTCACCGCCCCACGACGAAAGGTAGCCGCGACGGCCGGTGCGCAGGGCAGCGCGCCATCCGCGGGCATCGGGCTCGCCGATTTCGGTATAGAGACAGGCGATTACCTCGCGTCCGTCACGGTCGATGCGGCCGCGCAGTCCGCCGGGCAGCTCGACCCAGGCCAGGCTGTCGGCAAAAGGTGCAACGACGGCATATTCGGGGGCAATGACCATCAGCCCCGTGGTATCGATATAGCCCCAACGCTCACCGGGAATCTGCACGGCGGCACGTCCCTCGCTGAAAGGGGCGGCAGCGGCATAGCGGCACGGTATGACAAGATGCCCTTCGGGGTCGACATAACCCCAACGGGGAGCACCGTCCACCGTATCGAGCACGGCGGCACGGCGGTCACAGAGCTCTCCGACCATTGCATAACGGGCCGTACGGCTGCGAAAGTCGGATTTGCAGGCGACGACAGCGGTCAGAACGCACAACAACAGAACGACTCTTTTCATGACTGGCAATTTTTCTCAAGACAAAGATAGCGAAAGGCGGGGGCAGAGGCAAATGAAAACGGAGTTTTCGCAATTTGCCTCAGCCGAGCCGCATCCTGACTTCTCCAAAGATACGAAAAGACCGGCGCATAAGCCAGCCTCAACGGGGATTTTTGCCTTAGGAGCAGCATCGCGCCGACCGTCCCTCCGCATTGCCGCGCCTGCAGACAGACGCCACGCCTGCGGCCGGCTGCGCCGAGACAGTGCCGATACGGCGCCGACAGCCAGCAAAACGGGGAGCATCCCGAAGGCTGCTCCCCGACTCGAACTTTTATTCTGACTGCTTACGGTTACTTGCGTGTTTCGACAATAATCGCGCCATTGCGCGCCTTGCGCCCGTATTTTTCGCGGGCCGAGGCATCCTTGAGAACCGATATCGAAAGGATGTTCGAGGGGTCGCCCACCAGCGCGTCGATTTCGCCGGGAGCCATCTTGTCGGCACGGTACTCCTTGCCGTCGATGACCCAAAGCACCCCCTTCTGCGACATCTGTTTCGTAGCGCCTCCCTTCACGGAGATAATCGGCTCGCCCTGCGGCATCCCCCCCCCCGCCGCCGCCCCGGCGGCCCGGCCCGCTCGGGGTGGAGGTTGGGGTGGAACCCGAGCCGGCGCCGGAGGCCGAGGCCGAGACGGAGGTTCCGTCATCGGTGATGACAATGGTCTGCGACGAGGAGGCGAGCCGCTGCCCGTCCAACTGGCGCTGCGCCTGCTTGAGCTGCTCGCTCGCTTCGCTCAGCTGCTGCTGCACTGCCTTCCACTCGTCGCTGCTCAGATACTGCCGGGCCGCCTCCAGCGAGGCATCGGTCTGCTGCCCGTCCAACTCGAGCCGCGCCTGTTCGAGCTGCTGCTGGGCATCGCGCAGCTGCTGCTGCGCCTTCTTCCACTCGTCGCTGCTCAGATACTGCCGGGCCGCCTCCAGTCCGGCACGCCCGGCCTCGAGGCCCTCGGCTCCGGTACGGAGCGACTCTTCGAGCTGTCGGGCAAAATCGGTCGTCAGGATGTAGACCACTCCCTTGACCTCCAGCCGGTCGAACTGCTCTATCACGGAGGGGTCCTTGATGACCTTCACCGTCGCAATCTCCGAGGGTTTGAGGTCTATCTCGGAGTATGCCACCCGCTTGCCGTCAACGATGTAGACATAGCTGCGGTCGCCCTTGCCCGAGATGAGCGTCTGCGTCTCCGCCCCGTCGGCCCTAAGGGTAATCCGGACGGTTCTCGACGCCGGACCGTCACCCGACTTGTCCACACTCATCGAGGCAATCCGGGACACATCGAGCGTATCGAGCGCCGAGGCCGTCACCTCGCGGCCGTCGATGAAATAGCGCGTCGCAGGCTTCCCGAGCTCCGCTTGTGCCGATGCGGCGAGTCCCTCCGATGCCGACAGACCGGCCTCGGTCGGGGCGTCACGCAACGCCTGGTCGACCAGTTCCGCAGCCGATGCGCCGTTTCCGACGGCCGACGGTAGGAAAGTTCCGGAATTTTGCATACCTTTGTTCACCGGAAAGCGGTAGACGGTTTCGGCAAAGGCGCCGAGCGCAAGCCCGACAAGCGGCAGGAAGACCAACGCACGGGCGTAGTTCCACCGCGACGATTTTTTACGTAACATCATGGTAATACGGCTTTTAAGTTTACTGTGATTGAAGCTGTTGGCAACTGAGCACCACCTCCTGCCAGCAGCTTTCCTTATTAACAACATCTGATATTCGCGCGCATCGACGCCGCTGCGGAGCACCGCCTCGTCGGCCTCGTATTCGTGGATGGCCCGCAACTCGCGGCGCAGGAGCCACATCGCGGGGTTGAACCACTGCAGAGAACCGGCAAGGTCCGTGACAAGCAGGTCGACCGAATGGCGCAGCCGCAGGTGGGCCTCCTCGTGCAGCAAGACATCGTGCAGCAGAGCGTCGTCATCCTGCTCCGACACGACGACGTAGCGTCCCCAGCTGAAGGGAGAACCTGCCTCGGGGCGACGCACCAGCACCATACCGTCCGAAAGGTGCTCGCTCCGCCCGCTGCGGACGATGCTCCACACCCTGAGGTGCGAAAAGACGACCCACAGCAACACGGCGGCAGCTCCCGCCCCAAACAGGATACCCAGCACCTCCTGCCAGGGGAACCCGCCCCCGGTGCGTGCAGCCTCGGCCGGCACAGCCGCAGTGAGGACGTCGGGCTGCACGGCCGGCATCTCCGCCACGGGCAAATCGCGATAGACGGTCACCACACAGCAGGGCAGCACGAACGAAAGCACGAGCATCGCAAGCAGCAGGACGCGGTTGAAGCGATGGAAGGTCTCGCGGCTGAGCAGCAGCTTGTAGAAGAGGTAGAAGACCGCCAGGCAGGCTCCCGTCTTGAGGCTGTATAACATCAGGTCGTACATGGCTACCGGCTGTTTTCACGTTCGATGCGCTCGATGAGCTCGCGCAACTCGTCGACCGAAATCTTCTCCTCCTCGACCAGCGCCGAGACGGCCCCCATGTAGGAGTTCTCGAAATATTTGCGTATCACGCCGCCCAGCGTCTGCCGCGAAAACTCCTCCTCGCTCACCACCGGATAGTACTGGTAGGTCGCCCCGAAAGCCGTATGCGAAAGATAACCCTTCGCCTCGAGCGTACGGACGATGGTCGATACGGTGTTGAAATGCGGCCGCGGCTCGGGACAGAGCGCCACCACCTCGCGGACGAACAGCGGACCGTGCGCCCAGAAATGGCGCATCAGCTCCTCCTCCTTTTGAGTCAGTTTTTCCATGGCAATCGGCGGGACCTTTTCCTCTTTCGCAGCCCCGCAGAACAAAGGTAGCAAAAAAATTCCGCCGTGCAACTATTTTTTATAGTTATTTAACTAAAAAATATAGTTACCCGTCAAAATACCGCGGAAACCCCACCCTGAACCCTCGCACAGGCATAAAAAAGGAGTGAAGCCTCACGGATGGGCTCCACTCCTTCGGAAAAGATGCCTGCAGGCGGGATAAGCCGCCGGCCTCCGGGCCCCCGTCAGCCCGCCTGCGCCTCGACGCTTGCATTGTCCATGTCGGGCATCGTACGGCCGATACCGGCGCCAATATAGGTCGGGTCGCAGACCGTATAGCGCTTGCCGCGCACGACGACGTAATCGCCCGGAGCCTCACCTGCGAAGCGGACCGCAGTCGCCACGTGGCCGGGATACTGCAGCAACACGACATCGAGTCCCAGCAGCTCACGGACCAGCAGAGCATAGAGCACGGCACGGTCCTCGCAGTCGCAGGCGGGATAGAAGAGCGTCTCCTCGGCAAAGAGCGGACGCTCGTAGCCGAACTGTTCGTCGTCCGTAGCATAGGGGAATGCCGTCTGTACGAAGTTGAGCAGCATGTCGGCCGCTTCGGTCTCGCTACGGCCGGCGATAGCCTGACGCAAGGCGGGATAGAGGCTCTGCCGTACGGTATTGCCCACCGTGGGGATTTGATAGACTGCCACATCGCAGCACGGGAAGAGGTTGTAGTAGTCAATCAGGCTGCGGTCCACCACCACATCGGCCTGCATCGCGGGATAACGTTCCGAGACGAGGTGACGCGGGGAAACGCTGCGTTCGGGAAGCGCCGGAACCGACGGTCGCAGCGCAAGCTGCCGCTCACCGGGGAAAGCGCGATTGAATACGTAGTAGCCGCCCGAGCCCGGCCTGTTGCCGACGACGAAGAACTTCTCGCCGCCCAGCTCCAGGTAGCGGTATCCGTAGAGCATGCCCGAAGCGGGGACAAGCAGCACGAGCCGCTGCCCCGTGCGGGCTATACGCACCTTGTAGCCCGACTGCGCAAGAAGGAAGGTCTGCAGCAGCACCGCCTCGTTTTCGGCGTCAGCATACCAGGCCGAGGCAAGGAACTCCAGCATCTTGAGGTATCCCCAGTCGTCGAGACGCAGCTCGTCGCGTAGGCGCAAGCACTCCTCCGTTACGGAACGGTAGGCCGGGGCCGAGAATGCCTCCCACAGCGTAGCCACCGAACCCTCGGCAACGTCACGCAGGCGCGGCTTCGAGCCCGACACGGCCGGCACCGAGTATTCGGACCCGACAAAAGTGAAACGCAGCTGCGGCCCCTTGGGCTTCGACGGACTTGCCCCCATCTCGCCGCGTCCGGCAGCGACATCGTCGGCAGCGGGCGACGGGGGAGCCACCGGGACCCCCGCAACGGCATCCGGTGCCGCATCGGGAGTTGCAGGCCGGACAGGTTTCGTCGGAGCGGCAGGAGCGGCGGGTTTCGTCGGAGCGGCAGGCTTCGTCGGAGCGGCAGGAGCAAGGGAGGAACCGGCATCGGGCGCCAGAGCGGAAACCGAATCGCCG
>OGQC01000604.1_pt1 | contig 19140 bp, 11 predicted proteins | sample 1553081 | NCBI WGS metagenome assembly OGQC01 (sample SAMEA2580267, study PRJEB22360) | human gut metagenome | biome: human gut; feature: human-associated habitat; material: faeces | place: Denmark | collected 2008/2010
CCAGATTGTCTTTCAGAACACAGATGGAAAGCGGATCGATGAGAAACATGTGGAATCCTGCATTCCAGAATTTTTCCATAACTTAGATAATGGATTTTTTAAGGTGCGCTACGAGAGATGTTCGGAAGCGGATAAGAAGTTTATTTTTGCAATGGTCTCATGCGATAAACTGCCATGTACGATTTCAAATATTGCGCAGGTTATGCATAAGACGGTCAGTGCCATTTCTACGTCGAGAGCGCAGCTGATCAATAAAGGGATTATTTATGCAGTCCGCTATAAAGAATTGGATTTTACGGTACCAGAGTTCAGTGGATTTATAAGGAGACTTCCGGAATTTGGGGAGTGGGAGAAAGAAAATCAGGAAGAGCAGAAATAGGAAATCCACTCTTCTAGATTACGCGCGCAAGTCTTATATGCGTTCCATCTAAATTACCGGGCATGTTCCCGCATCAGCGCGATTTCCGCCGCATATCCATCCGGATCGTTCGGCGTTTCCAGATAGAAGGGAAGATGCTTTAACGCGGGATGCTGTACGACGCGGATCAGGGCTTCGGCTCCGATGTAACCTTCGCCGATGCGTGCATGGCGGTCTTTGTGAGCGCCAAGCGGATTCAGGCTGTCATTCAAGTGGATGGCGCGCAGACGGGAAAGACCGATGACGCGGTCAAATTCGGTGAGAACCTCATCCGGGTGATTGACGATGTCATAGCCGCCATCCCAGATATGGCAGGTATCCAGGCAGACACCGAGATGGTCGGAGAGCTCAATGCGGTCGATGATTTCCCGAAGCTCTTCAAAGCGGCTGCCGACTTCACTTCCTTTTCCTGACATGGTTTCCAGAAGAACGGTTGTAGTCTGTTCCGGTTTCAAAATGGAATTTAACATTTCGGCAATGAAGGCAATGCCGGTTTCAACGCCCTGCTTTACATGGCTTCCCGGATGGAAATTATAGCAGTTTCCCGGCGTGTACTCCATCCGTCTCAGATCATCCTCCATCGTCATCCATGCAAACTCTCTTGTATGCGCATCCTTCGAGCATGGGTTCAGCGTGTACGGCGCATGCGCCAGAATCCGTTCGATTCCATGCTCTTTGCTGTACGAAAGAAACGCTGCGACATCCGCCTCATCGATGGCTTTCGCCTTGCTTCCCCGCGGGTTTCTCGTAAAAAACTGAAATGTATTCGCCCCGATGCACACCGCCTCTTTTCCCATGGCAAGGTATCCTTTGGACGATGATAAATGACATCCTATTGTCAGCATAACATTCTCCTCTATAACACAATTTTCCGGTACGGAATTCCCATCTTTCGAAGTGCTTCCTCCTCCCGCTTCTGGCACGTAAAGAGCAGCACCTGCGTCCGGTTTTCCGCCAGCCATTTCAGGGTTTCTTTTAACCGGTTTTCATCATAAAACGCAAACGATTCATCCAGAATCACCGGCAGCTCCTCCTCGCTGCAGAGTACATCCATCGCCGCCATACGGAGCGCAAAATACGCCTGCTCAATCGTACCGCGGCTGACCTGCTCAAGCGGCACATATTCGTCCGCAGTGTGAAGTCCGATCCGCAGATTTTCATCCATATTCACCTGCAGATAACGGCCGTTCGTCAGCGCCGAAAGTGTTTTTGACATCTGCTGTTTTAAGCGGCCGCCGATCCGGCTCTGCATCTGCACGGAGAGAGACTGGATCGTATCTCCCGCCAGGGAAAGCGCGTCAAGTTCCTCCTGCAGATGATCTTTTTCCGTCATGGAAATGCAGAGCTCCTCGTATTCACTCTGCAGATTCGACAGCACCGTCTGTTTCTGCCCAAGTTCCTGTTTCAGGCGGTCCACATTCCACTGCTGGCGGCGGATTGCCTGCTCCTCTGGCTCTGTCACGATCTGTTCGACCTCCGTTTTCCGGTGGCGGAACAGACTGTACGCCAGATACAAAAGACCTGCAATCGCAAGGCCGAGACCCGTTCTGGTCAGCATGGAATCTATATGGAAGAACTGCAGAATACAGAGGAACAGCAGAAAACCTGCAATCGCCACACACGCAGCACCCCATTTCCGGCTCTTCCGGGATTCTTTTTTCATCTTACGCACCCGCTCTATCGGTACGTCCTTCTGGTAAATCTCCCGCTTCATCTGCTCTTTTGCCTGCAGCAGGCTTTCCTCACTCCGGCGGCATTCCTCCTCAAAAACGGAAATCTTTGTCTCGAGTTCTTCCTTCTGTTTTTCCAGTCCTGCCAGCGCTTTTTTCTGTTCCTGCTCCAGGCGCTTTTTCTTCTGCTTCAGCAGATCGAGCGCTGCCGACACATCAAGCTCTCCATCGCTGCTTCCCTGGTAATTTGCCATATAGTTCCGCAGCTCATCCGCAAGGCCCTCTTCCGTTCGTCCTTTCAGCTGACCGATCGAGGCCGTATTATCATAAACGGTCTCGCTGACACCGCCGAGCAGCATGCCAAGATCGCCGTCCTCCACCGAAAGCACCTCGCCGTCTGTCAGGCACACCAGTTTTGCATCCGCGTTCTGCCGTCCAAAATTCCGTGTCAGACGGAATCGTTTGCCGCCGCTTTCAAACACCATTTCCCCCGCATAGTATGCCGGGTTTTCCCATGGCTCATAACGGCTGTACACATCATTTTTCGCCGCCCGTCCCCGGCCGCGCGTCATGCCGAACAGCATGCTGCGGATGAAGGTGTGCACCGTCGACTTTCCACTCTCGTTTTCCCCGCTGATCAGCTGAATCCCGTCGGAAAATTCCAGTGTACGGTTCTGCATTTTTCCAAAATTGCGGATTTCCAGTTTTTCTATTTTCATTTTCTATCCCTCCCGCAATTTTTTTCAACTGTTCCTGCGTGCCGCCAGCAGTGCCTCGAGTCCATAGTCGAGCGCTTTCTGCGACTGCGTGTCCGTCTTTGTTTCAAACACTTCAATGTATGCACTGATGAGACTCGCACCATACGTTTTCTTTAACTGTTCCAGATCGTACGCCGGCCGCGTTTCGTCCTCTACTGAGATGATCCTGCCGCAGTCCATCAGCCGCTTCGGAGAAAATTCCATTTCCGCAGCACGGTGTCCTGTAAGTTTCAGACGGAGGATTTTTCGAATCTTCTCATCTTCCCGCAGCGCCAGCTCCTGTTTCAGCTTTGTCTCAAGCGCATACTGCGTCAGATCCTCCGTCACGTTCAGTTCCAGATCCTCGTACTCATATCCGGCAGACGGCACAAAACAAATCCTCGTTCCGTGCTCGTCCACCGTTCCGCGGATATATCCATGCGGCCCCATCTGCGTTTCGTCGGTCGGTTCGAGTGCGCCTGCATACGCCATTTTATCGGGGATCAGAATCCCCGGCTTGTGGATATGCCCGCACGCAATATAATCAAACCCCGCCTGTGCCATGCGGCCCGGATTCCACGGCATGTGGCGCGCATCTCCGCCGTGTGCAAGCAGCAGATGATACTTCATCTTCCCGTTCGGTTTCAAACCGTCCAGCCGGTTTTCCAGAATCTCTTTTTTATCATAACTGCATCCGTATACCGCCGTCTTTTTCTCCGGAACTTCGACACATTCCGGCTCCGGCGACAGAAGCATCACCACGTTGTCCGCCCAGTCGAATCCACGGTAAAAACTCTCCCGCCTCACATAATCGTGATTTCCCGCAATCAGCACGACGATCGTCTCCGGGATAGAAGCAAAGAGATCGTTGACCTCTTTTAGTTCCCGCAAAAGCGGCTGGCGCTGGAACAGATCTCCTGCGATCAGCAGAAAGTCCATCTTTTCCCGGCCGGCAAGGCGAATGATCCGCCGGAAACTCTCCCAAATCGCCTCCCCGCGCTCTTTGCTCCACGGAAATCCTGCATCCGGCTGCATGCCAAGATGTACATCCGCAATATGAAGAAAACGCATACGCACACCCCTTTCTGCCTTTATTTTCTCCGTTTACTACAATACGGACGTCAGGCGCACCCAATCCACATGGGATTCCACTGCACCCGGCATCCGTACTTTTCACTTTCTATATTGCTTTTCTTTTTTTACAGCTCACAGTTGTTTACCGTTCTCGGGAACGGGATTACGTCACGGATATTACCCATTCCGGTCAGATACATGACACATCTCTCAAATCCCAGTCCGAAGCCTGCATGGTGGGTAGAACCATATTTTCTGAGGTCCAGATAGAATCCGTAATCTTCCTCAGCAAGTCCCAGCTCTTTCATACGGCCAAGCAGTTTCTCGTAGTCGTCCTCACGCTGGCTTCCGCCGATGATCTCTCCGATGCCAGGAACCAGACAGTCCATAGCGGCAACGGTCTTGTTGTCATCGTTCAGCTTCATGTAGAACGCTTTGATCTCCTTCGGATAATCGGTAACGAAAACCGGTCTCTTGAAGATCTGCTCGGTCAGATAACGCTCATGCTCGGTCTGCAGATCGCATCCCCAGTATACTTTGTAATCGAATTTGTCGTTGTTTTTCTCCAGAAGCTCGATAGCCTCGGTGTAGGTTACACGGCCGAACTCAGAATTTACGACATGGTTCAGACGCTCGATCAGTCCCTTGTCCACGAAACTGTTGAAGAACTGCATTTCTTCCGGTGCATGCTCCATAACGTAGCGGATGACATATTTCAGCATTGCCTCAGCAAGCTCCATATCGTCCTCCAGATCAGCGAAAGCGATTTCCGGCTCGATCATCCAGAACTCTGCTGCATGGCGGGTGGTGTTGGAATTCTCTGCACGGAAGGTCGGTCCGAAGGTGTAGATATTGCGGAATGCCTGTGCAAAGGTCTCGCCGTTTAACTGTCCGCTTACGGTAAGGCTTGTCTTCTTTCCGAAGAAGTCCTGTGTGAAATCAACAGCGCCGTCCTCGGTTTTCGGAATATTGTCAAGATCCATGGTGGTTACCTGGAACATCTCGCCGGCTCCCTCGCAGTCGCTTCCGGTGATCAGCGGGGTGTTGACATAAACGAAGTCTCTCTCCTGGAAGAACTGATGGATCGCATAGGCGCAGAGGGAACGAACACGGAATACTGCCTGGAAGGTGTTGGTTCTCGGACGCAGATGGGAAATGGTACGAAGGTATTCCATGGAGTGGCGTTTTTTCTGCAGCGGGTAATCCGGTGCGGAAACGCCCTCTACGGTAACTTCTGCCGCCTGAATCTCAAACGGCTGTTTTGCCTGCGGGGTAGCAACGAGGGTACCTTTTACGATGATGGCTGCGCCGACGTTCATTTTGGAAATCTCAGCGAAGTTTTCCATCTCATCGTGGTATACGATCTGCAGGGTTTCGAAATAGCTTCCGTCGTGCAGAACGATGAAACCAAAGGTTTTGGAATCACGTACGCTGCGCACCCAGCCGCCTACGGTTACTTCTTTGTCCAGGTATACTTCCCGGTTTTTATAAATCTCTCGGATGGTTGTAAGTTTCATTGTCTTTTTTCTCCCTAAATATTCATAGTGCTTTCTTTATTCTAGCACTTTTTGCGTCATTAGAAAACCCCGCAAATCACTCGATCTTTACTTTTTTAATATAACTGATGAAGACATTGCCGTTCTGTGCGAACAATGCATCGCTGTCATCGTCAGAAAGTGCAGTTGTCTCGCCCGTTGCCGGGTTATACAGCCAGGAATTTCCAAAAATATCGTATCCGGTCAGAAGCAGACTCTCGTTCGCGCCGGTCTTTACAACAACGCCGTAGCCGCTGCTGATCATGTAGAGAATTTCTTCTCTTGTGCAGCCCGTCAGGTTCAGCAGTTCGTAATCATCACCGAGTGACTCCTTCAGCACGTTTTCGTCCAGAGATGCACTCTGGAATCCCGACGGCATCGTTGTCTCGTCGAGGCGCATGCCCTGCTGGCGGTTTCCGCGCTCCCACACATAGGACTGGCTGGTGGTTCGCACAAACCCCGGATTTCGGGCCGCCTGGCTGCTGTTCAGCACAACGCCGACATTCTCATCGGCAAGCTGTACGGCCTCGGCCGGGGAGCTTAAAATGGCGATCAGTTTTCCTTTTCCATATACATAGTAAAGATCTGCGCTGCCCGTGTCGTACGACATCGTAAGATCGGTCCGTAAGGTTGAATAGATATATTTCGGTGTCAGTGTCAGAAGCGACTGTGTTTTGCCGCTCGTCGAGAATTCCAGAAGGAACTGCTGCTCTCTTCTGTCGTCCACCGTTGCCAGGCGGCCCGTCACCAGTTCCTGGCTCTGCTGCTCGCCGTTCATGATGTGATCCTCCGGCGCATCCGCATAGCCGTTTTCCTGGCGTACCACGCGGTCCAGCTCCAGAAGGCCGTCCGAAATCGACACACCTGTCACATAATAGCCGTCCTGGTGATACTCTTTTTTCACGTTTCCGTCGATGCTGACAATCCGCACCGTATGCATAGCGAAAACTTCATTGCCGGAAATATCTTTTAAAATATCGCTGTCGTTTGCCATACCATAGACAAAGTCTTCATTGATAAAGCCAAGTGCCCGGATCTTCTGTCCGTCATCCGCCGCAAAGCGCTGCGTTTCCCCGCTCTCCAGATTCATCACGGTGATGTTCATCGCACTGCTTGCATTGTCCGCATCCATCCACGCGATGCTCTCCTGGCTTTCCGATACTACAAAGCAGTCCTCCGGGATACTTTCCCGGATCACCGTCGTCGTGCCGGTTTCAATATCTACCTTACACAGGTTCTCATTCAGATAGAGATACATCTCTCTCTGCTTGTTGACGTAGGAGAGGCGGTCGAGCTGTTTTTTCAGCATCTCGTAGGAAATATCCGCCGGAACGAAAATCTCCTCGGTTGCCACATTCCGCTCGGCGCGATAATAGTAAACGGCTGCTCCCACTTCACCCTCGTGGTTTCCGCGGTTCATATAGCCATAAACAACAAACGTCACATCGCCCGCATCATCCACACGTACAATGTTGACATCATGCTCTCCGTGCTGTTCCCGGTCATCCATGCTGCCGTTCTCACGGAAGCTGAAAACGCGGATCGTCTTGTTGGCGCTGCGGTTGTAGCACCAGAGATCACCGTTTACTACAAATGCGACAATATCACCTGCCGTATTCGTCACATACTTGGTATCCTCGCCGGTCACACCGAGGTTAATGCCGGATTTCGTCAGAACACCAAGCTCCGGATCAAAGATCTGCTGTGCGCTCCGCTCGAAGTCCAGCAGAATAATCTCTCCGTCGGACTCTCGCATCCGGTAGAACTCGCTTACGGTATAATACTCCGTCTGTCCGTTCTCATCCTGCGCACTGATCATGTACTCCTGTTTGATGCTGGTCGTCGTCTCATTCGCTTCTTTGATCTGCTGCATCGGCTGCTGTACGATCGTCGGTGCGAGGCTTCCCCAGGAAATCTGGTCGAGGCTGGAATGAATGTTGACATTGAGGAACGAAGAATTATCCCCCGTCTCATCCGGCTCAAGCTGCGGAACGAGCGCTTCCGCCTGCGTTTTATCCAGGCATGTCTGCGCAAACATCTGCGTGTAGGCCAGATAATCGCCGACCTCCACGCCGTTGCGCTGTACAATGCGGGTGTAATACCAGGCAGACTGGCCGTTTCCGTAGGCAACCTCGAGCTTCAGCGTATATTCCTGATTCATCAGAATCGCGGTCTCTAACTGGAAGTCTGCTTTCAGATAGCTTCCGTCCTCGTCAAACGATTTCAGCACCGAGTTTTCAATCAGCGCTCCGCCGTCTGTGCTTTCCACCGTATAGGTCACGTTTTTAATTTTCTGTCCCTTCGCATCAATTTCCAGCGTAAGCGAACGGTCCATCGGCAGCGGTGTCAGGTTTTCTCTTGTCGTTACGCCGTTCATCTCCTGGCAGTATCCGTACATGCGGTTCACTGTCATGTCCGCGGTCTTCATGTACAGCACCGGAAGACTCGCTGCGTCCAGATCGGTCGCATTCTCCGTCGTCTCGTGGCTCATCAGGTGTGTGAACACACCGACTGATGCGGCAAAAACAAGAAAAAGGATCAGAATCCTTGCTGCTCTTTTATTCATCACGGCTCCTCCTTTTCTGTGAGGAGGTCTGCCAGTGTCGGCTTCACATGGTACGCTTCCATGCACGCTTTCAGTTCTTCCGGCAGTTTTTTCGAGCCTTCCTGGCGTTTTACCGCGCGGATGAGAAGGTTCTTCGGCGTGTGCTCCATGTCGATGAATTCGAGAATCTGTGTCTCATAGCCTGCATTCTCCAGAAGCTTTGCCCGGATTCCGTCGGTCAGAAGCGCCGCCATGCGCTCTTTTAAGATGCCGTAATCCATGATCGGATACAGTTCTTTGTTTGCAATCTGGCGGTTCAGCTCATGCTGGCAGCACGGAACAGAAAGAATAACTTTTGCATTCCATTTGACGGCCTTTTCCAGCGCATAGTCAGTCGCCGTGTCGCACGCGTGCAGCGTCACCACCATATCGACCTCGTCGCGGCCGGTATAAGAAGCGATGTCACCCTGGTAGAAATGCAGCTTTTTATAGCCATATTTCTCTGCCAGTCCGTTGCAGATTGCGATGACATCCTCTTTCAAGTCAAGTCCGATGATATTGACATCCAGTTTTTTCAGTTCGCGGAAGTAATAATACATCGCAAACGTCAGATACGATTTTCCGCAGCCGAAATCGAGAATCGTGATCTCGCGGTCCGATGGGAGCTGCGGCAGGATATCTTCGATGAACTCCAGAAAGCGGTTGATCTGGCGGAACTTGTCGTAGCGGGTCCGCACGATTTTGCCTTCTTTTGTCATAACACCAAGATCCTGTAAAAAAGGAACCGGGATTCCTTCTTCCAGAATATACCGTTTCTTCCGGTTGTGCGCCAGATTGACGGGTTTGCCGGTTCCTTTCATATGCGGTTTCTTTTTGATCGTCATCGTTCCCTTTTTGCTGACCAGAACGGATGCTGTGCAGGTGTCGGATTCGAGCTGCATCTGCTTGAAGGTTCCGTTCATCCAGTCGCTGATCCGGGTGATCACATCGTCTTTTGTCATATTTTTATGAAACTCCTTCGTGCCGACGGTCTCCTGGCACTGAAAGAGCAGTTTTCCTTTTATTTCAACCGGGCGTATTCTCACTTTGGACACTTCACTGTCCCCTCTTGGGCCGCTGATCGTGATACGATACAGCCCTTCCCGGATTTCATCCTGTAATAATTTCTGTAATTCCATTTATACTCTCCAAACTTCCTGAATCGTTTGTAAACATGTGTAATAAAGCCCCTTACAACCCCGCTAATATTGTAATCTGTTTTCCGCAAAACCACAACAAAAAAATTATTAAAAATGTGTTACCCTCTTATTACTTTATGGCGCGGTTTAAAGCCACAGATTGTAATAATGTTTCCTCCTGCTCCGCCTCCGGAACATTTCATTATAAAAAAGAACACCGATCAAATCGAGCAGTTCCTCTTCTGCCGTTTTCTCATCCTTCCCGCCGTTTTCCCTGCCGTACTGACGTGCGATATTCCGGCAGGTGTGCTCCATCATAAGCCGGTCCGGGAATTCGTCGTACATCATGCTGCCGCGGTAATCCATGCGGTCACACTCTGCCTCCACCAGCCGCTGCAGATCAGATGCCGTCCGGGAATAATACGACTGCATCCGCTGCCGTTCCCGCGCTTCCTGCTGCTCCTCCATACTTCTTCCCCATAAGGGCTGTGCCGCAAAAAACGGCTCCGGCCGCTCCATCGGATTTCCCTGATAGGAATTTCTTCTATTTTCATACACTCTATCCTGATTCATGCCTGTTTTATTTCCTTTTTGCTCTTCCTTATACCATATGCACACCGCCGCCATTCTGCCGTTTTCCAGATCTCAAACACAATTTCACTTGCCAAAACCGCCGTTCCGTACTAAAATACAACCTGTATCTATTTTTCCGATACATCATATAGGAGTGAATATCATGAATCTGAATATGCAAGCTTTCAACATCAACACGCTGCTTGGCGGTCTCGATAAAGTCCGGGACGTCATGGGTGTTTACCAGCAGCAGCTTCTTCTGATTGTGATTGTTTTTGCCCTGCTGAACTGTTTCTTCGGCTATACGCTCCGCAAGCTCTGGAGCGTCATTCCCGGATTTTTTCTCGGCGCGGCCGCCGGTTATGCAGCGGGTACCTACACGAATCAGACCACGACGATCACCCTGGCGCTTGCCGTCGGCATCGGTCTTCTGACCGCAATCATTGCCTTCGTCCTCTACCGGATCGGACTTTTTCTTCTGATCTGCGGGCTCGTCGGCTTTTGCCTCTGGCATCTCGTCAATCCAAACGATATCACAGGTTATGGACTCGTCGCCCTCGTCGCTTTCGTGATCGGCCTGATCTGCGTTCCGTTCGAACGCATTTCCGTAATCCTGGTCACCTCCATCTGCGGCGCCCTCACGACGATCCGCATGGCATATTTCTTCAAGGACCTCGATCTGAACATGATGTTCTGGATTGTCTCTGCCATTCTCGCCGCAGCAGGCATGCTCTTCCAGTTTAAACCGTGGAAAGAGGCGGACTACTGGGAGGATGACGACGAAGAAGAACGCGAACACCGTGCAAAAGCGCGCGCCAGACGGAAGCGCAGATCCGGTTTCGACCCTCTTCCATCCAGAAAGAAGAAAAAGAAACGCCGCGGCTCCTCTTCCTCTTCTTCCGGCAACGCAAGAGATCCGTACCGCAGCTATCAGAAACCGTCGAACCGTACCCGTGTTTCGCAGAACACCATGTACGATTTCCGTTTTGTTCCGGAAGAACCTGACGATGACGACGATGAGAAAGATCTTCCAAAAATCATCCGCCGCCGGCCATCCGCAAAACCGGCCGCTCCGGAGGAGTTTGACGAAGAAGAAACATCCCCAAAAGCTTCCATGGGCGACACGAAGCCGTATAACTCTCCTTCCAAACCGCAGATCACCGAGGACGGCATCCCGGATGTCGATCTCTCCGCGATCCGGCAGCAGATTTCCGAAGAGGTACAGAGAATTTACGAAGACGATCAGAACTCGTAATCCGCACTGCAGCGCAGAAAACCCGGCAGGCAAAGGAACATTCCCTTGTCTGCCGGGTTCATTTTTTATCCTGATTTTCAGTTATAAAGATACTTCTGATTTGTCTCCAGATCGATCGTGTCTTTGTCGAGCCACTGATATCCCGTATCGATCTTCTGATCTACCGGAAGTCCCTGAATCGCGCGGACGGCCGCCACGATTGCCGCATAGCCAAGACCGTACGGATTCTGCGTTACGGTACCGTACTCGCGTCCCTCCTGGATCGCTTTCTGCTGTTTTTCACCGGAATCAAAACCGACAATCTGAATCTGCTCAGTATTTTCCATATCTGCCAGCGCATCCAGCGTCTGGTCTGCCATGTCTTCGTTCGTACAGAAGATGCCCTTCAGAGCCGGGTAGGTTTCAAGTGTATTTTTCAGCATGTCCGCGATGGATTCTTCTCCATCTCCGTAATTCACCTGAACCACTTTCACATCGGTATATTTTTCTTCGATCTCTTTTTTAAATGCTTCCACGCGCTCTACGCTGCTCTCGGTGTTGTACTGATGTGCAACAATCGCAACCTCTCCGCTGTTGCCGATGGCCTCACAGAGATGATCTGCCGCAAGCTTTGCTGCCGCTGCGTGATCAGTCGCACATGTCGAGGTGATCAGATCACTCTCGATACCGGAATCCGCGATGATGACTGGAATCTGGCTGTCGGAAGCCTCTTCCATCTGTGCCTGTCCCGACTGCTGGTCAATGATACCAAGGATCAGCGCGTCCGGATTTTCCGAAATGACAGAGTCGATGATATTGATCTGAGAGTTGGTGTCACTTTCATTTTCCGGGCCTTCAAATGTCATATAAACTTTGTCGTTTCCGGTGTAGCCAAGCGAGGCGTTCAGATCGTCAAGTGCCTGCTGCGCACCGGCTTTTACGGCTTTCCAAAAACCGGCACTTAAGTCTTTTGCAACCACGGCGATGTAAGAGCCTTTTTCAACGTTAAGTCCATCCACGGTGTCGTACAATGCTTCCATGCCGTCTTTGTGCGGAACGGTGATTTCTATTCGTTTTTTGTCTGCTTCTTTTCCTTCATCTCCAGAGCTTTCAGAAGATGTGGATGCACTGGCTGACTCTGCTGTAGAATCTGCGCTGGACGATGAGGCCTCCGGGCTTTCTTCTGCCGCCGGAGTTTCTGTCACTTCCTGAGACGACGATGCTGCGGTGCTCTTGTCTGTCACTGCTTCTTTTCCGCATCCAGCTGCCGAGCACAGCAGGATTCCGGAAAGCAGTACTGCAATCATTCTGCGTTTCATAATTCTCCCTTTCTGCTTTGCCTGATGAATCATTTTCCATTACTTTTTACAGTTTTGTTACATAACCTTTCTCTATTATACACAAACCGTAAAAATAGTCCAGTCCTGTTTTCTTATGATTTTCTGAACTTTTTTGCAATTTCACATAGTTCTGAATAGTTACACAAAGCTGTGGAAGATTTCACCTTCTGGTTTTACGGTAAACGAAAGCCGTTTGCCTGTCCGCGGATGCTTCAGCTCGAGATGATGCGCGCACAGCGCCAGAGATCCTTTCTCCTTCGCCCCATATTTTGCATCACCCGCCAGCGGATATCCCGCATGGGAAAACTGGACGCGGATCTGGTGGTGGCGGCCCGTTCCGAGGTGGATCTGCACCAGGGTTCGGTTCTCCTGTGTCCTTATCACTTCATATTCCAGCACCGCTTTTTTCGCTCCGGCGGTGCCTGGCTGTACGACGCGGGATGTGTTGCTCCGTCCGTCTTTTACAAGGAAATCCTCAAACTTCTGCACGCCCTGTTTTTCGATTTTTCCCTCACAGACGGCGAGATACTCTTTCTTCATCGTCCCGTCCTTCACCTGCCGTCCCAGTTTTCCTGCGGCGTCTTTGTTTTTTGCAAACACCAGCACGCCCTCAACCGGCTGATCGAGCCGGTGAACGACCGCCAGATATGGAATCTGAGTCCGCGCCTGACCCGGTGTTTCCGCCCTTGCCTGCTTCGCCAAATAATTCAGCAGCGCATGCTCCAGATCCATCTGTCCCATCCGCGCATTCTGCACTGCCATACCCGCGTGCTTGTGAACAACAAGAATATCGTTATCTTCCATTAAAATATCTTCTCTGCAAAATCCAGCCACTTTCTTCTCCTGTCCTGACTTCTTATTTTCGATACACGGATTTCTCCGCTGTTATGCTTTAAGAAGTATGCACCATTTCCGCCGCATCTGTCAAGAAAAACATGCCCGGCGGACGAATTACACAACACAGAAAGCGATCGCCATACCAATCATTTTTTCTGATACAGCGACCGCTTTTTCTTTATTTTCCATATTCAGTTTTTTCTCTACTTTCAAGGATTTTCACTGGTTTTCTTTCTTTACCGATCTGTGATCTTTGTTTTCGCTTTCGTTTGATATTTCAAAGATCGTTTCTCTTCCATTTCCCTGTTGTAGATTTTCTTTTTTTCGGGAAGATGTTCTTTTTCAGAGGCTTTTCCTTTGCGGTTAAAATTTCCACTCCGAAAATCTTTTCCTTAGGATTTCCTAAGATCTGCTCTGATCTCATGTTTATCAAAAGGTTTTCTTTCGAACTTCTTTTGTATGGATCTTTATCTCAGGTTTTCTTTCCTTTCGGAAGTCTCTCATCTTAAGAACATCTTCCTTTTCCCTTTTTCCCATTCTTCTATAGAAGATTTCTCGTCTCTTTCTATGAAAATGGTTTGTTCTCTTGAAAAGGGGGTCCCAAGTCTTTCTCTTTGTACCTCTTGGTTAGGTTTTTGTTTTCTTGTTTCTTTGTAATTTTAATATAACAGATCCGCCAGTATTTGTCAATACATTTTTAAAATATTTTTACTGTTTTTTTATATCGCTTTTTCTTTTCTTAATTATTGTGTTTATTTTCTGAATTTTATATTGTTTTCTGATATTTTGCTTCAAATAAGTGCGCAGAAAAAGAGCTATGAAACAGACTTTTCTCCTGCCACACAGCTCTTTCTCAAATACTTATCCTCTATAATAGTTGATCAGGCATCCCTTACAGATGATTTCTCTCTCATCATCGGTCAGCGCGCCTAACGTCATCTCGAACGGAACAAGTGCTCCGTCTTTTACAACGTACGCTTTGATCACATCGGCTTTCTCTTCCACTGCCTTGCGGATCTCCGGTACAAAGATGTAATCTCCGTTTGTAAACGGCAGATCTCCCTCCGGGATCAGGAATGGAAGCATGCCCCAGTTGATCAGGTTGGAGCGGTAGCGCTTCGTTGCATACTCGTTGGCGATGTTTGCCCAGCCGCCTAATACCTTCTGGCAGGAAGCTGCCTGCTCACGCGCAGAGCCGTCGCCCGGTTTTACAGCGAAGATGGTGGATCCGACACCAACGTTTGTCTTGTCGATATCCGGGTACTGGGTATGGATGGCTGCGAAGACCGTTTTCAGTTCCGGAAGTGCCTCTGCCGGGCAGTTTCCTTCCTGGATGGCTTTCTCTGCGACCTGTACTTCTTTTGCACGTCCCACGTAAGCCGGATCTTTTCTTGACAGGGTGAACTCTGCCAGTCCGAGCGGGTTGGAACGGAAGGAAGAAGTCTCGCCGGATGGAATCAGCTCATCGGTTGTCGTAACCGGATCGTGGATCTCGGAAACAACCTTCAGAATCAGATTCTCGGCAAGCTGCGGCATAGCCGGCCAGTCTTTGATGTTCGGTCCGAACTGGATTTCTACAGACGGATCTGCCACACCCTTGCTGTCGAAGACACGGTTCTCGTAAATCTTCTTGTCGAAGTGGTATGCCGGTTTCGTGTATGTTCCGGTGAACTCGTCTGCTGCGGTCAGGAATCCCTTGTTTGCTGCGGTTGCTGCAATGGAACGTGCATCCATCAGGGCAACGGAAGAAATCTGACCGTTCTGGATCTTGGATCCCTCGCGGTTCGGGAAGTTTCTGGTGGAGTGACGGATTGAGAACGCATTGTTTGCCGGAGTATCGCCTGCGCCGAAGCACGGTCCGCAGAATGCGGTTTTTACGATCGCACCGGTTTCCAAAAGGTCTGCCAGTTTTCCGTTTCTTGCCAGCTCCATATAGATCGGGGTACTTGCCGGGTAAACACTTAAGGTGAACGCATCGTCGCCAATGCTGTGGCCTTTCAGGATATCGGCTGCGTCGCAGATGTTCTCAAATCCGCCGCCGGCGCATCCTGCGATGATTCCCTGGTCTACCAGGAGTTTTCCGTCGTGTACTTTATTTTTCAGAGTGAACGGAACTTTTCCGTCGAGGCTGATGGCTGCTTTCTTCTCTACATCGTTCAGGATGTCATCGAGGTTTGCTTTCAGCTCTTCAATGGTATAAACATTGCTCGGATGGAACGGCATCGCGATCATCGGTTTGATCTTGTCGAGTTCTACTTTTACAACGCCGTCATAGTAAGCAACCGCGCCAGGATTCAGCTCTTTGTAATCTGCGCTTCTGCCGTGGATCTGATAGAACTCGCTGATCTTCTCATCGGTTCTCCAGATGGAGGACAGACACGTTGTCTCGGTTGTCATAACGTCCACACCGATCCGGTAATCTGCGCTTAAGGAAGATACGCCAGGTCCTACGAACTCCATAACTTTGTTCTTTACGTAACCATTTGCAAAGACTGCACCGATGATGGCAAGTGCAATATCCTGCGGTCCTACGCCCGGCTGCGGTGCGCCTGTCATGTAAATTGCGATCACTCCCGGCATAGCGATATCATATGTTTTGGAGAGAAGCTGTTTTACCAGTTCCGGTCCGCCCTCGCCCATGGCCATGGTTCCGAGTGCACCGTAACGGGTGTGGGAGTCGGATCCGAGGATCATTTTTCCGCCGCCGGCAAGCATCTCGCGGGCAAACTGATGAATTACTGCCTGATGAGGCGGTACATAGACGCCGCCGTACTTTTTCGCACAGGTAAGACCAAACATGTGGTCATCTTCGTTGATGGTTCCGCCGACTGCGCAAAGGGAGTTGTGGCAGTTGGTCAGCACGTACGGTACCGGGAATTTTTCCAGTCCTGACGCGCGCGCGGTCTGAATGATTCCAACAAAAGTAATGTCATGCGATGTAAGTTTGTCAAATTTGATCTGCAGATTTTCCATGTTGCCGGAAACATTGTGGTCTTTTAAGATTCCATAGGCAATGGTTTCTTTTGCAGCATCCGCCGGACACGGCACAGCGCCGGTACGCGCTTTGAGTTCCGCGCGGCCTTCTTCTGTATCCGGGATGATATCGATTCCGTTGACAAGGTATGCACCTGTGTTCAGTAATTCAATCATGTCGTTCCTCTCCTCTTGTTGTTGATAAAATGTTAGGGTCAAAAAGTCTTTTGACCCCTTCGATACCCGGATTGCTCCGTGCTTTGCACTCCCGCAATCCTGTACGGCTCTGAACGGTTTTACAGATTTTCGCTGTTGTTCATATACGTCATGTAGCTTACGACCATCATGGCAATTTTAAAGGTCAGCGCATCGTCAAATTTACGAATGTCGAGTCCTGTGCTCTTCTCGAGCTTCTCCAGACGGTACACCAGAGTATTTCTGTGTACATAGAGCTGACGGGATGTCTCGGACACATTCAGGTTATTTTCAAAAAATTTATTGATTGTGGTCAGTGTTTCCTCATCGAACGTATCCGGCAGATTTTCGCCGAAGACTTCGGTCATAAACATTTCGCACAGCGGAATCGGGAGCTGATAGATCAGACGGCCGATGCCGAGGTTGTTGTACGGTACCACGTTTTTGTCTGCGTAGAAAATTTTTCCTACTTCGAGTGCCATCTTCGCCTCTTTGTAAGAACGCGATACACTCTTGATCTCGTTGACCGGATTTCCGTAGGAAACGCGCACCTGGGACATGGCCTCCGCATTCAGCATATCCACCAGCATTCTTGCGGTCTGGTTCATATCCTCGAAGGTGTCGGTATCCTTCAGTTCTTTTACAATGATAATGCTCTTCTCATCGACTGCGGTGATGAAATCTCTCGGTCTTGAAGCAAAGAGGCTCTTTACTGTCTCCTGTGCGCTGATGTCTTTTTCCAGCTTCGTCTCTACCATGTAAACAACGCGGCGTACATCTGTGTCGATGCGAAGCTTTTTCGCGCGGTTGTAGACATCCACCAGAAGAAGATTGTCGAGAAGAAGGTTCTGGATAAAGTTGTTTTTGTCCAGACGCTCTTTGTATGCAATGATAAGATTCTGAATCTCACATACGGCAACCTTTCCGATCATATATGCATCGTCGCTGCTTCCTTTAGAAATCAGAATATACTCCACATTCTGGTTGTCATATACTTTAAAATAATGATATTCCTGTACAATCTGGCTGTCCGCAGCGGATAATACAAAAGAACGGATGCTTTCTGCATCAATCGCGGTTTCCGGGAATGTGGTCACCAGCAGAACCCCATCCGTATTCGTCACACATAAATCAATTCTCGTAATATTTCTTAATTCATCAAGGGTTTTCTGTAATACCTGACTTGATACCAAATCTGCCACTTCCTTTCTCCTGGCGTATTTTACTCCAGGGTGCATCTTATCTATAACTATAGCTTATTTTTTTCTCATTGGCAACTATTTTTTGCTTCGCAAAAGGAGGGCGGTGCATATGCAAAAAGGACCGGCATCCGAACGGATGTCGATCCTTTTCTCTATGTTTGCGCATACGCGCTGATGTTCATATGGATTAGTTGGTAATGGTGATCTCTGTCTCTTTGTCGAACAGATGAACTTTCTCCATATCCAGAGCAAATTTAACGGTATCACCGCTTCTTGCAGTTGTACGAGGATCTACGCGGGCTGTCATTGGGAAGCCTTCGCAATCGAAGTACAGGTAAACTTCTGCACCTAACAGCTCGTATACGTTGATCTTGCACTCAACTACGCTGTCTTTGGAAGTTTCGATGAACATCTGAGAATCATGTACGTTCTCAGGACGGATACCCATAACAACGGTCTTTCCGTCATATCCGCCGTCGATAACAGCTTTTGCTTTGGAAGCCGGCAGTTTCATGTTGTATTTACCAACAGTAAGAGTAACGTCGTTTCCGTTAACTTTTACTTTTGCATCCAGGAAGTTCATCTGCGGAGATCCGATGAATCCTGCAACGAACAGGTTGCCCGGTGCGTTGTACAGGTTCTGCGGGGTATCTACCTGCTGAACAACTCCGTCTTTCATAACAACGATTCTGGTACCAAGTGTCATAGCCTCTGTCTGGTCATGTGTTACGTAGATGATAGTTGTCTGTAATCTCTGGTGAAGCTTAGAAATCTCAACACGCATCTGTACTCTTAACTTAGCATCCAAGTTAGAAAGTGGTTCGTCCATAAGGAATACCTTAGGATTACGAACGATTGCACGACCCATGGCAACTCGCTGTCTCTGTCCACCTGAAAGAGCCTTTGGCTTACGGTCAAGTAACTGCTCAATACCGAGAATCTTAGCTGCTTCATGAACTAATTTGTCGATTTCAGGCTTAGGTACTTTTCTTAATTTAAGACCAAATGACATATTATCATAAACTGTCATATGAGGATAAAGAGCATAGTTCTGGAATACCATCGCAATATCTCTGTCCTTTGGCTCTACATCGTTTACGAGCTTGTCGCCGATCCATAACTCACCTGAGCTGATATCCTCAAGTCCTGCTATCATTCTAAGAGTTGTTGACTTTCCACATCCTGATGGTCCAACAAAGATGATGAACTCCTTGTCTTCGATCTCAAGGTTGAAGTCCTTAACTGCGTTGAATCCGTTAGGATATACCTTGTAAATGTTCTTAAGTGATAAACTTGCCATTTGAAATTACCTCCGTAGTGTATATAATCTTGTTTTTGTTCACCCTAAAAACTATTGTTATTCTACATCATTGGCATTTTTCATTCTATGTGATTATTGCTCAAAAAAATTTTTAAACTTTTGTCTAAATTGTATACGTGCACAAATTTTGCAACATTTTGACGATTTTCGAACCGTTTTCCCTTGGTTTAAACTTCCTTTTTTGTGAAACCTTCACCATACCCATTTATGTCAATAGGGTTTTTCGTCACGTTTTCGGTATATTTTATTACTTTTGCCTATTGTTTTTACTCATATATATACTTGACAAACCAGAAAAATGTAGAACA
>OGQC01000621.1_pt1 | contig 18773 bp, 17 predicted proteins | sample 1553081 | NCBI WGS metagenome assembly OGQC01 (sample SAMEA2580267, study PRJEB22360) | human gut metagenome | biome: human gut; feature: human-associated habitat; material: faeces | place: Denmark | collected 2008/2010
ATTCCATACTCCCGACTATTGGATAGAAACTTTGTTTTCAAGAACTTTGCACAATAAAAGCACAGCAAATTTCCATAGAGTGTTCTGTCTTTTAGAAACATTTTCTATCTTTGTGTCGTTACCGAACAGGTAGCAGACATATTAGTAACGTGAAAGTGTTTCGCGTTTACTCTCAAATAGAAATCTGACAGTTTCAAAATTAGCACGAGAGTAAGCAAGACAGACACTCTTCATTTGTGTAGCTATATATCATCCCGATATATACTGCCAAGTGTGGAGATTTGCTTATTTGTACCAAGGTTTTGTCAGAACCTCTATGTGGATAAGCGAACAACTCCACACTTTCTTTTTGCATATAACCCACCGCAGCAGGAGTTGATACGGTACATAAAAATTATTTTATGCACTCTAAATTACAAAAGATGTTGCCCGACATTGAGCAACGATTGTCTCAACCTGACATTGAAATTTTCAAAATTGGGAAATCGAATGATTCCAAACGCCGCTTCCTTGAATATGAAGAACCGCTCCATTTTTTAGGAATTATTGCAAAAGGGAATGCAGATGCAATCAATCAAGCGGAATGTGACTTGATAGCCCATTTTCACGAAAACGCCAAATGTACAAATGAAAATGCGGGCGGTGGCGGAAATGAAAATGCTACGGAATTATATATCGTTGCAAAAAAACATTATGAACAGCCACTCAATGATGGAGACCAATTAGAACATCTTCTTGAACCCTCTTCTTTATTTGATTTTGAAACAATTAATATTTGATTTAGAGCATATGAAAAACTTGCTATCCCTATTGATATGCGGCTTGTTGCTATTAGGTTGTAGCAAAGAGTACGACGATTCGGAAATCAAAAAGCGGTTAGACAATTTGGAAAATGCCCGCATTCCATCTGTCGAATCGCAAATTGCGGCTATTCAAACCTCGCTACCGTTGCTTCAGCAAGCCGATACGGAAATCAAAGGTTACATTACCACGTTACAAGGTAAAGTAAGCGCATTGGAACAATCCATGTCAGACGTGGATGTGAAAATCAAGGCATTGGAATATACCCTGCAAACTGATTTTTCACAACGATTGGCCGATGTCGTTTCACAATTGAACGCCTATAAACAAGAAATTCAAAACAAGATAGATTCGTTTAATTCCTCGATAAAATCGTTGCAGTCAGCCGATACAGAATTGGAAAAGAAGATTTCCTATCTGGACGGCAAAATAGATATGCAAAAAGATTGGGTTACGGCAACATTTACGACGCTGACCCAATATAACGGATTGGTTGCAGACATCGCCACCATTCGTACCAATATTGAGACAATCAATAAAAGCATTACTGACCTCGAAACGCGACTGAACGAAAAGATTGAAACGGACATCGCTACGGCTGTCGCTGGATTGCAGGAAGAAATAGGGCAGAAAGTAACAGAGATAACTGACGCTTATACGGCCGTTATCGGAACTGCAAAAAATGAAATAACAGCCGCTTATACCTCTGCCATATCTTCTGCCATAGACAACTGCATGGCCACGATGAAAGATTGGGTCAATGAAAAGCTGGCCAATTACTATAATATAGCTGCAATTGACGCAAAGGTACAACTGTTACAGAATGCAATTACGGATGGAGATAAGAATCTCGATGAAGCGATTAAACAAAGCGAATCTGCTCTTAAAAAAGCTATCGAGCAGGGTGACGAAGCATTAGCAGAATCTATAAAACAGCATATTGCGGATTTGCAAATAGAGATAACGGCAAATAAAGAGGCTCTGCAAAAAGAGATAGATGCAACCAATGCCGCATTGGAAACAGCAAAAACAGAACTGACAGAAGCCTATACGAACGCAATTAAGACAGCCATCGAAACGAACAACGGTCTTATCGACAAGAAAATCACCGATGAAATTGCAACAGTCAATAATCGAATAGATACGGAGACCACAACGTTGAATGATAAGATTTCTTCCGTCGAAACTCGTCTTACTACGTTGGAGCAGGAAATTAACGACAAAATTTTGGCTTTGAATGGTCGAGTGTCGGATTTGGAAGACAATGTAACAGCTTTGCTGAAACGCATTCAATCGGTTTCTTACATTCCTCGGTACAGCGACGGTCAAGCGGTAATGAAGAAAATTATCGGACAAGACGAGGGGATCGCCGAGTTTGATTTTATGATTTCACCTAAAGAGGCTGCTATCGAATTGGGTAAAATATGGAGTAAAGCAGTAACGATGAAAGCTGTTTATACACAAACTCGCGCGGCTTTATTTGTTGAATTGCCGATAACCAACCTTGAAATAGATACAGAGAGCGGCATTATTAGCATTAAAGTTTCGGGTGAGAATTTAAGCAATGATTACTTTTTGGGCAAGGTGTCTGCAAATGCCGCATTGTTTATTTCGGATGGAAACAATAGCATGATTTCCGATTATATCTCTATGCCCGCTGATGTTGTAAGCGATTACACCGTTTACTATACGAGCACAGATGGTAAAATAGTTATTCCAAACGCACCCAATACATTCGGAGCCAATATTGTTGCCAATACTTATGTCGGAGGTCAGGGTAAAATAACCCTTGACGAAAATGCAACTGGAAGCGGCCATTTTTACGAATGTTTCAATCTGAAAACAATAATTCTTCCGAACTCTGTTGTCAGAATAGAACAGGGAGCTTTTCGATTTTGCGAAAATCTAACGTCCATCACCATTGGTAATAATGTCGAGATTATAGGAAATAGCGCTTTTGATGGCTGCCGCAGTTTAACAACGATAACATTACCTGCCAGCATAAAAGAAATACGTTATCAAGCCTTTGCTGATTGTCTGAATTTAACATCATTTTATTGTAAAGCAATTATTCCGCCGACGATAGAAACTGAATACAATTTTGCAAAAATGATAACGATTTACGTTCCACGGTCATCTGTCAATGCCTATAAATCGGCAAACAATTGGAGTACATATGCCGACCAAATTGTAGGACACGATTTTTAATGGGGCTAACATATAAATTTGTACTATGATGAAAAAGTTGTTTCTTATTGTGGCCGCTATGTTTGCGGTAGTTTCTTTCTCGGCTTGTTCCGATGATGACAATGGCAATCCCCTAACTGAAATGCGGTATGTAAAAGAAATTAGAAGCAGTCAGGGAGAAATTGAATCATTCGAGTACGACCAACAGCATCGAATTTCAAAATACACAAGATATGCTGGCTCGTGTTCATTCACATATGATGGAAATGCCGTAAACATTACAGCTAATTCCACTCCTTTTGCAACCCTGCAATTAAATAATGCAGGATATGCTATCTCTGGTTCTTCCTCTGATGGCGATACCTATACATTCAAATACGATGGAGCTAACGGACTAATTTCAGGAAAGTACAGCGAATATGAAATTTACACATACCGTTGGAACGATGGAAACCGATTGATTGAATCGAGTACAGTTGATCCATCCTCTGAATACAAGTACATACAAACATATACCTCTCTAAAAACTCCGAAATGCAATATTGATTTTTCACAAGGCATTGGTGGTAATACCATCATTCCCTGCCTTGATAGGCTCTTTTTAGGAAAACAATCTACTAATCTTATCGAAGAAATTGGAACTACTAATAAATCTTCACAATACACCGAGGGACATCGATATTCATACAAATTTAATACTGACGGTTATATTTCCCAAATAATAGAAACATGGTTTGCCACAGGTGAAAACGATGAAGTTACGACCTATGATATAATCTACTATTAGCATTTTATTCAGAAAGAGGACTGACTTGTGCAAAAGGGTTAACTTTTAGACCCTCTGCACAAGTTTGCCTTTTCTATATCCGAGTGACAGACTTTGTGAAAAGGTTAATCTATAAGACCCTTTTGCAGAGTTTGTCACTTTCTTATTTTGTTTATTTCGCTAATAATCTTATCTTTATACTGCAAAAGACCTTGCACCGTTTCTCGATCTTAAAAGATAAATAACAATTAAATTTTAGCTAAAATGAACAGATACAAACAACCTAAAACGGAATGAAAGACCGACGCATGAGAGGATAAACAGATAATCCAAAAGGCGGTCAAATGGAGCCAAACAGAGGGAATAGTCCTGCTTGTAGGAAAACCCAAAGACGAAATATTTCCCGAAACATTTATCTACATGTTTGCCCCTAATATGGCAGACATTACAAAGCCCGTCGAAATTGTCCTAACAAAGAACCGACAATACATATTCGGATGAAAGTGCGAACTTAACGAAACAGACGGAATAATCGGCACAATGACGGCTAACGAGGCACAAATCGAGGGAACGGGCGAAAAGGTGAATTTGTTCGACTACCACGTGAAAGCCGATACAATCCTATTCCAATACACCACACTCGACGGACGGAACGAGGTGGTGAAGTTCCCGTTAGCTGGATTCTGCGAAAACTATCTGATGCAATTTGCAAAGTAGCGGCAGAAACCGTACGGTAGTATGGAACAGACGCACGTATTAGAGGTAAAGAATATTACTCCACAAAAAATGGAGTTATATATACTATATATCTTAAAAGGTTAAGGGCAGGCCGAAAAAAATGCGGTTTTCCTTTGACTTCAAAATTAGGACCGACTTTGCAGGATGGTCTATTTTAAGACCCCCTGCACAAGTTGGTCCGATTTTATCAAACGATGAATGAGATAAAATTAAAAATAAATAGCAATTAGTTTGGAGTTAAATTGCGTCATATCTTAAAGAATAGGGAAAGAGGGCCGAAAAAATGCGGCGTTTTCTTTTGCTTTCAGTAGACAGACACAAATTCTCGGCTTAACGGTCGGGAATTTTTATTTGAAAACTATAAATTCACTATGCCAATGAATAACAAGAAAGAACGTGTTACAGAACTTATTTAGCCCATTAAACAATTCTTTAATTAACAATCATTTACAAACCAGTAGACAGACGCAAATGTTTAACCATCCGTTTAACCAATGCGAAAAACATGGTAAAACACATTCGAGAAAATCGTCGTAAAAGGAAATAGATCAGTTGGTTACCCCTAAACGCGTAGCGTTTTGGGGGCTTGAGAGCGCAACCTTGCCAAGGTTGGGGTCGCGAGTTCGAGTCTCGTTTTCCGCTCTGAAACGCAGAGGACAATCGAAAGGTTGTCCTCTGCGTTTTTCAGTGTATTGAGGTCCGGATGAATGATCCTGTATCTCGTCTTTCGAGGGGCGGGAGTATCAATAAAAGTTTGCGAAATTACCTGTCGAAGCGCTGGTTCGAATTCTGTTTCCTTCTTCATGAAAAGATGGTTTATTATTCGGGAGAAGAGTTGATGCTCCTGCGTGATTCCAAATATATTATCAGACGGGATACGGATAAGTTCAGAGAATTTTTGAGGAAATGGAGAGTCCGTTGTTCCTGTTTGACAAGGCAATGGAAAGATTTTTGGCAATAAAAGAAAAACTCCTGCTTGTCACCGACAGGCAGGATATAATTGGATCCGGGGAAATATTTTGAGGGACCGAAGCCAAAAGCCTTTTATTTTCCGGCAGATAACGGCGTCTGTTTCACTCTCTTTCGGGAATTATCGCTCTAAAACCGACTGTTGGCTCTGGCCGACCAGTTTCCCGTTTCGATATTCAGTCGGAGAAATCCCGACGTACTGTTTGAAATATTTGCCGAAGAAGGATTGGGTCGAAAAATTCAGTTCGGAAGCTATTTCCTTGATACTTAAGTCCGAGGAACGGAGCATCTGTTTGGCGTCGGCAATGACCATGCGAATGATCCACTGCAGGGCCGAAATGCCCGATTTCTCTTTGATGATTGCCGAAAAATAGCGGGGTGTCAGATATTGTTCCTGGGCGTAGTAGGTTACCTCCCGTTCCATGCGGTGATTCTGGTAAAGAGAGATTATGAAGTTCTGGAACACATGGTCTTTCCGGTCCTTGTGCTGGGGCTGTTGGGGTTGGCGTGCGAAATAGATGCTCAGAATTTCATAATAGAGTACTTCGCCCATTGCCGTTACCAACTCGTGATTGATGATCTTTTGTTGCGTATTTGTCACCGAGGTGTTTATTGCCGCAATCCGCTTCCGCAATGCGTCGATCAATTGGTCAATGTGTACGTATTGTTCTTTCGTCAGAGACAGGCAGGGGTTTTCGTAGATGAAAAAATTCCAGGTCGGATGGAATGTCTTTTTCGCATTGGTCAGGACGTAATCTATATCGACTGTGAGTACGACGCCCTTCAGATCCTTGCTCCTATGTTTTATCTGAATGGACATAAGAAGAGGAGAGATGTATATGTCTCCCTGGCGGATGTGATATGTCTTGTCTTCCTGAATGATGTCGAGTTCCCCGCCTTGGCAGAGGAAAAGGCTGCATTTATCCGTTCGGGAGAAGGTATAACCTTCTTCCTGCATGGTGGATGTGAGAGGTGGAACAGTAGAAAATTCTACTGGAGTCGTCATAGAATACGGTTTTTTGTAATTTGGTCGCAAAATAGGAAAAAAGGATATAAAGCACAAATAATATACAATATTCCGTTTGATAATCGTACAAATAGGATAATGAATAAACAGAATTAACCTGCCGGATTTCCCTTGCGAAGGCAATACCGTTGCCGGGATTTCATGATTGGAAATCGGAACTGTTTCGTCGGATGTTTGTACCGATGGTTTTTCGTTTTCCCTACTCGTTGTCGGGTGGGGAGAAAGGATGACCGGACGCAACTTTCGTAGAGAAACTGCGTCCGGTCGTCGGAAGGAGATGTTACGGGAGGAGGTTTTTCAGAAAGCGACGGATGGCCGCCCATACTCCTGTTTTGCGGAACACTACGGTCAGGAGTATTCCGAGTGCGATGCCGGTAAAGAGCGTGCGAAACAGATTGCCGGAAGATTTTTTTCGGGTCGTCGAGGCGTGTGTTTCACGCAGGAGGGTCGTATCGCGGGCGAAGGAGGAAAGGTTTCGCAGACCGGTATGGCTTGCGAGGCTGTCCGATTGCCGCTGCCGCCGGAAAGTCTGGTTTGTCAGCAGCCATGTACGCCGTTCCGCTCGGTCGCTTATACCGGTGACGATGAGCGAATCGTCCTGTTTTTCGGCTCGGATCGCGGCCCGTCCGCTGCGGGCGGTGTAGGCCGCACCCGGGGGAAGATGGTCGAGGTCTTTAAGCGGGATCGCCAGCCGGGTCCGGTCCGTCGGCAGGGATTCGGTCGCAATCAGCAGGGTTCGTGATGTCGAGTCGGACTCCTGTTGCTGTTGCCGTAGTTGTCGTACGAGGCTGTCGCGTTGCGATTTTTCGACGCTTCGTTCCGAATGTATTCGGGTCTGTATGTCCGAGGTCTGCGTCGTGGTGCGGGTCGTCGCACATCCGGCTGCCGTCAGGAGCAGCAGCGGCAGCAGCACGGGCCGTTTTTTTCGTCGGGGAGGTTTCATCGGTTTTTTTCTGGGTTTTGCGGTTGAAGTTTTTGCGGAGCCCTTCGACTTCGCGGGTCAGTTTGTCGATTTTGCGGAGCAGTTCCTGTTGGGCGACCAGCCAGTCGGCTTTTTCCCGGCGCAGGGTGACGTTCTCCTGCAGTACGTCGTTGTACTTTTCGCACAACAGGTCGATCGAGCGCTGCATGTCGGCCAGCATGTCGTTGCGGCGCTTGCGGCGGCTGACCAGCCAGGTGACGGTTCCGGCCAGAAAGCCGCTCGGCAGGGCATAGGTCAGCAGGTCGGTGATAAGTGTCGGGTTCATTTCGGTAGTTCGTGTCGAAGGAGGTTAGAGAATGCCGGTTTCCCGAAGCCATGCCTGCACGTCGAACGATGGGCAGGCTTTGGCTGCCAGTTCGTTATGCCCTACGACGGCTGCGCCGGGAAATCGGGCGACGAAATCCCGGACGTAGTGTTCGAGGGCGCTCTTTTGCTGCGGAGTGCGGGTATCGCAGGGGGTCGTGCCGTCGGCGGCGACTCCTCCGGCGTATGCGATGTGGCGGCTGGTGGCGTTGTAGCCGCAGACCTATGGGGAGGGGGGGGCGGGGGGCGTTTTAGCCGCAGGCGCCGTTGGTGATCTCCCAGGGATCGACCGTGCGGTCTTCGTTGTTGGGAACGAGCCGTTCGACGCTGCCGTCCAGGTGGATGAGGTCGGTATAACCCACCTGACGCCAGCCTCGGCCGCCCTGGGAAACGGGGGCTGTGTGCCACCTGCGGATATCGGCGGCACTCACTTCGCGGCCGGGCGGCGTGGCCGTGCAGTGGATGACGAGTCTTTCGAGTTTTGCCATAATAAAAAAGTGTGAAAGGGGTTGGAATCGGGGCGATGACCGGATTCGGACGGGAGTGGATAAGGTTCCGCCCGAGGAGACGGGAGAAGGTAGCCCGTTTCGGATTGGGTCGGCGAAGCGCAGGACTTCGGGGCGGGGTGACGGTTTCCGCTTTTTTCGGAAAAGCGGGGAGAGGCCGATGGGTGTTTGCAAAGATAACGGGAGACGCCCCGGAATACAAATCGGAGGGACATCCTGCGGCTTTTCGGCGGCATGATGTCGGTTTATTCCGTTGCGATGCGGCGGATTTCCGGTTTTTCGGATTATCTTTGAAACGGTTCGACGGCTCGGGATATGAAATTTCCGAAATGCACGTTTGTTGTTCGATATGAAACGTAAAATAATTCGCACTATGATCGTTTTCCTTGCAGTCGCGGCTCTGTTGGTCGCGGCGATCGCTCTTTTTATGAATCGACCCGAATTCGGACGTGCTCCGCGCGGGGAGCGGCTGGAACGGATCTGGCGTTCGCCCAATTACCGCGACGGCGCTTTCCGCAACCGGCATGCGACGCCGCAGCTCACATCGGGAAAGGGCTGGTGGGCTACGATGTACGACTTCCTTTTCGAGCGTAAGGAGCGCAATCGTCCCGATCATGCGCTGCCTGCAGTGAAGACCGACCTGAAAGCGCTCGATCCGAAAGAGAACCTGCTGGTCTGGTTCGGCCACTCCTCCTACCTGATTCAGGCAGACGGGCTGCGTATTCTGGTCGATCCCGTTTTCGAAACGGCTTCGCCCTTGCCGTTTTTCAACAGACCTTTCGAGGGGACCGATCTCTATAAACCCGAGGATATGCCTGGGATCGACCTGCTGGTCATCACACACGACCATTGGGACCATCTCGACTACGGCACGGTAACGAAGCTGCGCGACCGCACGGGCCGTGTCGTCTGCCCGCTGGGTGTGGGCGAGTATTTCGAATATTGGGGTTTCGATCCGCAGCGGATCACGGAGCTCGATTGGGGCGAACAAGCTGCGCTCGGCGGCGGCTTTACGGTATATTGCCGTCCCGCGAGGCACTTTTCCGGACGTACGTTTCGGGCGAACCGGACGCTGTGGGCTTCGTTCGTCGTCGAAACTCCGTCGCAGCGGATTTTCCTCGGCGGCGACGGCGGGTACGATACCCATTTCGCCGACGTCGCACGCGAGTTTCCGAATCTGGATGTCGCCGTGCTCGAAGACGGCCAGTACAGCGAGGATTGGCGCTATATCCACATGCTTCCGGCCGATCTGAAGCGGGCCGTAGAGGACCTCGGCGCCCGGCGGGTTTTTCCGGTGCACAATTCCAAATACGCTCTGGCGCGGCATCCCTGGGACGAGCCGCTGAACAATGCGGCTGCACTCGCGGCGGAGAATCCCGAGGCGGGGATCGTGCTGCCGCGAATCGGCGAGCCGGTACGTTTGGACCGGTCCGACACGCTGCCGGGCAGGTGGTGGACAGCTCCCGAAAATTGAAAGAGAGCGAAGATCAGCCTTCGCTCTCTTTTTTTATCTTTCTCCGGTATTCCCGGCGCTATTTTTTGCCCTGATTGGCTACGGCTTCCATCAGCTTGCGGATCTGTTCGGGATCGCCCAGAAAGTAATCTTTCACCAGACGTAACTTGTCGTCGAATTCGAAGACGTATGGCACGGCCGTCGGGAGGTTGAGTTCCGAGATCGCCGCGTCGGAGATGCCTTTCAGGTGTTTGATGATACCCCGCAGGCTGTTGCCGTGCGCTACCACCAAGATTTCGTCGTGAACGGACAGTTCGGGGAAAATCACGCATTGCCAGTAGGGCAGCGCCCGTTCGATGGTTTGCTTGAGCGATTCGGTGCGGGGCAGCTCCTCGTCCGGGATCCCGGCGTAGCGGGGATCGAAGCGCGGATTGCGGGGATCGTCTTCGGCCAGCGGATCGGGTGCGACGTCGTAGCTGCGCCGCCAGATGTGCACCTGCTCTTCGCCGAAGCGGGCCGCCGTTTCGCTCTTGTTGAGCCCTTGCAGTACGCCGTAATGTTTCTCGTTGAGGCGCCAGTTTTTCTCGACGGGGATCCATTCCTGATCGAGCCGGTCGAGAACACAGTTCAGGGTCCGGACGGCCCTTTTCAGGTAGGAGGTGTAGGCTTTGCCGAAACGGAATCCTTCGGCTTTGAGCAATTCTCCGGCTTTGAGGGCCTCTTCGACGCCTTTGTCCGTGAGATCGACGTCCGTCCATCCCGTGAAGCGGTTTTCGCGGTTCCACGCGCTTTCGCCGTGCCGCAACAGTACGATTTTTTTCATGGTATGATCTGTTTTTATTTGTATTTCACTTCGTTGAGGCACTCTCCGTGGGAGAATGCCTGAATGTTTTCGAGGGTCGTGCGGGCGATGTTGTCCAGCGCCTCGCGGGTGAAGAATCCCTGGTGGGAGGTGAGGATCACGTTGTTGAAGGAGAGCAGGCGTGCCAGCATGTCGTCGTCCATGATCCGGTCGGAGGTGTCCTGATAGAAGTAATCCGCCTCTTCCTCATAGACATCCAGCCCCGCCGCTCCGATCTTTTTCTCCTTGAGTCCTTCGATCAGGTCGCTCGTGCGGATCAGCTGCCCGCGTCCCGTGTTGATGATGATGACCCCGTCTTTCATTTGACCGATGGCTTCGGCGTCGATCATGTGGAGGGTTCGGTCCGTGAGGGGACAGTGCAGCGAGATGATGTCCGAGCGGCGGTAGAGTTCGGTCAGCGGAACGTAGGTCATACCTGATTCCCGGGCGAACGCCTCGTCGGGGCAGGGGTCGTAGCCGAGGACCTCCATCCCGAAACCCCGCAGGATGCGGATGAGGGCACGGGCGATTTTTCCCGTGCCGACGATGCCGGCCGTTTTGCCGTGCATATCGAAGCCGAGGAGGCCGTGCAGGGCGAAATTTCCGTCCCGGGTACGCCAGTAAGCGCGGTGTACCTTCCGGTTGAGCGAGAGCATCAGTGCCACGGCGTGTTCGGCCACGGCATAGGGCGAATAGGCCGGTACCCGGACTACCGTGATGCCGTGCTCGGCGGCGGCTTTCAGATCGACGTTGTTGAAACCCGCGCAGCGCAGGGCGATCAACCGTACACCCATGCGGGCCAGCTCCCCGACGGTTGGGGCATCCGCCGAGTCATTGACGAAGATGCAGACCGCATCGGCGCCTTGTGCCAGGGGTACGTTGTCGATGTTCAGGTGGCTGCGGTGGTATTTGATCCGTATCCCGTAGTCGGCGTTGATCCGGTCGAACGATTCGCGGTCGTAGGGCTGTGTCCCGAAAAAAATGGTTTTCATGGCGTATATTTCATTTAATTATAACGTTTTTGTCGAGGCGGTATTATCCGTTCCGTTCACGGATTGTGCCAAGAGCGGGAGATTTGCCGCACAAACCGTATCGAAAGCAATATGTCCTTCGTTCGGTTCGGATTTCGAAGCACTCTGTCTCATGGCACTTTTTTTGTCCCGTTTGTTTCCTGAATAAACATGCAATGAGGAATCCGAGAGAACGCATACGCAACAGTAGGGGGTATAAATGGTGGATTTTGAGCCTCGTGATGCTCGGGACTTTCATGGCCGTGATGGACGTGACGGTCGTGAACGTCGGCCTGCCGACCATTATGTCGGTATTTCACATCCCCATTTCGACCGCCGAATGGGTCATTACGGCCTATATGATTACCATGACGCTCATGCTGCCTTCGGCGGGTTGGATCGCCGACCGCATCGGCAACAAACGGATGTATATTCTGGGGTTGGTGCTCTTCACCTTCGGATCGTGGCTCTGCGGCCGCGCCGGGAGCGATATGTTCCTGATTTCGGCCCGTGCCCTGCAAGGCTTCGGCAGCGGCATCATCCAATCGCTCGGCCTGGCGATCGTTACCCGGGAGTTTCCTCCGCAACAGCGGGGGCTGGCCCTGGGGTTGTGGTCGGTGGCGGCCGCCGCTTCGATCTCGTTCGGTCCTCTGATCGGCGGTTATCTGGTGGACGATTACAGTTGGCACCTGATCTTCGATGTCAATGTTCCTGTGGGACTGGCGGCCATTCTGTTTGCAATTTTTATCCAGAAGGAGTGGCGCGGTGCCCGTGCGGGCAGTTTCGACTGGCCGGGTTTTCTGTGCGTGGTCTGTTTCATGCCCCTTTTGATCTTCGCACTGGCCCGAGGCAATTCGCCTTCGAATCCCGAGGGGTGGAGTTCTCCGGAGGTGATCGGATGTTTTGCGGTTGCGGCTGCGGCACTCATTGTCTTTATCGTCCGGGAGCTGCGGTGCGAAAATCCGCTGTTGAATCTGAAACTGCTCGGCGAACGTAATTTCGGCGTTTCGATGGCTGTGCTGGCGATCTTCGGTATCGGCATGCTGGGCGGTACCTATTTGCTGCCGCTTTACATGCAGAAGGGGCTGGGCTATACGGCGATCATGGCCGGAAGCGTTTTTCTGCCCGTCGGCCTGATCCAGGGCGTGCTTTCGACCTGCTCGGGATTCCTGACCCGCTACGTCAAGCCGCTTTTCATCGCCGTGACCGGCATCCTGGTCATGACGTTGAGTTTCTATTTCGCCAGCCGGTTTACTCTTCATACTACGCATGCACAGATCATGTTGGTACTCTATCTGCGCGGCTTCGGCATGGGACTGACCTTTGCCCCGCTGAACGATTTCTCGCTCATGAATTTGAGCCAGTGCGATATGGCTTCGGCAGCCGGTATCTCCAACAGCATCAAGCAACTCTCGGGCAGCGTCAGCATCGCCCTGCTTACCGTTATTCTGACCGGCCGTACGGCGTTCCATTCGGCGCAGGGCGGGCTCTCTTCGGCGGAAAGCTACGTGGCCGGTATCTCCGACGATTTCCTTTTCGTCACATTCGTTTCGTTGGCCTCGGCACTGCCCTTCCTGTGGCTGCTGCGCCCGCGCCGCAAGGCGGCTTCGTTTAAGAGCGAAGGAACGGGCACCTGACGGGTTTGCTTTTATCGCCTTGAATCCCTATTTTTGTCCCGGGGAATCGTCTTTTCCCGGAGGATTTTGAAAAACGATCAGCAGACATACGTTCCCGATCCCGAGGTCGCTTCGCGGCTCCTGGAGTGGTACGGACGCGAGGGGCGCGACCTCCCCTGGCGTCGCACACGGGACCCTTACCGGATCTGGATTTCGGAAGTGATCCTGCAACAGACCCGCGTGGCGCAGGGTATGTCCTATTATCATCGTTTTCTCGAACTGTTCCCCGACGTCGCGGCCCTCGCTTCGGCTCCCGAAGATCTGGTTCTCAAGTGCTGGCAGGGGCTCGGCTACTACTCCCGGGCCCGGAACCTGCTGGCCGCAGCCCGGCGGATCGTGGAGACGCACGGCGGCGTTTTCCCGACGGCCTATGCCGACGTGCGGGCATTGCCCGGCGTGGGCGACTATACGGCTGCGGCGATCTGTTCGATCGCATACGAGGAACCCTGTGCCGCACTCGACGGCAATGTCTTTCGGGTGCTTTCCCGCCTTTACGATCTCGATACGCCCATCGATACGACTTCCGGAAGGAGGACGTTCGCTGCGCTGGCCGATTCGCTGATCGACCGGCAGCGGCCGGGACTTTACAACCAGGCCATTATGGATTTCGGGGCTCTTTGCTGTCTTCCGGCACAGCCCCGCTGTACGGAGTGCCCTTTGCGTGACCGCTGTCTGGCTTTTGCCGCCCGTACGGTCGATGTCCGTCCCGTCAAACAGGGGCGTACGGCTGTCGAACCCCGCTATTTCAACTACCTGCACGTCGAATGCGGCGATGAATTGGTGTTGCGCCGACGGGGTGCCGGCGACATTTGGCAGGGGTTGTACGAATTTCCGCTCATCGAAACTCCCGAACCGGTGGAATATACGGTGCTGGCCGCGATGCCGGAGTTTTGCGCTCTCTTCAAAGATGCCGGGACGGTATGCCTTGCCGGGACCGTCAAGATGCCCGTGCATCAGCTTTCGCACCGGGCGATCCACGCTGTTTTCTACCGGATCGTCGTGGAGCGCTGGACGCCCTCCTTGCGCGAAATGCTCGTCATTTCGCGCGAAACCCTCGGCGATTACGCCGTTTCCCGTCTTACGGAGCGTTATTTATCCCGCTGATTCTTCGTCTGTGCGTTTGCGGCACACGGTTTGCCGTTTGATTGACGTGAAACCTAACGAAGAAAACGAGATAAATTATGTTTACAGGTGTACAATTCACGCATTTCATCCAAGCAAATCCCGCGCTGGCCGTTTTTTTGACCATTGCGCTGGGATTTTTGTTGGGTAAGCTGCGCATCCGCAGCTTTTCGCTCGGAACGGTGACCAGCGTGCTGCTGGTGGGCGTGATCGTCGGGCAGCTTCGTATCGAGATTCCCGAACCGGCCAAAACCCTTTTCTTCCTGATGTTCCTCTTCGCCGTGGGATATGCGGTCGGCCCGCAGTTCTTCCGGGGGTTGAAGAAGGACGGATTGCCGCAGGTGGCCTTCGCCGTGGTGGTCTGTTTGCTGTGTTTGGGGTCGGTATGGCTCTTCTCCTGGCTGATGGGCTATACGCTTTCGCAGGCTGCGGGGCTGCTGGCCGGGTCGCAGACGATGTCGGCCGTGCTGGGCGTGGCGACCGATACGATCCGCGAACTGCCGGGCGGAGCGGAAACCGATCTCAGTTCAATGCCCGTTTGTTATGCGGTAACTTACATCTTCGGTACGGCGGGTTCCGCATGGGTGTTGAGTTCGATCGGACCCCGGCTGCTGGGCGGCGTGGCGAAGGTGAAGCAGTCTGCGCGCGATCTGGAGCAGAAGATGGGCGAAGACGTCAGCCTGAAAGCCGGCTTCGACCCGGCGGCCCGGGAGATCGTTTTCCGGGTTTTCAGCGCCGATAACGAATGGTTCGAGGGCGGGCGTACCGTCCACGAATTCGAAACCGTCATGCAGCGCGACGGAAAGCGTATTTTCGTCGAACGGCTCTGCCAGCAGGGGAAGGTCGTCGATGAGGTGACACCCCGGACAGTGATCCGTCCGGGCGATCAACTGGTCGTCAGCGGTCGCCGCGAATACGTCATCAGCGAAGAGAAGTGGATCGGTGCCGAAGTGTCCGATACGACACTGACGAATTTTGCCGTTCAGGTCCTTCCTGTCGTGGTCAATCGCAAGGGGGCTGCCGGGGAGAGGATCGGAAAGGTCTTGTCGGCTAAATTCATGCACGGGGTCAATATCCGGTCCATCGTGCGGGCGGGTGTGAAGATCCCCGTGCGGAGCGGAGCCAAACTCGATGCCGGCGACCGGATCGAATTGGTCGGGCTGCCGCAGGACGTGCGACGTGCCGCCGCACAGTTGGGTTTCAGCGATCCGGTGAAGACCGAGAGCAGCGTTCCGTTGCTGGGGCTGGGTATCTGTCTGGGCGGTCTGATCTTCGGATGGATGCTGGTGGCCAAGATAGGGGCGATTCCCCTGAGTCTGACCGTGAGCGGCGGCGTGCTGCTCGCAGGTCTTTTCTGCGGCTGGGCCCGTTCGCGGCGCCCGACTTTGGGAGGCATTCCCGAACAGACCGTGTGGTTCATGAACAATATGGGACTGAATACTTTCATTGCGATCGTCGGCATTTCGACCGGACCGTCGTTCGTCGCCGGTTTTCAGCAGGTGGGCTGGAGCCTTTTCCTGGTGGGGGCCGGTGCCACGACTCTTCCTCTGGTGCTGGGCGTGTTGATCGGCCGTTACCTGTTCCGTTTCAACGATGCCCTGACGCTCGGATGCGTCGCCGGAGCGCGAACGACTACGGCGGCTCTCGGTGCTGTCGAGGATACGATCGGCAGCAATGTCCCCTCGCTGGGATATACCATCACTTATGCCATCGGTAATACGCTGCTCATCATCTGGGGCGTGGTGCTCGTGTTGCTGTTGGCCTGACGGAGCCGGTCGATGATTCGGGCGGGTCTATGGTTTTCCATAGATCCGCTTTTTCGTGGTGTGAATCGCTAAAAGCGGATGAATCCGGCGGATTTTTGAAAAAAAATTGATTACTTAGCATTCTCTTTTAACGATTGCGACGATGAGTGCGAAACTGGCGAAGTACGACCGGTTGTACGAGCAGATCAAGGGCTATGTACAGACGACCGACGACATTTGGGCACGGCTGGCCACGATGGAGGCCGTGTTGCATCATAAGATGCAGACTTTTTTCTGGACAGGGGTGTATGCCCTTATCGACGACGAACTGATTGTCCGCTCGTACCAGGGGCCCGTTGCCTGTCAGAAGCTGCGGCATCATACGGGAGTTTGCTGGGCGGCGGTCAGCACGGGAGAAACCGTGATCGTGCCCGATGTGGAGCGGTTTCCGGGACATATCGCCTGTAATTCGAAATCCCGCAGCGAGATCGTCCTGCCGATTCGGGACCGGGAAGGGCGTGTGTTCGCCTGTCTGGATGTGGACAGCGACCGGTTGGATGCGTTCGACCGGGAGGATGAAGAGGGGCTGAAAAAGATTCTCTCCCTTCTTTTTGATTAGGCGGCGATCCTGCGTGGGCGGCGTATCGTATCTTCATCACCCGCGAAATCCGGTGCGTCTTTCAGCGATTGTCGTATAAAATAAATTCCGCTGACGCGGATGTCCGAGCAGATTCGGCGCTGCGTCGGCTCGATTATTTTTGTACCGGACAGGAGGCGGTTCGGCGATCTTTACGTACGAATCCGTACGATTATTCGCCTCTTTCTGATCCTTGCACAAAAAAATCCCGCTGTATTTTACAGCGGGATTTTTTTTGTATTTGGCATTTAGCGGATTACCGTTACGCGGTTCTCCTGCTCGGTCTTGAACGGAGACTTGGTGTCGCTGTAACCCTTGTACTGCAGGTTCTCGGCTTTTACGCCTTTCGAGATCAGGTAGTCGTAAACCTTCTTCGCACGCTGCTCGGCCAGGCGGGTATTCACGGCCTTCGAACCGGTTTGGGGATCGGCATGGCCTTCGATCACGTAAATCTTGTTTTTCGGCGCATTCTTGATTTGGGTAGCGATGATGTCCAGGCGGAGTTTCTCTTTCGGACTCAGCTCGGTCTGGCCGATGTTGAAGAAGGTGATGCCTTTGCCGGTCAGATAGATGTCATCGGTGTAGGCATTGCCGTCGAGCTGGTCGGCCGGGATAGGATTGGGACCCCACTTCGCCATTTCGGCAGCTTTCTTCGCGGCGGCAGCTTCGGCAGCGGCTTTTTTCGCAGCTTTGTTTGCTGCAGCCAGGTCATTGGCCAGTTCGGCGTTGTCGGCCTGTACAGCAGCCAGAGCCAGGTCGCGGTCGGCTATGACAGCCTGGTAAGCCATTACATCTTCGACGGTGTAGGGCGAAGCCTGTTTGAAGCCGCGGCGGTTGAAACGGTACGTAAGACCGATCGTGGCACTGTAGGCTGCGGCTACTTTCTGTGTTCCCGAATTCAGGATTGAGGGCATGTTGCTGCTGGGCAGCATCCAAGCCTTGAGTTCCAGTTCGATGTCCAGGGCCGGGCATACGCGGAACTTGTTCAGCAAACCGGCCGTGAAAGCGAACGAGTGGTCCGTCCCGTAGCCCCAGTCGCGCTGGAATTTGTCGGTGAAACCCGATACGTGGTAACCGAAGCCGGCGAAAGGCACTGCGTAATAGACGCGGTCGTCACGCTCGCCGCCGATCCAGTTCGACAGATTCACCATGAAGTCCATGTGCGTGAAGATGTACGGGTCTTTCATGTATTGGTTGCCGAATGCCGTGTCGTTCTGGTACTGGCCGCCCTGAATTTGCAGGCGGGCACCCATTACGGGGTGGAACCATTTGGTCAGCGAGAAGTCGGCCTGCCAGTTGATGTGGTTGAAGCGCGACGATCCGAAATCGTCTTTTCCCAGCGTGCCGTTGAAGACCATAATTTGGGCGCCTCCGGCGACGGTGATTTCCCAGTTGTCGAAGAAACGGTTGGTTTCGTAACCGGCCCAGCCTCGTCTCTTGGGCTGTTGCTCTTCTACGACGATTTCTTCTGCGACAGCGACAACCTGGGCTGAAGCGGCTGCGGCACAAAGAACGAGTGCCATCGTAATGAATAATTTTTTCATGTAGTTCGAATTTAATGTGTAATAATTTTTTGTTTTCGTGTATGTAAACCCTTACACGGGAGCTTGATTCATCTCTATATATCCTTTTGTAGAAGCTAAAAGCAAAGTCCGGGCCAAAAGCCCGGACCTCGTTTGACGTTTTGTATATTTTATTGTCTGTCGGCAGAGAATCAACCGCATTTCGAGTACCCGCAGGACATGCACGTAAGACACCCGTTCTGATAGGCCATCGTCTCCTGGCCGCAGCTCGGGCACTTGTCCTTGGTTTTGGTGCCGTCCGAGATATATTGCTTCAGTGCTCGTTCCACACCCAGCTTCCAGGTATTGATGGTTTCGCTGTTCAGGTGGAGCGATTCGATGAGCGATACGACGTTGGTGATCGGCATGCCGTGGCGCAGGACGCCCGAAATCAGCTTGGCGTAGTTCCAGAACTCTTCGTTGAACAGGCGCGAAATGCCGCCGATGG
>OGQC01000636.1_pt1 | contig 18543 bp, 18 predicted proteins | sample 1553081 | NCBI WGS metagenome assembly OGQC01 (sample SAMEA2580267, study PRJEB22360) | human gut metagenome | biome: human gut; feature: human-associated habitat; material: faeces | place: Denmark | collected 2008/2010
GACGAGCAGGCATCCCCCGGATATTACAGCAACTTCCTGACTCGCTACAATGTGAAGACGGAAGTGACGGCAACTCCTCGCACGGGTGTGGCGCGTTTCACCTTTCCTGCCGGGCAGAGCCATGTGCTGCTGAACCTGGGCGAAGGCCTGACCAATGAATCGGGAGCTTTTCTGCGCCAGACGGGTAAATGCGAGTTTGAAGGTATGAAGCTGCTGGGTACTTTCTGCTACAACCCACAAGCCGTTTTTCCCATCTACTTTGTGATGCGTGTCAACAAGCAGCCCGCCGCTTCGGGCTACTGGAAGAAGCAGCGCCCCATGACCGGTGTAGAGGCCGAATGGGACCCCGATAACGGACGCTACAAACTTTACACCCGCTACCAGAAGGAACTGGCGGGAGATGATATCGGCGCCTATCTTACATTCGATACCGAAGAAGGCGAGCAGGTGGAAGTACAGATGGGAGTCTCTTTTGTGAGCATGGAGAATGCCCGCCTCAATCTGGATACCGAGCAGCAGGGAAAGAACTTCGGTCAAGTGCTGGAAGAAGCCCGTCGCCGCTGGAACGATGACCTTTCGCGCATCCTTGTAGAAGGAGGTACGGAGGAACAGAAAATCGTTTTTTATACGGCACTCTATCATACGCTGATACATCCCAATATCCTGCAGGATGTGAACGGGGAATATCCCGCTATGGAGAGTGATAAGATTTTGACTACCCAAGGCGACCGTTATACCGTCTTTTCTTTGTGGGACACTTACCGCAATGTGCACCAGCTTCTTACGCTGGTATATCCCGAACGGCAATTGCAGATGGTGCGCTCCATGCTCGACATGTACCGCGAACACGGCTGGCTTCCCAAATGGGAACTCTACGGACGTGAGACGCTGACCATGGAAGGTGACCCTTCCATTCCCGTCATCGTCGACACCTGGCTGAAAGGTCTGCGCGACTTTGATATAGAACTGGCCTACGAAGCCATGCGCAAGGGAGCCACCCTGCCGGGAGCGGAGAATCTGCTCCGACCGGACAATGACGACTACGTGTCATTGGGATATGTGCCCCTGCGGGAGCAGTATGACAATTCCGTTTCACATGCCCTGGAATACTATATTGCCGACAATGCTTTGTCGCGCATAGCCGCTGCGCTTGGCAAGAAGGAGGATGCCCGTCTGTTCCACGAACGTTCGCTGGGCTACAAGCATTATTACTGTAAGGAGTACGGTACTTTCCGTCCTATCCTGCCTAACGGTGAATTCTATGCTTTTTTCGACCCGAGGCAGGGAGAGAACTTTGAGCCGAACCCCGGATTTCACGAAGGTTGTGCCTGGAACTATACTTTCTATGTTCCCCACGATGTGAAAGGGCTTGCCCGGCTCATGGGTGGAAAGAAGCCGTTCGTAGACAAGCTTCAGCGTGTGTTCGACGAAGGACTGTACGACCCTGCCAACGAACCGGACATTGCATACGCCCATCTTTTTTCTTATTTCAAGGGTGAGGAGTGGCGCACGCAGAAAGAGCTGCACCGCCTTTTGCAGAAGTATTTCAAGAATGCCCCCGACGGAATTCCCGGCAATGATGATACCGGAACGATGTCTGCTTGGGCTATCTTCAATATGATGGGCTTTTATCCGGATTGTCCCGGAGAACCGGCTTATACGCTGTCTACTCCGGTATTTGATAAGGTGACCATAAAGCTCGACCCTAAGTATTGGGGACGCGACCAACTGGTGATAGAGACGGAACGCCCGTCGGCAGAGTCGCTTTATATCCGTGAAATGGAACTAGGAGGAAAAAAACTGTCCCGATATCGTATCACTCATGAAGAACTGGTGCAGAGTGGAAAACTGCGATTTAGTCTTCGATAGGTATTGTGAGTCAGGATAGCATCGGTGATGGTTTAGGTTGCCCGTCGTTGACAGAGTTCATGTCAGTGGCGGGCTTTTTTATGCAGGTTGGCTTCCGGTAGGTTGATAGGGTATTTCGAACCAGAATTCGGAACCTTTCCCCGGAATAGAGCTGACGCCCACTTTTCCGTTCATTTTCTCGGCAATCATGGTGCAGATGGAGAGTCCGAGACCCGTGCCTTGTTTAAAACTGTTTAGCTTGACAAAGCGTTCGAATACATCCTTTTGCTTTTCAGGAGGAATGCCGCAACCGGTATCACGGACAAAGAAGCGAATCCTGTCTTCTTGCGGCAGGTGATAACCAATGTCGATGAAACCTTCTTCCGTATGCTTGAGGGCGTTTGACAGATAGTTGTTCAGTACTTGTCTTACCCGTTTGGGGACTGTGTGAATAATACAGTAATCCGCACCGGGCAGGAGACGTATACTGACTTCGGACGGAAGTTTCAGTTTTGCCATCGTCTGCATTTCATCAAGCGTCTTGTTTACATCCATATCTCCTTCTGTGAATTCGAGAATGCCAGCTTCGATGCGTGACAGGTCGAGAATATCATTAATCAGTTGCAGCAGCAGTTGGGTGTTTTCTTCGATGATATGTATGTATTCCTTTGTATCTTCGTCTTGTATATAATCGGAAAGTATGGAGGAGAATCCGACGATGGCGTTTAGCGGAGTACGTATCTCGTGGCTCATGTTGGCGAGAAAAGCCGATTTCAGGCGGTTGGCTTCTTCTGCTTTCTCTTTGGCTGCCAGCAGTTCGGTGATGTCCAGTGCAGAACTGACAATCCACCTCTCTTTTCCTTTGTTGTAGGACACCAGCGTTTTGTGAAACGACAGAATATACTCTCTGCCTTTGGGATTGACAAAGTGTTTGATGTAGGACTGGGGAATTTCCGACTCTTCAACTTCTTTGTCTGTCTCTTGGATGAAATTATCTTGCATTAGGGGTTTGAACTCCTCTTCATAGTGTCCCACAATATCCTCAGCGGGGACTTCCATCATCTCTGCCGCTTTTTTGTTCCATATCAGGTAACGTCCTTCATCGTTTTTATCTTTTACTGTAGTGGCGATGGGGAGGTTCTCCAGAATACTTTCAAGGAAGAAACGGTATTTTTCGTTTTCCCGGCGTTGGACTTCATCTTCCGTAATGTCGCGTATGAAGGCTATGACATAATTTCTGTTGAGGTAGACCATGCGCACTGCGATATATAGTTTCTCACCACTTTCTATTCTTATCTTTAGGGTCAGGCTGTCCGAAGTGCGGGTATTCAGTACGCGTAACAGCGACGTCATGTATTTCCGGCATTCATCGGCGTCTGTCACTAAATTATTGATATTTAGAACTCCCGGATTCAGGAACGGAAGTCTGTTTGCCTTTTCGGTAGGTGTATTAAGTAGTTTTACGACAATACCTTGTCTGTTCAGCAGATATACTGGAATGTCTATTGCCCGGATAATCTGTCTGTTCAGACTTTTGTATTTATGATTTATCCAGTATAGAAAGCTTGCAGATGTAACGGCAATTAACAGAAATAACTGTACTTCTCCAAATAATGTAAGATGCATACGCGGTGTCTTTCATTTCGTCTGTCCCCATTGACGAAGGTTATTATATAAAAAGCGCGAGGACTGTTATTGTCTATCTGCATTCGAGGCTCTGGAAAATGCCCACACCGTTAATAGACAACAGCCCCCACGCCTAAGTATATAATAACATAGACGTGAAGAAACTGTTGCTATTATCCTGCGGTGTTTAAGAGAATTTTCCAGATTCCGAATAGGCAGGGATAATAACTTTCGCTTCTTGCGTTCTTATCGAATCAAGTCAAAAATGGCCGTTATCACTATAACTGCCAAGACTTTGGTGCAAAAGTAGTATATTTTTCGGGATGTACGATATGATGAGGAGAATAAAGTGTATATGCAAACAAAGCGTGATGGTATTTGACCGTCACGCTTTGTATAGCTTGCCATTAAAAGTTGTTAGAGAGAATTGTTAGAGGATTTATTTCATGGCTTCTATGGTGTATCCTTGTTGTTTCAGAAGGTTCAACACTCCATTGTCTCCGGGCAGGTGCCCGGCGCCGACTACGAAAAGGGTGGGGGCTTCCGTCATGATGGTAGGCATCTTTTCAACCCATGCCTTGTTGCGGTTGTCCAGCATGGCTTCCATCTCACCGGGTAGTGGGTCACATGAATTGCCGTCGCGCTCTTCCATCAGTTGCAGCATGGCGTCCAGGTCTTGCTTTTCATAAGTGGCAATCAGGCGTTTGCTTTGGTCGATACCTTTCTCAATGTCGCTGATGGCGCAGTAGAGGAGGCTTGCCTGGCGTTGCAGCGTCTGGCTGTTGAACAGAATGTCTATTTGTGACTGGGCTGTTTCCAGACCGCCAATTTTCTTGCCTTGCTGTGCGGCCTGCTGCTGGAAGTAAGTGTCAAGCTGTTCTTGCGGGTTGAAGCCCGGAGTGTGTTTCATGTAGAGCAGGATGACAAGCTGCTGGTTGATGGCAGCCGGTTTCAGTTGTGCCAGCATGGCAATGTCCACCATCATGTTTTCCTTGATGGCTTTGCCTACTTCTTCGTATTGTTCGGGAGTAAAGAGGCTTTGCAGCGTGGTGTCTTTGGGCATCATCATCTGCTGTTGCATGCTTTGCATGAAGGCGGGAGTCGCCATTTCGCTCATCACAACTTCCCCGTAGACTTGGGCGGTTTCGCTCATGGCCTGCGGCATGGCGGCAATGCTGTCCTTTATACTGAGTGGAGAGAGGTGATAAGTACCGAAAATATAGGATGGTTTCTCTAATCCTTTACCGGATACTTTCCATAAAAGTTGTGCATTGGCGCTCAGCGCAATGCTGATGAATAAGAGGATGCCTAAAAGTTTCTTCATTGTTTTCTTCTTTTAATAGTTTCTGGACTATCAGTCGGGACAGAGTAAAGAAAATCACAAGAAGGGAAAAATTAGTATTATTTTATTCTTCCTCCGCAGAGCCAGTGTTGGGTGTAATATTTTTCCCGGAGGTTGCTGACTATGACTCCCTGGCTGGTGCTGGCATGTATAAACTTGCCGTCCTTGAGGTAGATGCCTACGTGTGCCACTTTTTTGCGGGAAGCACGGCTGGTGAAGAACACCAAATCTCCCTCACGCAAGTTGCGGCGGGAGATTTTACTGCTCTCTTTCAGTTGCCCGTCTGTGCTTCTCGACAGACGGGTGTGGTAAACTTTCTTATACAGTTGCGATACCAGTCCGGAGCAGTCCGTTCCACGTTTGCTGTCGCCACCTGCGCGATAGGGGGTGCCTATCCATTCGGAGGCATGGATGTATAGCTTGTGGTTGTCCTGCAGTTCAATATCCACTCCCAAACGGACGGATGCCTGCGCCAGGGCTTTGTAGTCCAGGCGTGGCGCGGAAGTATGGCAAGAACTTAGGCCTATCAATATGATAGTAAGAGCTACTATATAAGAAAGATATTTTTTCATGCTTCCGAATTTTTTTCTTCTACCGTTTTATCTTCTTTTTCCGTTATTTCTTCTACGGCTGCTTCTACTACCGTTTCTTCTACCACGGCTTCTTCCTCCACACCGACGTTGAAGTAAGCTTCCAATTCCTGCTCGGCAGAGTTGTTCTCATTTCGTATATCGCGGATAATAACGCCGTTTTCTAACAATGCAATACGTGGACAAACGTCCACTGTGTGATTCAGGTTATGGCTGGAAATGATGACGGTGGCTCCGTGCTCTTCATTGTATCTTTTCAGCAAGTGTTTGATTACAGACTGTGAACTGGGGTCAAGGAAGTTGAACGGTTCATCCAGAATCAACAGTTGCGGGTGATGTAGCATAGCGGAGATGATGCCGATTTTCTGCTTGTTTCCGGCAGAATAGTTGCGTATGAATTTTTTCTGCCCCATCACTTCGCCGTTCATGAAGCGTTCGAAGGGAAGCAGGCGTTCGTCTACCTCCTCTTTCTTCAGACCGTACATCTTACCGATGAAGTAGAAGTATTCTTCGGGGGTGAGGTAGTCTATCAGGAAACCGTCGTCTATAAAGGCTCCCGTGAAGTTCTTCCAGTCCTCGCTTTTGCTGACGTCAATGTCATTGATGGTTACATAGCCCCGGTCTGCCTGCAGTAAGTCAAGAATAAGCCGGAAGAGGGTGGTCTTGCCTGCACCGTTGTTGCCTACCAGTCCCAGCATATCGCCTTGCCCGATGGTGTAGTTCTCTATATCTACGGCTTTTTTTGTGCCGAAATTCTTTTGTAAATTGTTGATGCGTATCATGTTAGTGATTGATGTTTAATGATTTCTATTTCTGTCTACTGTCCCTGAAGCCTTCCATATTCTTGTAGCGGCGTTTCATGAGTCGGTGATATACATTCATCAGCCAGAATTTGGAAGTGGCGATGAATGCCACGCCGATGCCGATAAGTATCCAGGGGGTGACCTCTTTGCCAAAGATGGCATTCAGTGCAAAAAGCAGCAGTAAAGGTATGCCGAAAGCACCTCCTGAAATCAGATTCTGCAGACCGGTGCCTATATTCTGCCGGCTGGTCATCTTTGAATTCAGGTCGGTAGTCTTGTTGTTGTAGACTGCCAGTTGGAACAGACAGCAGTATACGGCTCCCGGAATGAATATCAGCCATGCAATGCAACCGAGTACGGATACCTTCCCGGTAACCATACCGGGAATCATCAGAATCGTAGGAATGAGCAATGCAATGCTGTACAGTATGTATTTGGCACGCAGCAGCGAGTAGATAGATTCCTTGCGGCTCATCAGTCCGTCAATGTAATTGCCTTCGTAACCCATCAGTGTGCTGAGGAACATGATGCCGAAGATAATGTAATTATAAAGGACGAAGAAATCTCTCAGACCTCCGTCATACACATCGGAAAAGCTAATGATACTACTGAACATTATCACTACACCGGTGATGGAATAGAGCGAACGCTTACAAATCTTGTTGCGTAGCAATAACTTGAGTTCCAGTCTCATGTATTCGCCTATTTCGCCGTAGCGGTCGAGGAATTTGTATTCGGATACATGTTTTATCCGTGTATCTTCCACTTTGTTCAGTTCATTGTAGATGAGTTTCTGCATCAGGGTGCGGTTGATGAACCACATGAGGGCGATGGCAGCCAGTACACCGATGAATGACAGTATATTACCGGTGATGAACCCTTCTCCCAGATTGACAAAACAGTCGAAAAGCGGACTGTTGTCCGGAATGAATAGTGCGGCGGCAATGCCACCATATACTACTACCGGTAATGCCAGCCACCAGATGCGCTCACCCATCAGTGTGCGGCACAACAAGAACCAGTAGTTATTGAATACCATCAGCAGCCAGATGCCAATGCAATAGGTCAGCACACCACTGATTCCATAGAATTTGGTGACGGTGATGATGGAAAACGGAACAAACAGAAACAGCCAGAACAGATTGAAGCCATCCAGTCCGGAACGGATCAGCAGGAAGTCTATAAGACGATTCCGTTTGATGGGAAGCAGCAGGTAGGGCTTCACTTCCTGGGTGGGTGTTTTTTGGAAAGGCAGGCGTATCAGGAAATCCAGCACAAGGACAAATATCAATCCGGAGTTCATTACGTGATAGGCTTCTGTGGCACCACCGTCAAAGGCGAATGCAAAGGTCGTACCGAAGAATATCAAGTAACCGGCCCAGAAGACGAACATGAAGTACATCCAGAATTTTCCGAATTTACTTTTTTCGTACATAGGATTTCGTTTTTCTGCCAGTTTTCCGTGCTTGCGCAGATCTAAGAAAAGACTCATAGTATTTGTATATATAGAGTTTGTATAAAAAAAGCTGCGCTGCCTTTCATCGAACAACGCAGCCTTCTGTGTGTATGGCTCTCTTATTCTTTGTCAGGAGTTTCAGGACTGATCATTGATACCTCAATCTCATTCTTCTGCTTGAACAAGTCGTCGGTGAACTTTTGGATGTCCTTCACGGTGATGCTGTTGACAATCTGTTCGTAATCCTTTATCGGATTCATACCGGTGAACAGGTATTCGTCAATGCTTCCCAGCCAGTAGCTGTTTTCCTTCAGGTCTTCGGCGTGTTTTTTCAGCATGAACTCTTTCACTTTATTCAGGTCTCCTTCCGACGGACCTGCTTTGGCGATGTTGTCGAGTTCTGTAAAGATAATCTGCATCAACTTTTCTCTTTTTGCCGGAGCGGTTTCGAATATAATTTGCAGAAGGGCCTTTTCTTTCGGATATTTGCTTAACTGGCCGCCTACATATACACCGTAAGTGCCACCTTCGTCTTCACGTACCTTGGCTGTATAAACCAAGTCAAGAATCTGGCTGGTCATATCCAGCAGGATGTCATTTTTCAGGTCGTACTTGCAGTCACCGTTCAGCAGGACAAAATTTGACGCTTTAGCAGTTTCCTGCTTCCTTACGAACTCATTCTTATAAACTCCCTGGCGCATGTCGACTTTATTGTCCTTGAATGTTTCCTTGCGGTTGATGGCAGGCAGTGAACCCAGGTACTCGGCGATGAGTGGTTTCATTTCCTCCACATTCACATTTCCTACAAAGATAAAGGTAAAATCGCTGGCATCTTTGTAGCGGTCTTGATACATGGACAGAATCTTGTCATAATCCATCTTGTCAATCATGTCCGCCTTTATTCTGGCTCTTCTGGGATGGTGCATGTAAATACCGGCCGAGACAGAGTCACTGAACGCCACCTGGGGATTCATTTCCATATTCTGCAAAGCAGCTTTGTTGCGGTTCTTGTAGGATGCGAAGGCATCGTCGTCACGGCGTGGAGCGGTGAACGTCAAGTAAGTGAGCTGCATCATTGTTTCGAAGTCTTTCGGTGAACAGCTGCCATTGACGGTTTCTGTCTTGTCACCGATACCATAGCTGACGGAAGCTTTCTTGCCGGCCAGAACTTTTTCCAGGTCTACGGCACTGAAATTACCCAGACCACCGACACTCACTGCATCCAGTCCGTTGATGTTGATGATTTCCGAGTCGGGGAACAGGGAACTACCGCCTAGGCTGACTCCCTTCATGCGGATTTCGTCTGCCTTGAAATCTGTCTTCTTGATAATGACCTTGACTCCGTTGGAGAGTGTCAGCGTTGTAGTGCCGAATGTATCATCTGTCTGCTCGGATACAATCTTTCCGCCTTTCGGGGCTTCGGCCATCAAAGGTTCATCCGACACCTTGTCTACGTAGGCAGTCAGTTTTTCAGCTTTAATATCTTTCAGAATCTTCTTGATTGCATCTTCTGTCGGCATTTTCAATCCTTCCTTATCCGGACCGAGAATTGCGACTACCTGGTTACTGTCTGTCACGAGGGCTTGCATCATCTGGTTCAGTGCGGCAACCGGAATGGCGGGAGCTATCTGATTGATGATGGCGTATTCGTTTTCGATGCCCGGAATCGGTTCGTTATCGAGGAAATGACGGACATATTCATCCACGTACTCTTCATTCTTGCGTTTGTCACGCTCGTTATAAGCAGATTCCAGTTGGCGCAGATATTCGGCACGGGCACGGTTGTATTCCGTTTCCGTAAAGCCGAATTGGCGGGCGCGTTCTGTTTCGCGCAGGAGAGTGGCTATTCCATTTTCTATGGCATCTTCCTTGCAGACAACGACACCGGTGAAGGCATCTTTGGTTTTGGCAACAAAGAAATCATCGTCATAAGTGGCGGCATATATATAAGGAGGATTGGCGGTCTGTACCAATTCGTTCAGACGCGCATTCAGCATATTGTTGATGAGCGTGGTTGCATAATTCTGTACCAGATAGCCCATGTCGCCTTTCTGCTCGTCAGGAGTGGCTTCGTGCTTGTTGAAGATGAGGGCTTGTACATTGGACTGTTCCTTGTCCTGATAAACCAATACAATAGGCTCCTTGTTGTCGTTTACCGGATAGTACTCGCGTTTGGCAGCATTGGGCTGGGCGGGAATATCAGAAAACATTTTCTTGATTTGGGCTTCGATGGCGTCCACATCTATATCGCCAACTACCACAATACCCTGAAGGTCCGGACGGTACCACTTTTCATAGTAGTCTCTCAAAGTTTGCGGTTTGAAGTTCATAACGACCTCCATCGTTCCGATAGGGAAACAAGTGGCATACTTCGTTCCTTCGAACATGACTGGAAGCATCTTCTCCTGGAAGCGTTGTATGGCGCTCATACGGGTGCGCCATTCTTCGTTGATGACTCCGCGTTCCTTGTCTATTTCCTTCGGGTCCAGGGTCAAATCGTTACTCCAGTCGTGCAGAATCAGCAGGCAGGAGTCGATGGCTCCCGGAGTAGTGACCGGCACATTGGAAATGTTGTATACGGTTTCGTCTACGGAAGTATAGGCGTTCAAGTTCTCACCGAATTTCACCCCGATACGCTCCAGGTATTGCTTCAGTGCATCACCGGGGAAGTGGGTCGTTCCATTGAAACACATGTGTTCCAGGAAGTGGGCAAGGCCGCGCTGGTCGGCTTCTTCCTGAATGGAGCCTACCTTTTGGGCAATGTAAAAGTCGGCCCGGTTTGCAGGCTGGCTGTTCTTGCGGATATAATAGGTCAATCCGTTGTCCAACTTTCCGATACGGACATTTTTGTCGACCGGGATAGGCGGCATTTGCTGTGCAAATACCTGCTGAAAATTGCAGCAAAGAATTAACGCTACAATCCATAAACCACGTAATAGATGTTTCATATTATTATGAATTTAAATTGTTCTTGAACTATCTGTCGGACAGCCCTTGGATAAATCACAACTTCTGTTGTTTTTTTCGGATTCCATTCCGGATAAATGGAATTTATCTGACTGCTTCCCGGATGCGGACCAATTTGGTCAGCAGGTCTTCCAGCAGGTCGAGTTTCAGCATGTTGGCGCCGTCACTCTTGGCTACGGCGGGATTTTCGTGGGTTTCGATGAACAGTCCGTCTACACCTACGGCAACACCGGCTTTGGCTACGGTCTCGATAAGTTGCGGCATACCTCCCGTGACGCCACTGGTCTGGTTGGGCTGTTGCAGGGAGTGGGTTACATCCAGGATGACGGGGAAACCGAAGGTCTGCATTTCGGGGATGCCGCGATAGTCGATGACTAAATCCTGATAACCGAAAGTAGTTCCGCGTTCTGTCAGCATGACGTTCCTATTGCCTGCTTCCACTACTTTATCAGCCGCAAAGCGCATGGCAAGCGGAGAGAGGAACTGCCCTTTCTTGATGTTGATGGTTTTTCCGGTTTTGGCGGCGGCTACAAGCAGGTCTGTCTGCCGGCAGAGGAAGGCGGGAATTTGCAGAATATCCACATATTCGGCAGCCATGGTGGCTTCTTCGGCGGCATGAATGTCGGTCACGGTAGGTACTCCGAAAGTGTCGTGTACCTTTTGCAGTATCTTCAGCGCCTTTTCGTCACCGATACCCATAAAGGAATCCAGACGCGAACGGTTGGCTTTACGGTACGACCCTTTGAATACGTATGGGATTTGCAGTTTTTCTGTGATGGTCACGATACGTTCGGCAATGCGCATTGCCATTTCTTCTCCTTCGATGACACATGGACCTGCCAGTAGGAAGAAGTTTCCGGCAGGATTATTCTTTAATTCAATCATAGGTTGTTACTGATTAAGTATTTTCAATTGGGTATAATCAATGTTATTGCTTCATGCAGTACGCTGATGTCCAGTGGAAAATGACGGTCGAGAATACGTCCGTCCAAATCGACAGAGGCATTTTGCGCACGCAGCACTTTTACTTTTTGCGTACGGTAGGGCATCACTACCTTATGGTTCAGAATCCGCCCTTGGATAAGCATCCACAATCCCGACCATAGTTGCAGCAATTCGGGACGGTAAATGACGGAAACATCCAGCCAGCCGTTATAGGGCACTGCACTAGGCGCTTGTCCGTATCCCCACGCACTGCCTATGCAGACAGTCATGATGCGTCCGCGTATATGCTCGCCGTTTATCTTGAGATGCATGCGGTACAGCTTCCGTTCGAAGATAATGGATAGCAGTGCCATGAAGTAAGAGAGGAACTTCACTCCCCAGAAACGCTTGCACTGGTCGGTGATTTTCACGATACGGGCTCCCAGGCCTATGTTGATGGCATTGAGAAAGTAGCGTGTCAGATGCTTTTCACCGTCGTAATAATAGCAGGTACCCACGTCTATTTTCCGGCGGCGGTTGTTGATGATGCAATCCACCGCTTTCTTGTAATCCGAACTCATTTCCCAATAGTCGGCAAAGTCATTTCCTATACCATTGGGGATGATGCCGATGGCTATATTCTCCTTGTCTGGTGCATTGGAAAGCATGATGCCGTTAATGACGTCATTCAGTGCGCCGTCACCGCCTACTACAACAATGGTGCGGTAGCCGTTGTTGGCGAGGATGCCTGCCAGACGCTCTACCGAACCGAACCCTTCGGACTGCACATAGTCGTAAGGCACACCTTTGCTGTCTATGTATTCTTTGATTTCTTTCCACCGTTTCTGCACTTTCCGTGTTCCGGCTTTGGGGTTGTATATCACTCCCAACTTTTCGGGTTCTGCACTCATGATTCTATTTACAATTTGACTATTTACTATTTACGATTTAAATCACCCGGTCACTTTATCATTTCATCATCCTTCCAACTTCTTCTTTACAAAAGCTATCTTTTCTTCCATCGGCCACCGGGCATTCATCCAATGGATGGTAAATCCACGCCGTTCCATACCGCGGAACCAGGTCATCTGGCGTTTGGCAAACTGGTGGATGGCTGTTTCCAGTTGCGTGAACATCTCTTCATAGGTCAACTTGCCGATGACATAAAGTGTCAGATACTTGTATTCCAGTCCGTAATAGATGAGGTCATCCGGTTGGATGCCTTGCTCTATCAGACGTCGCACTTCGTCTATCATTCCTTCTTCCAGGCGCTGGTGCAGGCGGCGGGTGATTTTCTCCCGACGCAATTCCCGGTCGATGTCCACACCTATGATGAGACTGTTCATCTGGGGGAAGGAACGTTCGTCTACTGGGGTATGGGCATAATACTCTTCGATTTCGATGGCTCGTATGGCACGTTTGGCTGTGTCCACGTCCGTGGTATTGTGCAGGCTTTTGTAACCTTTCAGTATGTCGGTCAGTTCTTCCAGCGATTTGTCTGCCAGACGGGTGCGCAACTCGGGATTCTCGGGTACGGGCAGCAGACGGTAGCCTTTCAGTACTGATTCGAGATACATTCCGGTTCCTCCACATACAACGGGCAGGCAACCTTTTTGTTTAATAGTCTCGTAAGCATTCAAGAAATCACGCTGATACTCGAAAACATTGTACTTATAGCCCGGGGCGGCTATGTCGATGAGGTGATGGGGAATCTGTTTCCCGTCGACGGTATAGTCAGCAAGGTCTTTGCCGGTGCCTAGGTCCATCCCCCGGTAGATTTGCCGTGAATCGGCACTGATGATTTCCGTATGGAGTTCGGCGGCCAAGGCGGCTGCAAATGGAGTCTTTCCTGAAGCGGTAGGCCCTAATATGGCGATTAAATCATAGTCTGGCATATATAAGTTCTTGTTAATCTCACTACAAAGATAGTGCAAACCGAATGCAGAATAAAATGAACTCGTTCATTTTTTATGCTGAGGTGCAGCCTATCTTCGCTTTCTGGGCAAAGATAGTGCAAACTTATGAAATTAGTGCTACCTTTGCCACACGTAAAACCCCAAAAAGGCAACAAAATGGATATTACAAACGCTGAATTCGTCATCAGTAACACAGACGTGCGGAAATGCCCCGCAGGCACATTTCCCGAATATGCTTTCATCGGACGCTCCAACGTAGGAAAATCCAGTCTCATCAATATGCTGACCGGGAGAAAAGGGCTTGCCATGACCTCTGCCACACCGGGAAAGACCATGCTCATCAACCATTTCCTCATCAACAAGAGCTGGTACATTGTAGACCTTCCGGGATACGGCTATGCCAAACGGGGACAGAAAGGGCAGGAACAAATCAAACGTATTATAGAAAGTTATATACTGCAACGCGAACAGATGACTTGTTTGTTTGTTCTTATAGATAGCCGGCTGGCTCCCCAAGCCATCGACCTCGAGTTTACGGAATGGCTGGGCGAGAACGGCGTACCCTTTGCCATCGTCTTCACAAAGGCCGACAAACTGAAAGGCGGCAGACTGAACACCCACATCAACGAATACCTGGAACAGTTGAAGGAACAGTGGGAAGAGCTGCCTCCCTACTTCATCACCTCTTCTGAAAACCGCATGGGACGGAAAGAGCTGCTGGACTATATCGAAAGTATCAACAAAAGCCTGAATAGCAAACAATAGACATAAGTAAAATGAAAAGATTAGTTTTTTGGCAACTGTTTGTTGCCGCACTACTGCTGACCGGCAATAGTCACGCACAATCCATCAAGGATTTGTTCAACAAAGAAAATATAGAGAAGGCGGTAAATGCCGTGACCGGCAAGTCAACAGCGGATATGACCGGCACTTGGTCGTATACCGGCTCCGCCATTGAATTCGAATCGGACAACCTGCTGCAGAAAGCCGGCGGTGCCGTTGCCGCCCCAGCCGCAGAAAATGGCAAGGAACAGGATGATGAACCACCAGCCATTATCGCCGCCGAAGCCGCCCCAGCCGCCGCCTGTCATACCGGTAGGCGCGACGGGCATTGTCATGGTCGGGGCGCCGTCATTCAAACTCATATTTTTCATTCCTTTCGTAGATTCAAAAGATTTATCTCAATCGTGGCCACGATTTTGATCGTTCAACTGTTCGGAATTCCCGAACTATTGCAGCAGCTGCCGGAATTGCCCCGCCACCTGCTGCAGCTGATTCAACTGCTGCTGCGAGATTTTCCCGCTTTGCACAAGCTTTTCGACCTCTGCTTTTGGGTCACCCTGAAAGCTGTTCTGGAATTGCCGGAACTGCTGTATCATGTTCTGGAACTGCCCCATCGGGCCGGGCATCTGTCCGCCGCCGAGGGCCTGAAACAGGGGATTAGCCATCGCTTTCAGCCTCCTTTGCCTTTCTCGCCGGTCTGGCGCTGGGGGCCGTCAGCTTGGCTACCAGCTCCTCAAACTCACGGCGGGTCACATATTCCTCGCTCATGTCCCTTCGCGGCGCTGCGGGCGCTGGTGCGGCCTGTGCACGCTCTACGAGATCGTAGGTCGTCATGGCCGGTTTCCCGCTCGCGTCAGCCTTTTTCACGTACACGACAGGCGCATTCATATCCCAGAGCGTAACGGCGTTGTTAGGCGCGACAATAAAGTCGTTCGCCGCCTGCTCGTTCGGAACCCAGATGATCGACTGATTCTGCGGCTGCTGGGGCTGCGGTTGGTAAGCCGGCATCTGCGGCGCGGGCTGATACTGCGGACACATCTGCGTCTGCGGCTCCTGCATCTGCGGCATGGGCGGCTGATTGTAAATCGGTTGCTGATACACATACGGCTGCTGTCCAAACATCATGCTTCCTCCTTTGCCCAATAAAACAGTGGGATTTCACTCCCAGAATCCCATGTATCAAAATACGTCCCATCCTCCACGCACACAACGTGGCTTGATAACGCCAACACATACGCGCCGCGCGGATGATCTGCGCAGAAATCCGCGACGGTATAGCAGTCCGGGCACGTGTTCGGGATTACGTTCCGGGTAAAGCCCTGCTGCCGGAGGTAAGCGCTCCATACGCTGTTTGCGCTCGGCAGATCGCCCATGATCAGCCCTTGCAGGCACAGGCCGATATACACCTCGTCCCAGCTCTTCCCGGTCGCCTTTGCGATGGCCCGGACGGTGCAGTCCCCGACCTTCTGCCCGGCGGGGTTTGGATTGAAATAAGAAAAGCCCATACCGAACACTCCTTTGATGTATCCAGTATGGGCCTTTTTGCGGCTTCTTGTGCCTCAGTTGTGTATCAATTTGGTTCAGAATTTAAGCCCGTGGTTATTCCACGGGCTTAGTTTTTGTTATTGTTCGTTTACAGCCAGAATCTCCGCCGCCATCGCGGCCACATACGGCGGGGGTCCCCCCCCCCCCCCCCCCCCCCCCCGCCGCACCAGTCCTGCACGGTGCGCAGCGGGATTCCAAAATACTGCGCAAATCCGGTCTGCGTCAGGCCGTATTTTTTGATCACATCCGGGATCGTGCAGTGCGCGCCGTCCCAGATCCCGCCGAGCAGCGCCAGCCGCTCCGCCGGAATCTCTTCGTCTTCGGCATCGCCCCAGACGCTGGACAGCGCCATATCGGAGGCATAGGCGTCACGGTCAGCGTATGCGCCGGTTTCGGCGTAGAGGGCGGAGCGGATAAAGGGCGTGAGTTTCATTTTTTCGATCCTCCTATACTGATGGATTTTGCTGCATGAGCGCGTCCCAGCGGGCCCAGAGTTCGCGGTTGCAAGGTTCGCCGTGCAGCGAATCGAGAATATCAGCAACTTCTGCCGGGCTTTGATAGTACAGGACGCACGTTTCGCCGGTCTGCGTGCGCCGAAATTGCAGCTTTTTCGGCCCTGCCGGAAAATGCGAGGATACTTGCGTTAAAAGCTCAGGCTGCCCGTAAACCCGCAGCCGTGGTGTCCTGATGGGCTTGCCACGTACCTTGTGCGGCCAGAGATCAAGGCAAGCTTGCAGCTCCACCACACCGCGGCAAAATCCCTGCCAATCCGTCACATCGGCGAGGGACGGGAGAAGATGCACCTTCGCGGATTTCACAACCCAAAAGTCTTTCTTTCCATCTGCGCGGTGCTGGAGGTATGGCGCGGTTGGGAAAAGCTCGGCAACCGCGTCGATGTACCACCGATCAACACAGCGAACAAGGAACTTGCCGCAGGTATCAACGCCGAGCAGCATGAGGATCGCTTGCTGATAGCCAGTCAATCGCACTCTCCCGTTCACTCTGCATCATCATCCAAGCTGTCGACGATCTCGGCGAACTGCGGCGCAAGCTCGCCCCAAAAATAAGCGTTAATGGGCTGGCCGTCGATGCGGACAGTAGCAAGCGTGTCGTCGTCGAACTCCGGGTATTCGGCATTGCAGAGATCTTCCGGAGATTCAAAGTAGTCCAGCGAATAATCGAAATACACGCAAAATGCGTCGCCCAGGCAGGCGTCCATATCGCGGCAGAGGATCGCAGGCTGTCTTTCCATGTAACCAGAGTTAACGGCAATGGCAGTGCAAGCGATGAGTTCGTAACGGTCGATGATCTTGGTTTCCATGATGTACCTCTTTCCGGCTTTCGCCTTGCTTTATCTTATGGCTTTATTATACACGCAATGCGTGTAATTGTCAAGAGGAAAATGCAAAAATTTTTAAAAATAAGCGCCGATTTCTCGGCGCTTATCTCAGTTATACAGTTTGCTGGATGTCCGCTGCATCTCCCGCATGATCTCCGGCAGGCGGCGCTGGACCGTGGCGCGGCCCAGAAACAGCTCTGTTGCAACATCTACCTGGGGAAGCTTATCCACAAAATAGAGCTGCGCGATCTTCTCATTTTCCCGGCCAAGATTGGCCTGATAGATCACGGCCTCCATATCCTTGCGGGTCAGGCGGCCCAGCTCTGGCGGCAGCATACCGTGATGCGCCTGCGGCGACATAGGCCCCGCCTCCTTACTTTTCCTTGTGATTCAGCACGGCGATATTGCCCTTGTTGCTGACTTCGAGATCCAGCGCGGCGGCCAGATCGCGCACCTTGACGTAGTTCGTGCCGTCTTTCAGAATGCGCTCAACGGCGACTTCCTTGCCGTCCACGATGATTTTGCTCTTTTCTACCATCTCAGTTTCCTCCTCTGCATTTTTTCCATCTTCGAGGGCCATCACGGTATGGCCCTCGCTTACCAGCACGTCCCCGCGCAGGAGATTGGCGTCCGTCGTCAGATACTTGCTGCCGGTCAGCAGCACAAAATCTCCCGTTGCTGGCCAATCGTGCAGCATGCAGTATGTCGTGCAGCTGTTGCCCTGCCGACGGTAGAGCGCTTCTACCGACGCGCAGCCTGCGGCCACAGCGCAGAGCATCATGAGCGCGGAGCAGTCCGTCTCCACAGGCTTTGCGATCCTGCTCACGTCCCACCCGACGGCTCTGGCGGCCTCATACGCCGTGTTCCTGTTGTCCATGTCGTAGCCGATGTTCCGGTTCTTAATGGCCGCCTCGCACGTCTGCGCGGCCAGCTCGGCCTTTTTGCGGCTCTTGTAGCGCAAGATTCCGAGCCAGCGGCCATTGTACCAGTTGGAGATATTCAGCTCCCGCCCGGTCTGGTTGCCGGGCTGCTGGTTGCGTCCTCCGGTTTCTCCAAGACTGGCCTGCCCAATTTTGATACTCATTTCTGCGCATCCTCCTTCGTGGCGTTGTCAATCGCGTCCTGCGCTTTCTGGCTCTGTGTTCCAAAGTAAAACGCGATCACGACGGTATACACCATCATAAAGTCCTGCGAGATCTTCCCGGCGACTGCCATGTACGCAAATACCGCCGTCAGCACCAGCGTGACGATAGATTTGACGCTCAGCAGATTGCCGAGCCGCTTCTTGATGTTTTCCATATGTATGCTCCTTTCACGCTTCCACGATATTGATGCCGTACTGCTCCGCACAGATATGCTCGATCTTGCAGCCGCGGGCGTTCTTCCAACCGGAGGCGAAGTACG
>OGQC01000653.1_pt1 | contig 18197 bp, 30 predicted proteins | sample 1553081 | NCBI WGS metagenome assembly OGQC01 (sample SAMEA2580267, study PRJEB22360) | human gut metagenome | biome: human gut; feature: human-associated habitat; material: faeces | place: Denmark | collected 2008/2010
ACACTACGAAGGAACCACATCCTTTCAATTATCGGAACAAACAAAAATACCGCCACCTCTTATGAGATAGCGGTATATCGATTTTGAATTTTGTTTGCTTTTTTATTTTTCGATGATTTCAGTATATTGACTTTGCAGCAAATAGCAAGACGGCCTTTGCAAATCACGGATGCAATGTTTGGCAAACGCAGGATAGAAAATACAAAACATAAACATGAATGGGATAGAACCAATAGAATAGTTGCTTGCATCCTCTTCCCTTCTTCCCGTTATAAAGGAGAAAGAAAACCACTGTGAAAACACTGAGCCACTGGCAATAGTTCAGGTCGGTAACAAGCTTACTCCATGTAAACGCAGGGTCGTTTGCAGACCATAACCATCCTCGAAACAGGACTTGCATAGAAAGAGAAGCGATGATATAGGTGATGCATTGTAATTTCCGATTATCTTTAAATATATAAAGGACAATACCAACAATAATGTATGGTAACCCGCCATCTGCCAGAGTACCCCAATTTGGGAGAAAAGAATGATTAGCTAAAACAAAAAAATGATGAAGGCTGTTTATCGAAATAAGCATTTCGGCGATACAGCCATACCAAAACGGAAGAAATACAACGATAATTCCTTTTGCTGTTTGTCCTTCTTTTACCCAGTCTATTCCTTGCCAGATGATACAAAGGATAACGAGGTTTAAAAGGATGCCGTTGATGGGATAAAAGCCATCTCCACGAAGCAAAAGGCCATGATAAGCCATCAGATGGTAGATAATACCCATCCCGACTGCCATCATATAAACCCGTAGAAAATACTTTATTCGAGAACGAGTATGACTGAATCCTTCTACCATACAAAAAAGAAACAGGTATGCGGATAAACGTCCAATAATGAAGAAAACACCCGGCACTTTTCCGGTGAATTCAAAGAAATAATGAATATGGTCAATCAGCATGAAAAGCAATGCCAATAATTTGAGCTGTGTACCATCAAAGGATAGTCTTTTAGTCAACAAAATCATCTCCTAAACTCATTGTAATTACTATGCAGCAAGTGTGAAGTTGTTTGTGTGGTTTAAAAAACAAAAACCGCCTGCCAAATGGCAGACGGTATGAGGTAGGTGTTAAGATTTGGAAGCGATGGCATTATTCTGGGCCAGCAGATAAACACAGTATTGGTTCATACTAACGCCTTCCCGTTTTGCGTTTTCTGCAAGTTGCTGATGCAAGCTCTTAGGCATGCGCAGACGGCAATTTCCAGAATAGTCGTCCAAAGAGTTTGGCTCGTGAATTTCTGTGCCACTTTCGAGGGCGGCTTCAATCCATGTGAGTTTCGCATCACTGGCATTTTCCAACGCTTCCTCCAACGTATCTGCACAGGTAATGCAACCTGGCAAATCGGGATAAGAAATTACATATCCACCCTCTTCTGAGTCAGGCGTAATTACCATTTTATAAGGAAGAGAGTTATAGTATTTAGCGTTCTTCATTGCTGAGCACCTCACTTTCTACCACTTGTTTGACCATCTCAACGTATACTCTCTTGATGGGTTCATGATTCGGAATCGTTATGGGCTGACAACCGGGTTTCCGAAAAGTGTAGTGGCTACTTCCGCTTCGGGGAGAATGCATCGTATACCCATAGCTTTCAAGAATTCTTCTCAGTTCATCAAACCGCATATCCTTCGAGAGGTTAAGTATTTTCTCTAGTAATTTATCCCATTTTGACATATCGTATTCCTTTACACCTATATTATACATGGTGCCGTATATGGTGTCAAGTTGGTTTATGCGACCTCATCCATCAGGACTTGCACTTCCTTAGTCCCGATTTTTGCAGGCGAAACCTCAGAATCGAAATACTCACCGTTGACGGAGATGATAATCTCCAAGATAGCATCGATACCCTTGTCGGTTTCCGTGGTTCCCCACGTCATAGCCGCATGAGAGGATGCCGAATCTGCGCAGCGCTTTTTGAACGCCGCGATAGCATCGTCAATGGTGTCGCTGTCGATTTCAGGTTCCGTTATGGTATAGGCGATTCGCTGAGGCTGGCTCATGTCGATGCGTTCGATGGTAATATCACCGCAAATCGTATTCTTTGTCATGTTGATTTCTCCTTATTTGGTTATGTTTTAGATGTGGAAAATAGTCCACTCGCGGTTTGGATAATCATCGCAAAAGCTTGCAAAAGCGAGCGGCGCACCGCTGTCTTTGCTATCCTTATTGGAGTGTACGAAGACATTGTAGTCTTCCATATCCTCAACATCATCGGCCGTGGCATCCTCATCAAAAACATCATTGACGCTTTCCGCAATCAACTCTTTCATTTCCTCAAACGCCTCATCGAAACTGTCGTAGAAGCCCGTAAGCTCGATGCTTTCGTATTCCTCATAAGAGAGAAGGAAGAAAGGCTTGTCAGTCGTGACCTCAAAAACAGCCCATTCGACGCTTTCTTCGTCGTCTCCTTTCCAGAAGTCATAGGTAGCATGTACTCTGGGCTCGCTGTTGTCAGCAGGGCAGTTTTCATCGAAATCGAAAGAGAATCTGTAGCGCTCCTCATTCTCGTGCGTGATATCGGCACCGGTAAGACCTGTATGGTAGTTCTTGTTGATGCGCTGCGCTATGCTTTCCCTTACTGCTGCGGCCGCCTCTTCCAGCGTGTCCTTTTTGCAGATGAGGTTCGTGCAATCATAATGTTCACTCTTAATTACGATAAACATATCACATTCTCCTTTTAGCCTTTGTTGATGATGGCGTCGATAGCTGCAGAAATAGCTTCATTCTCTGCCTGAATCATTCTGCCCTGCAGATTGTTCCAATCGATGTGCTCCTTGACCTTGCGGACAAATTCTTCGTATGTTCCATTTTCGGTCATCCGCTCGATTTCCTCGTCATAAGCACCGCTCTCTTCAAGAACATACTTGATGTCGTCTTCGGGATTGACTTCTACGATAGGATAATCTGTACCGAGGTCATCGCTGTCGACATCGTTCAGATTCGTGATGAACCAGACATCCATAAAATCCGGCCCACAGATGCATTTGGAGTTAGCGCCTTCTTGGATGTCAATGGAATCTTCGTTATAATCACCGTAATGATTAACAACGGCATCCTCCACAGCATCGTCGCGTTCCTTGATAGCAGCTTCCAATGTCTGAAGCAGCTTGCTGCTAACAATATAGGAGGTGGATTCTTTGGACGTATAAACGTTTTGCAGTAAAAACATATTTCTTACTCCTTATTCTGAAATTTGTAGTTTGTTATTTGACCAGAAGGTCAATTGCAATGTAATTTTCTGGATGTAATTACCATTCATTACTTTCCCGTATCGTGGGATATCCGTGCGACTCTTGATATTATCTCTATCGCAATCTTTGATTTTCGCAAAAAAAGACATCACTACAGAAAGTAGCGATGTCTCGATTTTGAATTGGGTTTTCGGTTTTTATTTTTTGGATAAATTCAGTATACTCACTTTGCAGCAAACTGCAACAAAAAGAGCCTGCTAAAACAGCAGACCCTTTTTGTGTTAATTTGGTTTGACGGCGAAAACGCAGTCGCTATACCGGCTAATCATTGTTTCTTAGTTGTTAGTTTTCGAAATCTGGATTCTTCCAGACCGTTTTCTTTCCGTAATGGATATCCGAAATGTACTTGAACGGAATCTTATCCCGGTTTTTAAGAAGAGCATCGTTTTCCTCTAAAAATTCCTCAATGCGTTCCTCTTCACTACGCGTAGCAATGTTCCATGTATCGAGATATCCATCATACATGGCATCCATATTGAAAATTCCGTCGACGGGGTACTTGACAGAGTCAATTTCTCCGTTGACGTTCAAGCCAAGGCGGACGTTCTTATAGTTCTTGATGCTGTCTGTCAAGGATTTGAATTTCCCTTCAGGAGTATCGGGATTGCTGTACTTTTTCACGTACTCTTCCGTTAACTCCTCCGTCATAGCCAATGTAATCCAGAACTTAAGGCTCGCTTTCTTGATTTTCTCCATCGTCCGTTCAGCCCAGCCGGTGGGATTAGCAAGATAATCCACTACCAGTTCATCGGCATTTGTGGATGTCAGGCCAAAGCAAGACCCGTTTCCAATCTCATCGACAATGCTGTCAATAGGGCTGCGATAATTCTTATACCCCTTTATTATGCGACAGAAAGCGTTCTGTCGTGCTATCTTGTCGTAATAACCGCCCTTGAGAATTTTCTTCTTGTCTTCTTCCATCACATTCTCTCGGAACATATCGAATAGTTTCTGTGCCATTTCCTCTATGACAGAATCCGAGGTAAAAGAAGAACGGCAGAAAATCGTTTTGAAGTCCTGTGTTTCATTGACGGTTTTGGCATTGTCGACAACGAGGCAAAGGAAGCGTATCTCTTGGTTGAATGTTACGGGTTTCTTTTCCAAGGTTCCATAAAACCGCTGCCCGTACAAGGCATCTACCTTGTGTTCGCCATTGGCGAGCGGAACACGAATGAAACGGTAGTAGCGCCCGGACGGTTTTCCGGTATCGGGAATTGTGTTGCCTTCGAACACGGATGCGCCGGATTTGATAGCCTGCTCAAAATCCTCACGAGTTAAATTGATAGTCATAATTTCTTCCTTTCTGTTTTGTTATTTTTCAGCTGTTTTCTTCGATGCATAATTTGCTGCTACGAATGTTTTCCAACCATTTTTCATCCATAACATTGCCGATACGATACTTTTTCTGGGATTCATAGGACCAGTCACAACCGACGACAACATCACCGATGGCATTCAGATACAGTTCTCCATCAGTGATATTGATTCCGGCTTCATTTCCCGGTTTACAATCTCTCTCATATTCAATCACAAGTTCCGAAACTATAGGTTCTCTCTTTAGAATCTGATTTGCGTTGATAGTTTTGGCACGGCCCTCGTTAATGAGATATTGCTTGCGAAAATCCGTTACTTTATCATTACGATTATATCTCAAACCGCTAAGAATACTCGCACTTTCGCGGGGAATTTCTTCATGAAAATCATCGCTGCTGATACAAAGACCACACGAATAGTCATCCTTGTCATCGCAATAATTCCACCATTCGAGGCTCGCCAAAGCGAGTTCTACCATCTTATCGACGGCTTTCCCGTTGGTTACCATATAAAAACTCCCAACGGAAATGTTTCGCTCTCTTACGGCGTTCAAAGTATAGCGGATAGCAGGAATATTCAAAGAAATTTCTCCACCCGTAAAGGTCAAGGAACTGATGTATCCTGCATTAGCAAAACTGTCAAGAAACGCATCGATATATCTTTCCTGAATATCGACCGCCTCCGCATCACCACGCAAACAATGCGCACAGCACATATTACAGCGACGGGTAACCTCAATTACCACATCACACGCGCTCGAAATATACATTCTATTTGCTCCTTTCATCAATTCTCGTCCGCAAAGCTCTCATTGCGGTCAACGATGATATCCACATCCAGTGGTGTAATTTTACCCAGACCGTAATTCAAGAAGAACGAGCCGGGAATGTCATCGACATCGCCCCAGTTCCAGCAACCACAGTTGATTTCAAGCTGTCGTTTGCCTTCGTCCGTCTTGAGATAATCTTTGATTGCGCCGCGCAGGACGCTTTCCGGGTCATGGATTTGCTCCGGATTATAGCTAAACTGAATCAGTGTGCATTCCACTGCACGGTCAACAATCTCATTAGAAACAATTGTAAAAACCTTTGTCATAGTAATCCTCCTCAATAAACAGTCAGGCACAACGAACGCGAATGACATTATCATCATTCGACAAGCAAACAATCACGTCCACATCCGGTCCCTCTTTCTCAAGAGCACCTTCAAGGATTGGCTTGATTTTGTGCCATTGATTTTCTGTGATTTTACAGCCGGGGCTCATAAGCAGAATATTTGCTTCGGCCAGCTTTGCTTTCATGACCACTTGTAGGAAACAACCGTATAAGTATCCGTAATTCACCTTGTTATTTTCAAGACAAATCATATCTGCTATTACGGTCCTTTTATTACCATAGCAGTTCACAACATGTCCCAAGTGATGTTCAGATTTGTCATACCGTACCTTGGCATCCGGAAACATGCTTTCAATAGATTCGTTTTTGAAAACACCACTGCTATCACAAAAAACACAAACGATATTTTTGCCGGGAAACTCCTGACTTGATAAACAGCTTTTTGTCTTTTTTATCAATTTTTCTTCATCATCCTTTCGGCGATAACAAAAAATACCGCCACCTCTTACGAGATAGCGGTATGTTGATTTTGAATTGTAATTGTATTTTATCTATCGAATATACTTAGTATATCGATTTTGCAGCAATTTGCAAGCGCAGCTATTTAGTGGCGCTTCAACTTTTTCCGGGGGTTTTATTTTTTCGCTTTACTTACAGCAAACTCATCTCTGCACGATACGCATTGGCGTCGTAGCCCCAGATATTACAAGCAAAATCGATTGCTGCGTTACCTTTGCTGGGATAACCGTCGTCAACAAAATCTCCTTTGCAAAGCGCATACCAGCCACAATTACTTCCGATATCCTCATCCGCATATTTTACACGAATATTGGCGTGTGGAAATTTACGGCTCAGTTCGACAATGGCGCATGCAGGTGTATTCCAAGGGGTTTTAAAATTGATGGCAATTTCCGTATCATTTATTCTACGGATATTCACATCAAAAACATCCCACTTTACGCCCCAGTTTGCGACACGCCAATAATACCATGAAGCATATCCATATTTTACGGCATTTTCCAAAGCACGCTCCGCTACAGTATCGAACTCTTCGACATTATAGGGGATACGTTTCAGGTTGATGAGTTTGCTATCTTTCACATGTTCCAGTTTGGAGCGAGCTTCCGCAGCTTCCTTGCAAACACCAACCATATCTGATGCAGTAAGTTTTTCCTTCCTGTGCAGGAGAAAAGTTTCTCTGCAAATAGCCTTTCTTACGTTTTCCGGATACCTCTCCGGGTCAATTCCGTATTTATTTACGGCCGCCCATGCGAGCATCCTGTCACATGGCGATACGATTTGCAGTGATTCCGGCATAGGAACAACAGACTGAAGCGAAAAATCTTTTTCGCCATCATCGTCTTTTCCCTTGACACGATTCAGAAAATCCTCCAACTCTGCCTGAGAATTGAAAGAAACAGACATGATATTCATGATATTGTTTGCCATTTATTTTCTCCTTTGTCTTACGCGGGTACGCGTACGCAAGAATAGTGGCAAGCTCCACAATTCAGGAACTTTGCCCGCTTCATCGCCTCATCCAAGCTGAACCGCGTTGCTTTGCTAATGTTGGTAGTATCGCTCTTACACTCTACATAAAAGAGTATATCTCCAAAAAACGGGTCTTTGCGGCTCAACACATACATGTTTTCCATAATAAGTCCTCCTCAAATGTACCTCTCCCAGAACTTTTCGAATTCCTCGCTCGGCATCTGTGCTTCCGTTTCATCCAACAGTCTTTCGTAAGAATCACTGGAAACATCAGTGCCAATAAAATCGGCAACAGCATCATGACCGCGCTGCATCAAGGCGTCTTTCAGAATCGCCCAACGGCATTCATGAATGGCATCATCCAGCGTTTTGTTGTCAGCAGGCTGCCAATACTCACCTGTCTGCTGAATTCGATAAAACTCATCCAGCGCATCATCGACATTGTTTTTTTCACTAAGAATATCGTCGATGGAATTAACAGGATAATCTTTGCCGTCGATTTCTACTTCTGCGTAGCTGAAACAGTCGTCGCGACACGGCATTGCTGCGCATGTGACATCGAAAACCTCGTGCGTTTTCTTGTTTACCTTGCAAGGCAACTGAAATGCTGCTCCGGACTCGAAATAAGAAAAGACAACCGCTTCCTCAACATCGTTGTCGGGGCACTTTGCAGACTGGATAAATTCCGGCATGGACAGCACATCAATACTCTCCCTTCGGTCACCCATGGCAGGATAAACCTTCATGATTGTATAACCATCATGCTGCAGCTTTCGGATAGCACGGCACAGGTCGAGATGCATTTCGTGAAGGTTGATGTTGCTGCCTCGCCCATCTTTCTTGGTATAGATTTCTACAACTACATCTTCAGAGGTGGTCTGAACAACATAATAAGTCTTATCATTACAAATCTTAAACATAGCACTTATCTCCCTTCTCAATCAAACAAAAGCCAGAAAATCGTTGGCCGGAATCTGTCGCTGGGCATCGTAAGCGGTGCCGTAGACATCATCACCCCAACTGATTTGCACATCCTTCGTCCACAGAGCAAGCTCGGACATTTTTGCTGCCACGGCTTTTGCGGAGCTGCAGATATACTTCTTGACGGCGTTGTTTTCTTTTACGTTAATTGTAAACATTTCAATTTCCTCCTTAACACAACAAAAAAACAGCCATCTCGATTGAGATGGCTGCACGAACAGATTTTGAACTAAAACAAGTCAAGGAATTGATACTTTGATTTGTCTTAGTTCCTTAATTATATCTACTTTGCAGCAATTGACAAGATAGCCACAACAGGAATGCAACATCGTATTCACTGTACTTTTTCAACGATGTCTTCACCATAAACCACGAACAGACCAGAGCCGTTATCCCAGCGAACCATGATACTGCCGGTATCGTCTATACCTGAAACTGTGCCGAGTGTTCCAATAGGCGGAGCCTGAATATCATCCATCTTTAGCAGTTTCACGCGTGTTCCGGCTGGATATTCGACACGGAGCGCAGCAACGATTTCTCGATTTGGAAAAATCATAAATACACCTCGCCTCTTAGTATGTCACGGTGTCAAAGAACTCCTGACATTCCTCATCGTTCAACACAACGCCAAAGTAGGCAACACGCTCGACGGTGGTTTCCCACACCTTAACGGTACGCGTCATAGGCTGAACGACCCACGAATGCTGTCGCCAAAGGCCATCTTCACTCAGGGCATATCCGGTCGCAATCTGACATCTGCCACGATTTGCATCCCACAGATAAGCAGCGTTCTGATGGCAACGACAATCTTCGCCCTTCTTCATATACTTGGAGCCATAGAAGAACTGTCCTCGTTCCAGAACTTTTTCCGCATCCTCATCACGGGTATTGAGCAAAACCTCATCACCGCCGAAAGTTAAAATTCTATCACGCAGAGCACGCAAAGTCTTTTTCATTTCGTTTGTGAGCCAAGGCGCGGTGGCGTCCTCGTTGTACAGCTGCATTGCCTCTACTCGTTTTTTCCATTCCTTATCCATCGGATTCCAGTGGACAGGGTTCGCAACCATATCAGGAGAGGTCATAGGCGTTTTGGCATTCCAACTAAATTTCTTATTTGCCATTATAATACTCCTTTTCAACAAAACCGCTTACCTTTTTCAGGTAAGCGGTTATATTTTGATTATGCGAGCATGGGATATATTTCTTTCTTTACCGCCCTCATAAGAGCGGCAGCATGTGCGGCGTTTTGTGCATTGCCAACACCTGCGCGAGATATTTTTGGATTCACACGCTCAATGAAATTTTTCTTATACGGAGCAGAAATGCTCCTCGCAGCATCGATAATCTGTTTTATGTTTTCAGCGTCGATTTTTTGCTGAACGCATAATTTTTGTAACCGTGCGCAAAAAGCGTCTTTGTTGTCCCGTACAGAAGTAGAATGATTTTTTGTTTCTTTATGTGGGATGACTACCTCACAGGTTATCCGTTTAACGCTTAACCCTTTACTGCACATGGTCTGAATAAGCCCGTCATATCCCTTGTCTGCCGACACGATGATATAATTACTTTTCTTTCCTGTTGTGCAAAGACTACCAAGTTTAGCAACAACGTGGAAATCCATGCTGTTTTTCCCTGCATTGGAGACGCAGAACTCTACTTGGTTGACTGGGTACTTTGCCAGAAAAACCTGCAATTCTTTAAGTGACATGTATGAGGCTTCCGGACCGATGAAGATAATCAGCTTGTCCTTTTTGGTTTTAAAATGCACTACATTTAGCCATTTCTTTTGGACATTCTCGGTATCTATCAGCCAAACGGTTCGAGTACAGCTCACACATTTCACCCCCACACTTCTGTGATTTTTCTGGGGATTCCGTGCTTGTCGATACACTGCCGGTAAATTGTAAACTTACTGTTCGGGTGCGCCTTCATATAGTCAGCGCGTGCCGCATCCGTGTTCGCAATCAGCAAATTTTTATCGGCAATAAGAACGCTTTCCCATCCGGAATCGAGAAGCGTACTGGCAACATCTTTGAAAGATACGTCTGCAGGCGTATCGCACTTACAAACCCCTCGTGCGATAGGATGCGCAGTGGCAATGATTTTTGCTGCCGTCATCACAGTCTCGTAACTCATAGTGTCCTCCTATCATGCCACCTCGAAATACTTTTCGACATCGCTGTTGATAGAACGCGCAGGAACACCCTTGGTCTTCTCACTGTAGTAGCCACGCTTTTTCAGCGTGTTCTTAACAATAGAAATGCTCTTGTCGCTGCGCATGGTACGCTTTCTCTTTTCGATGCGTGCAGAACGAATGCGCTTTTCGTACTTCTGCATACGCACAACATCCATGATGATAGGAGCAGTAGTCTCCGCGATATACTCATTAAAAGTTTTCATATTCACATATCCTCCGTAATATATTATTTTTCTAAATAAAAAAGGCAGCTATTTTTTCAAAAATAGCTACCTTTAGTACATTGTGATTGGCGATAATTCAATCATGCACGCCCACAAAACTCTGGTGCGATGCATTGTGTGATTTTATTTATCGGATAACTATATATTATTAACTTTGCAGCAATTTGCAAGCGCAGCATACAATAAAAAGCGCCTCCCGTATTACGGGGAAGCGCCTTAGTGTTATTTATTCTTTGTTATCCGAAGGAATTTTCGGAGACTTCTTCTTCTCAACGAAAGCATCAATCGTTCGGCCGAAACGATTAAGAAGCATTGCGCCAAGATAAAGAATGATGCCGCTAATCATGATACCAACATCAAGCGTCTCAAATCCTGCAAAACTCTTGCAATAAATAGAACTGACTGCGAGAGCGCCAAGCGTTGGCAGCGAAGCAATCGTTACCGTAAGTGCCGCATACACAACACTATTCAGAACAGTACCAATACTTGCAATAATGCCGCGCTTTTTAAATGTGCGCTGCTTATCGTAGGACATCTGATAAGCCCCGATAAGACTTGGCTCACGAATAATGTCGCGCAGATGCAGCAGACACCACGCCAAAACAGCACACCCGATGCCGCAGCCGACCTTATAGGCACTCATGCGAGAACCCCACAGGTCATTTGCGTTGGCGGGAACGACGAACGCCAGAATGTTGAACAGGACGGCAAACAAGACGAACATTGCCATGTGGGGATTCTTGGCAGTGTTGCGAGCCTCGTTCTTTGCCTTACTGGCGACTTCCTCGGTCTGATTGTGAATTTTTACATTGAGAATCTTTTCCATTTTTTACCTTTCCTTTCATGTGGGCGATTTAGTTGTAAATCGTTTTAATCTCTGTGATAGCGCTGCATCATACCGAACATAGCCGCAAGCGCCAATGCAAGGTAGATGTAAGTGTATCCCTTTTCAATCATGTTCAGAATCACGATGGTAAAGCTCGAAAAAGCACCACAATAAAAAGCGGCACCAAGTTTATCGACCAAAAACATCAACATCTGGGCAACGACTGCCGCAGGAACAAGAAGCTTGAGACGCTTGGCCTCAATGATTCCGTCCCAGTCAAGAACAGCAATGAAGCTGGCTCCCATGCAGATGACCCAAACAAAAGCGAAAATAAGGGTTGCTGTGTCAAAAAAGTTACTCATATCAGTTACCTCCAAAATTACTGATGGTTTACGGGTTTATGGACATCGAATCGCATTATCTGTGATAGCGCTTTGTCATGCCAAACATAGCTGCAATCATAATCGCCAAATATGCGTACAAATACAAATTCTCAATCATTCCAAGAACTGAAATTGTAAGACTGGCGAACATACCGCAATACAGAACAGCACCAATTTTTTTGATGATGAACAGCGTGGCTTGCGCAATGATGGCGACAACGAGAAAAACTTTGATGTATTTAGCCTCAAATAAACCATCCCAATCGATGGCAAGGAAGATACAAGCCCCCACAGCGAGAGCCCAAACCAAAGCAGCAACAGATGCAACAGCGTCAAAGAAGCTTAACATAGCGAATACCTCCATGTTTTAAATAGGTTAATGTTCGGACATCTATATAAACAGCAAAAAGCCGCCAATGGGACAATCCACTGGCGGCTCAGTTGCCGATTGCAATAATACAGTTAAATCATTTGATTTATGTTATGTCTCAATTATATTAACTTCGCAGCATAATGCAAGAGCTTTTTCAGAAGACTTCGTCAAGTTTTGCACATACAATAAAACGAGTATCGTAATTATCACTGCCTGAACAGGTGGACAAAATCAAAACCTTATCATTCAATCCAACTTCTGTGGCATACTGATTGTAAGAGTAAGCTTTCATACTTGCAATCTCTGTCAGGAAATACGAATCATCCGGATTCGCAATGGTATAACTTGGGTCAATAGGATAATCGGCAACAGCAAAGATTTTCCATCGTGTCTGCTGTTCACCCAAGGTAAGATAAATATACCGATGTTCCTTTGCAAAGTTGACATCGCGAAAGTATTTCAAAACACTGAATTTCTTGTGCATACTATTTCCGTTGCTATGTCCAAAAATAACAGTTACTCTGTACATATCGTCAACATTGCTGACATTCCATTCGGAAGGAACAAAATAAGCGCCCCAGATACTTTCCCTATCGAACTCATTGTGAGTCAGGTAATAATCATCGTCTGTGGGATGCTGCAAAATGGGCTCATCTGTAACATCAACGCCGGGAACGGTTAAGTAACCAATGGTGTTTTTGGAATACGCTGGCTTTGGTGTAGGTTCCGGTTCTGAATCACTCTCACTTGAATTAGAAGACGGGATAAGAATCGAGGGAGTAGAAACAGGTTCTTCTACATCGTCGGAGATGTTTCCTGTCTCATATGCAGGGATATGATAGTAATCATACGCCTTCCATCCAATATAGCCAATCATGGCAATAAGAACGATGCAGATTACGACCAACAAAACTGTCCAGATGGAAAATCGCCGTTTCTCTTTGTCCTCTGACGCGTCCATCGCATCCATCGATTCATTGTCATCCTCGTCATGACTTGCCTTTTGATGAGGGAAGTTTTCACCAGTTCCATCATCCTCATCATTTGGAATGTAATTGTACGCACCAAGTTCCTGCTCGAAATGTTCTTCTTCAGGCAGTGGTGGAATAATAGGTGTTTTTGCCATAATACATCACCTTATTCAGCTGCGGCAGACCGCTCGTACACATCAATGCAGTAGTTGCCCATAATCTTGTTGTACATGCACTCCTGTGCCAAAGGACCTGCCCCATAGGTATCAACGGCGTTATCATAGTTACTGCCAATATAAGCTTTCACTTCATCGACAGACGGTTTATAGTCCTGTTCCTCTGCCAGATACTGCGCAACAAGGCTCAGTAAAACATTTTCTTCCGTCTGACTACGAAGACTTTCTGAATACTCCTCCGAGGTCTTATAATTGCTGTATGTCTGAACGAATGTCTCCAAGTCCATATTGTAGGCAGTTGCTTCGTTTTCGACATACTTCAAGTTGGTTTCAAGACTCAGGTTGACAAGGTCTGTCGTATCCTTTTTGAGTTTTACATTGTCAATGAAATACTGTTCAATTTCATTCTGAATCTTATTCATACGAAGATTCTCTTCAACATATTCACGAAGCAGAGCTACTGTGGTTACAGCAGTGCCGTCTTGCAGCTTGTAGCCACTCATGATACCGGCAACATCAGCATCTGTCATGCTATATTGAGAAATTTTATTAAGCGTTACATGGAAAACAGCTTCCTTGTTGGCGAGTTCGATAGTCTGCTCGCCTGTAGTTCTATCTGTTGTACTGCTATATCCATCAGGGAATGTTACCGTAACATCAAACGAATCCCCCGTGTTATGCCCGACGATTTGCTCTTCAAATCCGTCAATAAAGGTATTGGAACCGAGTTCCAAATCGTAGTCTTCTGTTGTTCCACCGGTAAAAGCAACACCATCAACCGTACCCTCATAGTCAATGTTCACAACATCACCTTCCTGTGCGGCGCGGTCTGTTACCTCTGTCGTCAGCTTGTAATTGGACTGAAAATAATCCAACTCGCTTTGAATCTCCTCGTCTGTAACGGCGTATACATCTTTGCTGACCGTATACTTCTTATAATCCTTGGGCATCTTTATGTATTTGGACGCAGTCACATCACGAAAATACCCGTCATCATCAAGACCGAGGTCATACTCAACAGCGGAAGCTGTTTCGGAGGTGGCTGTTTCCGCAGTCTCAGATGCACTTGTATCGGCCGTATCTTTACTGCACGCGGTCAATGCAATACATGCGGCACTGATGACTGCCAAAATCTCTTTTGCATTTTTTTTCATAAAAAAACTCCTTTATAAAAAAGACCCCGGCAGACAGGTTGCCTACCGGGGCAGTATTTTAAACGAACAGGAACGGAACGTGAAGCAACAGAGCGTATGCCGCATCCATAATGCCAATAATAACGGCGGATACAGCACTCACAACAAGAACTGCTCCGGTTCGATGGAGCGTGTTGTGCATACTCGGCCAAGTCACATTTTTGGGTGCAACCAAATTGTGAAGCTTCTTAGGCGTGCTCTTGACGAAAGAAGGAATTGCCTTCACGAAATTCGCAATAGCCGTTCCTACCTTTTTCAGTTTATCTTTCATGCCGCACCTCCTACTCCGGTTACTACGAACATGATGATTGCAATAACAAGCAGAATAGCTGTACATACAGCAACCAGTTTATTTGCGGACGTTTTCGTGCTGTCTTTAGCACTCGAGCGCATTGTATCACTAATTCCGGTGATAACACTAAGACTGTTCTTGTCGGCCTTATCCATGGAAAGCGTAACCGCACAAACCAGAACAGAAACCAACAGAATCAAGATGCACAGAATGATTTCATAAATTGCCATTGTGTTGCCCTCCCGTCAATTCAAGAAACCCTTGTGATGGCGAACCACCAAATGGCTGTTAAGAGAATCGATAACTTCAAGCGTAACACCTGTGACAATCAACAGACTGGTACCGCCAAAGTGCATGTTCAGACCTGTAACCGCAGTTGCCAAGATAGGCACACATGCAATAACCGAAAGAACAAATGCTCCCGAACCGGCGAGAGAATGGCAAGCATTGCGCAGATAATCACTGGTAGCTTTGCCTGCTCGAATACCGGGGATACTGCCGCCGTTCTTGCGCAGGTTGTTTGCCATTTCGATGGGGTCGAATGTGATGTCGATGTAGAATAAGTTGAATGCGAAAATCAGGGCTACATACGCAACATCATAAATCCAATTCCGCGAATTCCAAGATGCCAGCGCCATATACAGGCTGGGGTGCTTGTTGTAATCGAGGAACATCGTCACGAGAGACGGCATACTGCAAATGGTGGACGAGAAAATAATAGGCATAACACCCGACATAATCAGTTTGATGGGGATATAACTGGACTGACCAGTGAATGCTTTGTTCCCTACATTTTTACCGGCATACTGAACAGGAACGCGGCGCTCTGCATCGCTTGCGAAAACGACATAGAAGGTGGCCGCCAAAACAAAGAGGATGACGCCGGGAATCATCAAATAGTACCACCATCCATTTTCTTTGCCCATTGCAATAGAGTTCTGGAACAACGAGATGACAGCATCCCATCTGGAAATGATACCGGTAAAGATGATAAGGGAAATACCGTTGCCAATACCTTTTTCGTCAATCAGCCATCCAAGCCAGATGACGATTTGAGAACCAGCAGTCAGAATGGCAATAACAGTAATGGCTTCCACGACCTGCGAAATGCCGGAAGTGTATTTCATCGCACCGTAGTTCTTCATAATAAAGAAGTACCCGATAGCTGTTACGACCGCCAAACCACAACCAACATACTGCGTGATTTTATTGATTTGCTTCTGCCCGCCGATGTCCTTGCTGATTTCTTCCAGTTTCGGAATCGCAACAGTCAAAAGCTGGATAATGATGCTTGCGTTGATGTATGCAGATACGCCAATCGCAAATACCGCACACTGAGAAAGTGCGCCACCGGAAACCAGATTGTAATAATCCAGTACAGAGGTGCTTCCGAACATAGTCTGAAGCGCAGCGGTGTTTACGAACGGAATCGTAATACCGCAACCCAGACGATAAATCAGAAGACAAAGGATGGTGAAGAGAATCTTGTTGCGAACATCATCCACCATCAGCTTCTGAAAGATGGTGCTGTTCGAATAAGACTTTTTGAGTTTCGGCTTTTTCGCCGGATTTTTAATGTTGTCCAATGCTTACTCCTTCCGCGACTGAGATTATCGAGCAAAGAAAGCAACGATGATTCGCATCAGAAAGGCTACAACGGCCAACTTCGTTGCAAGCCACATGAACCAATCGAGTTTGTCGATACCTTCGTCGAATACATTTGTTGCGGCAGCATCTTTTTTGTTACTGTCGCAATCCCCGTCAACATGGTTTTTCTTGATTTTGTTGCGATTAAGCACAAACAAAGTTCGAAACAAAGCCCATGTTGCAATACAGAATCCGTATACGATTAGAAGCTCAATACAGAAACTGTGCAAAGACGACATTAAGCGGATGCGCCGTTGGCGTCAGGAGTCGTATTGGAGGCGGTCTCGGCAGCGGCCTCCGGGACGTCGGCGGCCATGGCGGCTTCACTGGCTATGCTGCTCTTGCGCAGTGCGCCGCTCCGCCACACGGCTGCGCCGCCCAAAACTATACAGGCGCACGCGGCCACAGACACGACCTGCTGCCAGTGCAGATGCACCACCCGGCGGCGTTTTTTCACCGGGGCGTCGGCGGCCAGGATCATGTCGTCGTCCACATGGCCGATGGCCCCAAATAATTCGCGTTCTGTCATGGCCGAATGGCCAGCTTGCCGCGCGTGCGGTGCAGCGTCACCCGCACCTTGCTCTCGGTCAGGCCGTACCGCGCGGCAATGTCCGCCGTCGCGTCGCAGTACCAGTACCGGCGCAAAAATATGCTGCGCGTTTCCTCCGGCAGCGTGCGCAGAAACGCGCTGATGAGCCGCCCGGTCTCGGCAGCGTCAAAGCTGTCCTCCACGCTGCCCGGCGCGGCGACGCATTCGGCCAGCTCGTCCAGCGGCGCGCAGGTCTGTCCGCTGCCGCGCTTCTGCGCCGCCGCCCGGTCAAAGCGGTCCAGCGCGAGATTCCGCGTGATGCGCCCCAGATACGGAGCCAGCCGCGCAGGTCGGTTGGTGGGCATGCTGTTCCAAGCGGCCAGCCAGGTGTCGTTCTCGCATTCCTCGGCGTCGTGGGCGCTGTGCAGAATGTTGTCGGCGATCTTGCGGCAGTACGCGCCGAATTTGGTAGCAGTCTCGGCCAGTGCCTGTTCGTCCCGCGCCCAGTACAGGGCCACGATCAAAGCGTCCTCCATGGTTTTGACCTCCTTTATATATAAGGTAGGAATTTTTTTGCGGATGTTACAGAAAAAGTCTGCCGACGGGGCAGACTTCATGTAGGGGCGGGCATTGTCCGCCCGGTATGGCTCACAACATGTGCTTCTTGTGCAGCACCCACGCCGCAAACACACAGAGCGCCAGCGTCAGGCCCAGCACAATGGCGAACCCGGCGGTGGTGTTGGCAAAGGGCATACCGTCGGACTGCACGTTCATGCCATACAGACCGCTGATGACGGTGGGCACGGCCATCAGCAGGGTGATGCTGGTCAGGTACTTCATGGCGTTGTTCAGGCGGTTGTCCAAAATCGAGCTGAACAGCTCCCGCGTGCCCTTTATATCGTCGCGGTAGATGCTGGTCATCTCGATGGCCTGACGGATCTCAACGATGACGTCGTCGAGCAGCTCGCGGTCATCGGGGTACTGCTCCAGCCGCTTATAGCGGGTCAGGCGGTCCAGCACCGTAGCGTTGGCGCGCAGACTCGTGGCAAAGTAGACCAGCGTCGATTCCAGGCCGTGCAGCTCCATCAGGTCGCTGTCCTTCAGCTCTCCGGCCAGATTTTTCTCAATGGCCTGGCGGCGGCGGTCGATCAGACGCAGGTCCCGCTGGTTGAGGACGG
>OGQC01000654.1_pt1 | contig 18158 bp, 16 predicted proteins | sample 1553081 | NCBI WGS metagenome assembly OGQC01 (sample SAMEA2580267, study PRJEB22360) | human gut metagenome | biome: human gut; feature: human-associated habitat; material: faeces | place: Denmark | collected 2008/2010
TCCGTATCCGAGAGGATGACGAACAGCGCCGATTTGCGGTCGCCCAGGGTATCCAGCTCCAGCTCGTCCTCCGCCATGAGGTCCCGCAGCTCCGCGATGTCAAAGGGAGAAAGGCGGGCGCCGCAGGAAATCAGAATCGACTTCAAAGTTTTGCCCGCGGCCATTTTGAATTTGCGGTACTGCTTCACGGCAAAATGCTCCGGCTCGCGTTCCTCCAATCGGTCAAACAGAAGATCCACGGGATTTTTATAATCCTCGTCGTCCTCGCGGGTGTCGCTGGCATTTATCATGTCAAGCAGGGTGATGAAGTTCTTTTCTTCCTCCGGCGCTTCGTAGTGGATATAGCCGATCAGCGCCGTGTAATAAAGGCGCTCCGCTTTCACCCAAAAATCCTCGGTGCTTTGTGCGCCCTCGCCCTTGGTATTGATGATGATGGTATTGACCAATTTCAAAATGTCTTTCTCCGTGCGCAAATACGCAAAGGGGTTATAGTGCATACTCTTGGAAAAGTTGATGGTGTTGAGAACGGCAATGCGGTATTTTGCCCGCTGCAAAAGCTGTCCCACCTCGCAAATCAAACTGCCTTTGGGATCAGTAATGACATACGAGCTGTGAAGCTGCATGATATTGGGCTTACAGAAAAACCGTGTTTTGCCGCTGCCAGAGCCGCCGATGACAAGAATATTCTTGTTTCTTGCGTTCTTCGGGTCTTTGGGGCGGTTGGACATCATCAGCCGTTCCGTGGCGGTCAGCAGCACATTGTTGTCAAAGACAGGATCAATGAACGGCTTGATGTCTGCCGCTGTACCCCAACGCGCCGTGCCGTACTCCATGCCCTTGCGGTATTTCTTGGCGTTCTTCTGCTTGGAGTAGACCACCAGCCGGATAATCACGGCTGCGGCAAGCCCAATCAACAGATCGGTAGGATGGAAGCTGGGGGCTGCACTTGCAAAGGCAGCGGAGAAGCCCTGCCCGATATGCAGCAGCTTTGCAGATATATCCGCACCCTGCGCCAGCCGGAACGCCTGTCCGACCTTTCCAAACAGATAGATAAAGGCGAGATACGGAAGATGGAGTATGATTTGCTTTTTGATTTCCGGCTTCATCGGTCGATCCCCCTGTCCATATTTTTCACCTTGTCCCGCTTGGCGGTCTGCGCGGCTTCGGCTTTCTTCTCGGCAAGGTCGCGCCGCACAGAGGGCTTGCGCTCCTTGTCCAGCTTTTTCTTGGAAAACTCCCGAAACGCCGCCGTCAGCACGTCCGCGTCCCGTCCCTTGAAAAACACAAGGTATCGGTCATCTGCCTTTTTCAGCGCAAAGTCAATGCCGTATTGCGGAGAATCTATCGTTGCTCTTTGCGCATGACTCTGTGTACTTCCGCTATGCAGAATCAGAGCTACACAGGAACTTCCGAACGCCAGAAACATACAACATCCTGCTTTACGGCATGGCAACCGGGCATAACCGTATCAGCCAGCTTGCGGAGTTTTCCGGCTTTCCGCAGAACAAGTGCGATAAGTATTTGAAAGCACTGGATAAGGCTGGACTTTTGGAAACAGCGCAAAGGAAAGATACCGCTGGCCACGTTCGCACGCACTACTATCCCAAAGGCGTCTATTGGAAAACGTGGTTTCGCTATGTGTTTCCGTCTCAAGGATGCCGCCTGAAACCACTTGAAGGGGGCAATTTACAGCTGCTGGCAAATGATATCGACCACTCAATTGTTGCGGAATATTTCAAAACGGTATGCTGGAAGTGGATGAAGAAAAACTACGGCGACTATTACTGGGATGAAATTCTAGGTTTTGATGACCCAAGGCGGCAGAATGTAACAGTCAACGGCGTTCACTTTGATTATGTGCAGGAAACAAAGGATCACACGATCTATGTAAAAATCTGGGATGATATTGGAGAGGGCTTTCCCAAAGCTGAATTTCAAAGAATCGAGGCTGCAACGACTGCGGTCCGTCCATTTTACGAGAATATCTACTTTCTTTTCTCAGCTGGCAGAGCCTGCAATTATGTAGAGCAGCTTCGAAATCTGGACACGGTTGCGGTTGTGAATTTGAAGTCTCTGCTGGGGCAGAAGAACAAGGAGCTTTTTTGATAGGAATATCAGATACAAAAAAGAAACGACAGACAGACTGGAGCAAATGCCAATCTGTCTGTCGTTTTTTCATAAAGATCCGTGTTCTAGGCGTAAATCAGTTCATTCAGAACAATCTCATCGGCCCGGTGCCGAATGTTGTTCATCCGGGCAACCCATTCCATTTGGCGTTCTGCTTTCAGCCGCTCGGTAACGCCTTCCTGCTGTGCCAGCTGAGAAATAAGCCGCTGTTCCAGTTCCTGCGCCTGCCGATCAACTTCTTCCAGGTGGGGATTTAGGGTTCCCTGCATGAGCATTGTGGTGTAAAGTGCTTCTCGGTGGTTTCTCAAATAGCTGAAGCGCAGCATCCCCCAGCGGCCTACCTTGGGACTTTTCGGCGCAGCCAGATTTGGAAGATAATAGTCTCCAACGCGGGTGTAGGTGATTTCCATATGTGTCCCTCCAATTCATTTTCAGATGGTTTGAAGTCATAACTCTGTTGCTTCTCATCGCATATATGGTAGCAAATACGAGGGAAAATTACCAATGTGCAAAATCAGGATTTACAACTTTTGATAGATGGACAAAAGAAAAGCCCTCTCCGACCATATATAGGAAAGGGCTTTTCTCATAATATTATGTTGTCCTAACAAGTAGTGAATCTGTAAGCACGGATCACTTATCCGGGAACATTCTAAGCCCCGTATTTCCACAAAATGGTCATTTCTGTTTGCATTTTAGGAAAATATGTAATTATCTCGCCTAAAAAATCAGAAATTGCGGCCACAACATTTTTTGTATTTTTTTCCACTCCCACATGGGCAAAGTTTATTTCGGCCTATTTTATTTCCATTAACATTGCAATATTTTTGTATTCGTTCTGCTGCTCTCGTCTTTCCTTGCTCAAATAAAATATCTCGCCTGTCGAGAGGTATGCTCTTCTCATCAAAACATGAATAACCTATATCAATAATCCTTCTTCTATCGTCAAATGTTATATTGATTTTAATCCTGTTCTTTTCTTCATTCCATAACATATTTGACCAAATATACTCTTCTTGTTCGCTATTTGATATAGCTGGTACATCGGGTTGAAAAATAAAGCATGAATATCTCAGATCGTTTTCATTCCTCCCGGCTGTAGTTATAATTTTGCTCCTATGAGTTTTCTTTTGATCCGCATAAGTATGTAATACTTCTGCGGCAAATTGTTCTTTTGCTTCAGAAGAAAAGTTCAGCAAATAATCCGAGAATGCTATTCTATCTTTTGATCCATTTCGTTCCAGTAAGCTAATAATTTCTTCAAATAAAGGCGGGAGGTTTTGACTTGGCTTTTCTGGATGCAACTCTGGATGGAATCTTTGACCGTAAAATACATCCAGATCCTTGCGATAACCAACAGGATTTATTCTACTCGCATCACTGCCTTCAAAGCACATTGAATAGCAGTTATGCTCAATATACATACCCAAGTGATCTAATTCATCTGTTGTAACGAGTGCAGGTAGTAATGAGGCTTTCATGCGTTGCTTTAAAAAATGGATAAATTTTAAAGGAGAATCAAAATAATCCTGATATACCATCAAATCGTCTATCGCAATACATATTGCGTCACACTTTGTTTTGATAAAACTCAATTTCTCTGCATGAGAAGCAAAAGTGTTAATGTTATCTACAGATATTGAGAACATGACGATATCTGTGATGCTTGACATATCAATTAAAAACTTATCAGATTTATCCTCATTATAAAATTTAGCTATTTTGCGAGAGGACAGATAATCCTTTGTTCTTACGCATTGCGAATTTGGTTCTTCGATTAGTTTACAATATGATTTAATATGACTTTCAAAATCCGTAAGTGGCGGAGTATAGGCAAATGAACTGGCCTTTACCTCCACAATGAATAGTACATCATCGTATTGGACAATCAAATCATTTTCACACAAACGCTTTAATGATCCATTTATGGGATAATAGTTATTTCTGTTAGTAGTACAACCTGGAAGCAATTTCTGAAATACCGATTCAACCATTGATTCGCTTGCTTCATTTTGCACTCTGCTCCATGAATATGTACTGTCCAAACGGGTGATAGTCTTTTGAATAGCCCGATAAATGTGGTCAGAAAGGGAGTAATAGTCAAAGCAGTAATATTGATTGTCGATCTTGATAAAAGGACGCTTAGATGTTGGAAGATCAATTACCGGCCACCCTGCGTAATCTTTTTGATTCCAGAATTCCCCGCACTCATTAAGTCCAAAAGAAAGTTCATCAACAAACGCTTCATTCCATCCTGTTATCTTACAAACATCGTTGAGTTCGGTTCCCATGAATTTCTGAATCAGTTCTTGCCCTTTTGCCTTCTGAGATTCCATAAATTCTTCAAGGTAACCTTCCGGGACACTTTTCAAGCTATCAAACATTTTCACAAGTTCATTACCTGAATCAAATCGGCCTTGTGAAAGCGCATATAGCAATTTACTAATGCCATCAACGATGTTCTGGCTTGATAGGCCAAACAATCTCATGAAAACATCGTTGTGTGGGCTAAGCAAGCATTTATTATATTCTTCCTCGAAGCATTGATATCTCTCTCCCCGTAACAGTATCGACAATCAGACGATATAGCGCGTTTGGCTTCACTGGCTCGCAGCCTTTGATTTTCTCAAAACTGCCAGTTATCTTTCCGATAATGTCGTTTTGCGGATCTAAAAGATTCATCGACGTGTAGATATAATACAAGTTTTTCAAATCGACATTTTCTCGAGAAAGTTCCTCGGACAGTGCAGCCTTTACAGTTGCTCGACTTTTCTCATCCAGTTCATCAAACGAAAAGAACTCCTTGTCGGAGATTGTTACCCGCCCTACTTGAAGAAATGCGTTTGATACTATTGCACACCTAATTGGAGTTTCAGGCGAGGAAGTATCTTTTAGCATAAAAAGTTTTGCTATTATGCTCGACTCTTCTTTGTGCCGCTTTAAGTCCGAAAACTTATAGGGAGATTGAATTTTGTGTGTTTTGATTTGGTAGAACTCGATGGAATCATCGAAATGGATTTCGATGTCGCACTTATAATCAAATACAACACAAAAATCTTCTTTATCAAAGAGATCAAACATTTTGCTTATGCCCCAACAGAGCTCTTGACGGAATCTATTCTTACTCATCGAGCCTGAAAGGTCATATGGGATTTTGGCATAAATATCAGCTACCCCAAGATGCTCTCCCCCCCCCTAATCAAAATAAAAGGCCGCATGGGAATACGCCCATACGGCCGCCTTGGTGGCACAAAGACCCACCGTAGAAATATTATAGTGCATAACGTTGAAAATTTCAAGATATTGTCACACCTACGCACAAAAATGTTAAAAATGCTTCTGTTATAGATGGATTAGGAATTTTGCGGCTTTCGGTATTTCTCTGCACCAAGGACGTAACCGCCATCTTACCGCTCTAATCATAATCGGAATGTGGTCAAGTTCGTTCCTAAAAGCAAACTTTGGGCGAAGAAAAGCTGCCTGAATAGGTGGTTTTTTATGAAAGATTGCCCGAGTAGTAGAACTTCGACCCACGGCATTCTGCTCCCAAATGCAGTACTCTACCAGCTGGCTATACCCCGATTTTACTGAATTTCTCAGACGTGACCAAACATATAATCAAGAAAATGCTGCCACATTTTCAGGAAACTTCCAAGCGTAAAATAGAGCAGGAAATTCTAAAACCACGGAGAGAATATAACATTTCAATGTATCAACTGATTTTGTCCCTCCAGCGTCAAAATTTTATTGCTAACCTGACCGCTAGACAGAAATTTATAATCTGTCGACAGAGTTCGTGAGCTTTTTCTCCCGGATTTTCTATAAATTGTGTGTAAATACGACACACAAGAATCGCCTGATTCCGATTTGAAAGACGATTCGCCGGAAAATCAAGTCAGGTGATCGCATGAAAATTGGTTCCCCACCTATTTTACGCTGATTGGTGAGGCCCCCTACTAGCCTTCGGCACTTAGCCTCCCATGAATATGCTCCCGCTAACTCGTTTTGTCCCGCCATGCGCAGAATAGAATGGGTTGAGATTCTTACAGCCATTTTTGCCACACAGCAAGGGCTTTTGACCTTACTGCGTGTTTTTTTACGCCCTGGCATCAGATGCCGTGGGCCGCCTTTCCCCAGTTCGATTTGACCATCACTTTGAACTGGAGGTATTAACTATGGCTCACAAATTTGAGCAATCTGATTCCGGGAATGACTTACTACGCGCCCGTTTTACACTGTGGCTCAACACCGCACTAATTCGTGCCAGAAGGCGATATCTGGAAACTCACACAGAAAAGTTGGACATCGTTCCTCTGGATGAGGTTCTGACGAACACGACTCCGGATACGACAGACTATTATATCAGCATCGAGCACAGCAAAACAGGCTTCGACTTTGAGGAAGAGAAACTTGCGAAGGCCTTCTCAGAATTGTCCCTGATGCGGCGTGAGGTATTGCGTCTGCTCTTTGTGGAGGAGAAGACGCCGTGCGAAATTGCCAGACAGCTTTGTATTTCTCCGAACTGCGTTTATCAGTTCAAGCATCAGGCTCTATCCAAACTGAGGCGTGAGCTTACGAAGGGAGAAAACCAACATGGATAACCAGCAGTTTGCCGCTATCCTGCAAGGCGCCGTAGCAGGCAGACATGAGGATCTGGAACAGATCCTTGAGCTGTACGAACCTTTGATCCGGAAGCATTCCCTTCATAATGGCACATTCAACGAAGATCTTCACCAATATCTGCTGATACATATTGCACTCAACATCAGCAAATTCCCCCTGTAAACCATGGCCCCGGAGAATTACTCTCCGGGGTTCCCCGTCTCTGCATGAAATTCCTTGAGAATTTCTGGAAGTTTATAAGAAATGCAAGTTTCCAACGGCTCCTTTATAGTTATGGGCATCTCCATGCCATGCACCTTGAAAACTGCACACGTACCAGTTCGGTACATCCCTTTGTTTGGAGAGCGGCTATCCATCTGATGGTCTGGCAGAGTCATGAGCACTTATGTATGGGCGGCACCCATGCAACGCGATGATCCACAAAGGTACAATGATACTTCCGTAAAACGCGGCCCGGCCATAGTGAAGGCGGGGAGATGAAACTTCTATGAGCCTGTTCGCCACAGGCGCCGACTGGATGAAATAAATTGTAGGAGGTGAAAGGGTGGGCTATAGTCGTCAGAATGTAGCCGAAACGAAGAAATATGCAAAAAAATTCGTTCGCTACAAAGAAGGCGCAGAAAGATATAGCCTAGGGTTAACCAAGTTTCAGGCGCTTGCAAAGGAAGCAAAATCCGTCTACAAGATAGATGGCGTCGCTTTGGTAAATTGCGAGTTGTTTGAAAGATACCTGGAAACATTCAGAGAATTCTAAATACGGCAAGTAAAATAACTGGATTTCTGGCACAAGGGGTTGACTTTTTGTCTTACAATAAGTATAATATAAATGCTCGGAGGTAGTTGTACAATGAGAACGGGACGTCCAAAGGAAGAAAATGCGAAGCGTAAAACGATTACAATTCGACTGACAGAGGACTTGTATCGGAAGATCGTTGAATATGCCGCTGAGCACAAACTGTCAAAGACAGATGTTGCCCTGCAAAGCTTGGAGAGATTTCTGTCCAAGAAAGATTGAGTGCTGTGGAATCCTTCTTTATTTTGTAAAGGAGGACGCAACATGGCAAAAGCACGAAAAGACGACCGCGGGAGAGCTCTCCGGAAAGGAGAAGTTCAGAGAGCTTCGGACAAGCGTTATATGTACACCTATACCGATCCCTTGGGTCGGCGCAAGTTTATATACGCAAATGATTTGGCTGAGCTTCGTGAAAAGGAAAAGAAGCTGATAAAGGATCAGCTGGACGGTCTTGATCTGTATGTAGCCGGTAAGGCCACGGTCAATGATACCTTTGACCGTTACCTTTCGACCAAATTCAAGCTGAGAGAAACCACTCGCAGCAACTACACTTATATGTACGACAGATATGTCAGAGAAACCTTTGGTCGAAAGAAAATTGCAGACATCAGGTATTCCGAGGTCCTCCAGTTTTATCTTTACCTTCTGAACGAAGAAGATCTGGCACTTAGTACATTGGATAATATCAACACTCTGCTGCATCCGACATTTCAGCTGGCAGTTCGGGATGATGTCATTCGCAAGAATCCCTCCGACGGTGTTATGAAGGAAATTGCCAGGGAAACAGATAAAGCCCGTGGTATTCGCAGAGCGCTGACAATTGAGCAGCAGCGTGCCTTTATGGAGTACATCGCAAACCATCCGGTTTATTACCATTGGTGGCCCGTATTTACGATTCTTTTCGGTACGGGATGCCGGATTGGCGAGGCGCTGGGGCTACGCTGGGAAGACCTCGACTTTGAAAATAGGGTCATTAGCATCAACCACAGCATGGTATATTACCCGGTAGGCGACTCTCGTACTTCTGTCCAGAAAATCTCAAAGCCAAAGACCGAAGCCGGTATTCGGGTCATTCCGATGCTTGACACGGTGTATGATGCTTTCATGCTTGAGCGAGAAGAACAGGAAGAAAACGGCTTCAACCAGACGGTTATTGATGGAATGACCGGATTCGTATTTGTCAACCGGAATGGCGGCGTGCCTAATCCGCAGGCCATTAACCGCACGATCAAGCGAATCGCTCATAGCTACAATTCCGAGGAAGTCGTGAAGGCCAAAAGAGAACGGAGAGAGCCGATTATTCTTCCCGATTTTTCTTGCCACCATCTGAGGCACACATTTTGTACCAGACTTTGCGAACACGAAACCAATTTGAAAGTGATTCAGGCAATCATGGGTCATCGAAACATCCAAACGACGATGGACATATACGCCGAGGCAACGGATCGCAAGAAACAAGAAACATTTGAAAACCTGTCAAAACTGGATATCTTCTAAGAAGGGTTCTCAGCACCGAAAGGTCTGACAACAAATATCCTGCGGTGACAACAAGTTGACAACAATTTTGCTTTTTTCCTGATGCAATACGAATGGATATGAATGGCAGGAAGCAAAGCAAATGATGGAATATGAAGCACTATGAAGCCGGGTGAAGTGCTGGCAATGCATTTCCCGACAATGAAGCCTGTTGATTAAAATAGTTCTCAAATTTCAATTTTCATTTGAAAACCGTCTATTTTAAATCATCAAATGTTCCAAATTTCAATGGCTGATGGAGTTTTACCCCAGTTTTACCCCAAATCAGCGTCCAAAGATCAAGAGGTAATGCGCCATTAGAGCGTTCTACTGAAGCAAATCAGGGTACAGTTTTTGCTGTACCCTGATTGCTATTTACCCCTTAAATCGTGTGCATTTACAGTGTCCATTCGGATTACTGTGCCTGAGCCAATAGCTTGGAACTTCCACAGTTCGTCCGCAGTTTCGGCACTTGCATTTCCACCTTGTTTCGTTTCCTTTAATCCACCTATTCTTGACAGGACCAAGTACAAGGAGGTTTCCAAACTTTGCCCCGGTAAGATCATATTTCAGTTGGCGAACTATTGATATAGCAGGCTTTTTCTGGGATTTTTAGGATATTGCCGTGACAGCCAGAAAGAGGCACCTAATCCGACAACATTTTTCTTGTTCTCCACTTCCCGCTCAGGAAATACCAAAGGCACAGGCACCCAGGTAGCAGGCGAGATACTGCAGTACCCCACCAGAAACTGGTCTCACCTATTCCGAACACATTCAGGAACAAGAGGGAGAAACCGATCTTGCACACGACCCCATCAAGGATCCCGATGGCAAATCCCATTTCCACAAATCCGCAGCCGGTGATCATACACTGGAATGCTCCCACGAAGGCTGAGCAGAAGAAGTGAACAATCATGATCCGCAGGAATACTTCCCCCAGGTCAATTACCTCCGGGACATTGCTGAACAGGGAGAACATCTGCTTCGGGATCGTCAGGCAGATTAGTGTTGCACACGCCGCGATAATCATGCACATCGCCAGGGTGCTCCACACAGTTTTTTCCGCCCGATTCTGTTTTTTTGCTCCCAGATTTTGACCGATCACAGAGGCTGCTGCCGCATCGATTCCCTGCATAAAGACTTCCAGGAACTTCTGGATCTTGTTGCCAATGCTGTTGGTCTGGGCAAATACCGCGCCGTAAGCATTACAGCTTGCATTGACATAGAGCATGGAGAAGCGTACCAGAAGCGTTCTTGCGATCTGTGGAACGGCCAGCCGAATAATGGTTTTTGCCGCATAACCGTGAATTCTCAGGAAACGGAGCTTCAGCTCAAAGCCAAAATGCTCCCGCTTCTTATAGAGAAACACGAAAGCAGCAGCACAGGAACCGAGCTGGGACAGCACAGTTGCAATCGCCGTACCGGCCGCCTCCAGCCGGAATACCACGACGAACAGGATATCCGTCACAACATTTACACTGGCCGCAATGATAATAAACAGCAGCGGCCGTTTGGACTCACCCATCCCCCGCAAGATACCGCAGATCGCATTGTAACCGAAAATGAACGGAAATCCCAAAGACGTAATAATCAGATACGCCCGCGCCTGATCAAAGCCCTCCTGCGGACAATTCATCAGCGTTAAAAATCCGTCACAGAACAAAATTGCCGCCACTGCCATGGCACAGGAGAAAATCAGGCATATGGAAATCAATGTTCCCACCGTGTCCTTGACTTCTTTATCCTTCCGTGCGCCCACCAGCTGAGCAATATAAATCTGTCCCGCGGAACCAAGCGCCGTTGCCACCGGCGTCAGGAAATCGGAAAGCTCACCGCCAGTAGAAACACCAATGGTTCCCGCTGCTCCGATATATTTTCCCGCAACAATCAGGTCTACCATAGAGTAGAGCTGCTGAATCACATTGGTCAAGATGATCGGCACCGCAAACGTGAGCAGAACCTTCCAGATCACACCCTCTGTCAGGTTGGTGCCAACCCCTTTTTTCTTCACGGCTTCCATTAAATCGTCCTCACGCAAGCGGCGCATGGGACCGGGAAACTGGCTGCTACCGCACCTGGGATCCCGGTTCCCTGATCCAAAGGCAGAACCGTAACGCTTCCATCGTCGTTATTGGCGCAGAGAAGCTCTCTCCCGTCCGGAGAGATATTCAACCCCCTGGGACCTTTTCCACCGCAGGGAACATAAGCCACGCTGTCCAACAGGCCGCTTTCCAGTACTTTCCACACTGCTATATTGCTTTGTCCCCGATTGGAGGAATAGACGAACCGGCCATCCTTGCTGACAACAATATCCGCCGCAGAACCGCTCCAGGGCTGATTGGGATCCTGTACCGAATAAATTGCCAGCTCCTGTAAGGTCTTCCCTTCCAGAATCCGATAAACATAGAGCCGGTTGCCGCCCTCGGTCAGCAGATATAAGTACTTTCCACTGGGATGAAATGCCATGTGCCGGGGCTCCTTCCCCCAGTCCACAGGCTTTGCGCACACAAGGCGAAGAATCTCCCTTTCGTAGTCCACCCGGAACAGTTCCAGCTCGTCGGCGCCCAGATTGGCTGCGCCCAGCAGGCTGCCATCCGGAGAGATCATCACGGAGTGCACCTTTGCCTGCGCCTGTCGCGGAGTAACGCTGTGTCCTGTCAGCTGATATTCGTCAGTAAGGGTCAGCTTACCGTCATCACCAATCCGGATCATTTTTACGGTCCCGTCGCCCATACTGGACACAAACACATATTTTCCCCTGGGATCCGTAACACAGTAGCTCAGCTTCGCACTGGTAAACTCCAGGATATCCTTCCGTTCCAGGCTTCCGTCACTGTGTATCCGGTAGCTGACAACTTTTCCGCCCTTGCCCAACTCACAGACAGAAATCAGGGTATCTCCGGCGACAGCAAGAATGGACTGCCCCAGAATCTGCTCTTCAAACAAGCCGTTATCTTCCAGAACCCCCGCATTCCGGTTCCATTTCAAAACATGAAGCCCTTTGACCTCTCCTTTAAAGCCTGCGACTTCCCCCCGGAAATTACTCCAACCGCCGCAGTAAACATATTGAAAACTCATACGTCTTCCTCCAATTCTTTCTCCGCAGCTGCTTCCGCTTCTGCGCCCTTTAGAAGATCATAATTCTTCCATTTCCCGCTGTAATAATATATTGCACCTACCAGAATCGGGCCGAAGCGTGCCAAACCGTTGGCAAGGAAAAAGCCCTCCACGTCCATTCCCGCAGTGTAGGCCAGCAGAAAGCTGAAACCAAGCCGGAGAACAACACCGTCCAGCAGCCCGGCGATCATGCCGAGCTTTGCGTTGCCCGTCCCCGTCACTGCGGATTGATACGCGCCCTGAATCGCCGATAAAATAAAAACAATCACGTGATAACGCAGATATACGATTCCCAGTTCCAGAATCGCCTCATAATTCTCATCTGTGCTGGTCAGGAACAGGCCGTATACTTCTCCTGGGAACAGAATCACAATCGCCGATGCGATCAGCCCACACACCAAAGAGCAGCACAGTGTCACATAGAGGATCTTCCTGACTCGGTGATACTTTTTCGCGCCGATGTTCTGACCCATCATGGCACCTGCCCCCTGATTGATGGAGCTGGTGAAAATATTGGCCAGCTTCGTGATATGATTGCCTATGCTGTTCGTCGTGGAGGCCACCAGGCCGAAGGCGTTGATTAATCCCGTGCAAATCAGCAACGATACATGAATCAGCGATGTCTGCGCCGTCAGCGGTATTCCGAGCTGAAGCAGTGCCTTCAGATGTACCTTGCTGACCTTTATGGTCTTTCTCGATATCTTCAGATCAAACTGCTTTCTTCTGCGATAGAGATAAACCGCCGCTGCGCCAAATGACATATACTGTGCCGCAATGGTCGCAATCGCTGTACCGGTCACGCCCAAAGGAATCACTGCCACCAGCAGCAGATCCAGAATCACATTGGACACAGCTGCAACGGTGATGAACAGCAGCGGGCGTTTGGCCTCGCCCATACCCCGCAGGATTCCACAGACCATGTTATAGCCGAACACCGCCGGCAGCCCCAGCGAGACTACCAGCATGTAGCTTTCCGCCTGGGCAAACGCCTCCTGAGGGCAGTTGATCCAACCCAGCATTTGCCGGCAAAGAACCAGGCACACCGCCGTAAAAGCCAGGGACATGCCCATCATCAAAATCAGCGCCGTGGCAAGCGTTTCATTGATTGCCCGGTGGTTTTTCGCTCCGTAAAGCTGAGACACATAGATTTGACCGGCAGAGCCAAAGGCAGTGGCAATAAATGTGATCAGTGTCGCGATTTGCCCGCCGTTGGACACTGCATTGGAGCCGATACTTCCCACATACTGGCCAATGACCATCATGTCCACCGTATTGTACAGCTGCTGCACAAAATTCGCCAGCAGCAGCGGCAGAACAAACCGGATTAGCTGTGGAAAAATCTCTCCCTCTGTCAAATCAATTCCAATTCTTTTCGTTTTCTGCACTTGCCTTATATACCCTCTTTCTGGTAGCTGATACAGCCCATTCCCTTTACTGTTTTACAGTACACAATACCGTTTCTTCCGTTTTCTATGTAGTCATACCGGTCAGGCTCCTTGATAATCGCATTCAGGGTATCCACCATGTCCAAGATTGCGGTGCTGTCAATATCAACAACGAAATGGCCAGGGAAGATGCTGTCAAACTCTTCCAGGCGAGCGGCAAGCCGCTCCATGTTGTCACGGAATTCCCGAAGCGTCCCCGGCTCCCTGCTTCCGATGCCCACCCGCATTGCGATCACATCATCGCCGGGGAACAAAGTCCGGTTCTGTTTGTCCAGAAATGCAGCCTGTCCTTTGCTGTGTCCCGCCAAGCGAATGGCTTCCACCTCGTAACCGTCTCCCAGATCAAAAGTGAACCCATCGTGGATCTCTACGATTTCGTATTCCACCGGTTTGATCATATCCGACAGCTCAAAATCCACGTAGCGACAGGTACCATCGTCATTAAGAATTTTCTCGTTAAGTAGCGGCTCTTCCATCCGCCTGCGCAACGCCGGTGCATCCTCAGCCAAAATATATACTCGGTCAAACTGGGCATTTCCTCCGGAATGGTCCGGGTGGGGATGGGTGTTGACCACCAGCAGTTCCCGATCACCTATCAGTTCCTGCACCAGTCCTTTCAGATTTCCCAGTCCAAAACTGGTATCGATCAGCAGCGCCTTTTGCGGCCCCAGAATCAGATAGGACCATGCGTCGCCCTTTCCGTCGATGTTATCGGAAAAGATACCGTAAAGATTATCCCGGAATCGGTAGACCTCCGCATAGGGGTCTATGGCATAAATCCGCTTGGTATCGTTGTGGGTTCGCAATTCCCGCATAAACGCCCAGCAGGTATGATAAATCGGTTCCTCCATAGCAAATCTGTGGCTTCGGATGGTTGATTCAATGGGTCGGTTCCACATGCCGCATTCTCCTTTACTTGCGTGATTCCGTGCTTTTTCAGATATTTTCGGGAAGATAAACCAGTCGAACACCGCGTTCGGTAATACACCGCAGGCGATCCTGATTGGGGTTTTTCTTTCCCGCGCCGCCATCTCCCATATGAGGCCGTATCCGATCATAAATTATGGTTCCATCGGGGAGCCTGTCCTCCCAGAATCCCAGCAGCCCCAGGTCTTCCGGCGCAGGCACGCCCAAATCTCCCTGAGCCACCCGCTTGCAGCAGATGAGCAGCTTATCCACCACGCCTGCACCGTATTGGCCGTTCCCTGCATAGAGAATATCAAACCAGTCCCGATATTCGGAAATGGCTTCCAGCTTCCTTCCAAACTCTGCGGGGGATGTCCGCAGTGGCTTGGTCGGCCATATTTCATCTCCGCTGAAGAGGATATTATTTTTCTTATCCAGAAACGCAACGCCGCCGGGAGAATGATCTCCCAATTCAAAACAGATAAGCTCTCTTCCCGGCAGCGGGATCACATCCCGGGTCTTGACATACTGCGCAGGATAATCCTTCGGGAAGTCAATCCCCTGAAAGCTCTTAAAAGGAGTTGTTGCCCTTTCATGGGCTTTTTCCGTCAGAAATACCAGATCAAAATAGCAGTTATTGGCGGTATGGTCAAAATGCTCATGGGTGTTGGCGATCCAGGGAACCGGTAGTCCGCACAGTTTTTCGCAGTATTCCCGAATGTTTCCCGCACCGTAGCCTGAGTCAATGAGAAGCCCCTGCCCCTCTCCTGCCAGAAGATAGGAATAATCACCCGAAGACAGGATCTGCCAGGTTCCCGGGGCAATTTGCCGGGATTCAAAATACGGCTCACTCATAGGGATCAGTCTTCCGTCAAAGCCCTTGATCAGAATGTTCTCTTTGCAGGACCAATCCAGTTCCTTCACACATGTTCCTCCTCAAAAAGCCGCTTTGTCGCGTCCTCCAATGCAGCCTTGACCGTTCCCGGCTTGGTTAATGTCCCGCCGCCGGGGATGCCGCCTTTCTGCGCGCCTCTTCCGGAGAACCGGGCAAGCCTTTCCTGTGTCGCGTCATCCATAATGTAGCCGGGATTGTTCAGCAGCAGGCTGCATTCATGATTCACGATAAAGGTGTTCTTTACAGGCGAAACCTTCTGAATGGCCTGTCCCAAACTGGTATACAGCTCTCCATCCACACCAACAAAGGCCAGCTCACCGATCTGCAATCTGTGCAGCCGGATCTCATAATCCTTCCACTTGGGGTTTTCCACGCCAAAGCCGCCGGGTGCGCATTGGGTTACCGCCCACTCTGTTTTCGCCGAAACAGGAGCCTTCTCTATATTGCAATGTACATAGGGCATCGTCCGCGCAATGGCATCCAGTTGGCGCTGAGAAGCTATCCGCAAAATTGCATCCGCAGCAGCTTCTCCGGAAATATAAATGGTTTCCGGAGCGCCGGTCTCCGGGTTGGGGGCAAAGTTCTGCACCATAATTCCCGGATTTACATCCCCGGCAGGCGCACTTGTCCACAAGGCTACACAGCCAGGGTACTGCTTTTCCAGCTGCATACTGACCGCGCCGCCGATATCCGCGCTGAGGAACGCCTTGCCATCATCGCAGGTGTTCTGGAAAACAGCCACGCAGTGGACGGCATAGTTCGTCAGCAGCGCAATGGTTTTCCGGTTCTCGGCATTTTCAAATCTGACGACCAGCAACGTCGGATCCGGCTTTTCTTCCAGGTTTACGCCAATATTCAGTTCCGAGAGTTCCTCACTGGAGGAGGTACGAACTACGTACTCCTGGCAGCGGTTCACTCCCAGACGGCACTCTCCTGTGGCAAAGCCCATTCGTGCCGGCGTCAAGTTCCCCAATGCCTCCCGCGCTGCCCGCAGCAGGGAGTCTTTCAAAAAGGCTTCATAAAGATGTACCTTTTCCTGCACCTGGGGTGGCTTCTGCTCAATGAAGTTCGGCCCCTCAAAGGGACGGTAACCAGTCAGGGGCGCAGTATGGGTGTGAATCGCAGTATAGAAAATATAGTTTTCTTCCACTCCGGTCTGCTCCGCCAGCCAGGGCAGCCACTCAGCAGGATAGGGTGCCTTATCCAGATCGTACACCACGATCAATGCCCGCCGGCCGTTGCTTTCCAATGCCACGACCCGCAAAAATAAATCGTCATGTACCCGGCCATATTGCTGGCCAATCAACCCGAATTGGAAAGGTAGCAATTCTTCAGACGGTGTGATTTTTACCTTTGACGCACCGCAAAGAAGTTGTCCACTCATTGTTCATCTCCTTTCAGCATATGCCGGATATGGCTGCGCAGACTGTCTGCTACCACTCCGGGGACAGATCTGGTTTTCCCGCCAGGAATAAAGTGGGGAACCGGCGCGTCCTGTGCCGCCCGGTAGATCGTATCGTCGTCAAGGATATATCCCGCGTCGTCTATCAGGCTAGCATTGTGATTGATCACCACCGTATTGCCAACCGGTGATGCCTCCCGCAGCACCTTTCCCAGACTGCTGTACAGCTCGCCGCCCACGCCGACCAAGGCAACATCGCCTAATTGCAGCGCCTGCAAACGAATACGATAGGGGGCCTCCTCCACCGATGGCGTTTCCGACCATTCTACTACGCCCTGAACCGGCACTTCCTGTCTGTCACATGTGATTTTCTCCAATGTTTCCCGTACGTCTTTGTAGTGCCAGGAAGCAATCATGTTCAGCAGCTTTTGTGTGGTTTTCCAGGATTCAAAGCCCTCTTTCACATAGCTTCCGTCCCGGTGATCCGGGTACAGCACCGCGTTAAACAGCACAGGATCCACATCTCCCGCCGCACCGCTTGACCAGATTGCCACAGTGCCCGGGTAGGCTTCTTCCAGCCAGGTGCTGATTCGTCCGGCTACGTCGCCGCTGATTCCCATGCCGCCCTTACCATCAAAATTATTCTGGAACATCAGGCAGCAATGGAGCGCATAATTTACAAAGAACGCAATGGGTCTTCCCTCCAGATCCTCAAATCGAAGCGCCGCCACAGTGCGATCCACAGGTGCGCCCCAATTCATGGCCTCGCAAATAAAAGGGAACCGTTTTCCCGCTTCGTCCGTGTAAACAAAATCGGCATTCCGGTTCACATTGACATAGCTTTTGCCTGTCGCGAAGCCCATCCGCGCCGGACGCAGGTCAGCGATCGCCCGGTCAACACAGGCAAGGAGGGTCTCCAGCACAAACGCTTCATACCGATTCATATTCTCCCGCTGCTGCATGTTCGCCCGATTCTTTTCCCGCGGGCGGATCGTCGTCAGGGGTGCTGTATGGGTATGCGTTGAGAAATAGAGAATCCGTTCTTCCGGGATCCCGGTTCTCTCGGAAAGTTTCGGCAGCCAAAGTTTGGGCTGCGGCGCTTTGTCCAGGTCAAATGCAACGATCAGCGACATCTCACCGTCGCTTTTCAGTGCGATCACCCGGAGCGCCAAAGAGTCAATGATCCCGGCATAGGAAATTCCCATTAAAGCAAACAGTCCGGAAACCTCTTCCGCCTTGGGCGTAATATCTCCAGAAGCCGCGCCGCAATAAAGCGTATGTTCCATGCTCATTCCTCCGTGTCTTTTTCTGTCAGTACATCGTGGCGGATCGGCA
>OGQC01000660.1_pt1 | contig 18031 bp, 19 predicted proteins | sample 1553081 | NCBI WGS metagenome assembly OGQC01 (sample SAMEA2580267, study PRJEB22360) | human gut metagenome | biome: human gut; feature: human-associated habitat; material: faeces | place: Denmark | collected 2008/2010
TTGGAAGCCCAAGGCTAATCGCTATCCCTCCGGCACGCTCAAGTTCTTTACCGAGCATGCAGTTTCTGCCATTCAGGGTGGCTACATGGAGTAGCGCCCATGCGCATCAAATATCTCCTCTCATAGATGCGCGGCACAAAGAGCCCCGAGCCACGTCACCGGGGCGCGTTGTTCAGCGCCGCCGGGGCGCTCCACTCAAACGACAAGAGACGTCTTACGCAAGCGCCCGCGTCCGTGGATAAAACCACGGGCGTGGGCGCTTCACTTTATTCCCAGCCCTTCCACACGTCAGGCTCGTAGCCAACGGTTGCCTGGCGGCCGTTGCGAACGATGGGCTCACGAAGAATCTGCTGGTTATCGAGCACCTTTTCGAACTTCTGGTCGGCAGCAAGATACTGTACGAGCGCAACCGTGTCGGCATCTTTCGCCTTTGGATCGATCACAGCGTCGATCCCGCCGACGGCGCGCGCCACGCTTTCGAGCTCGCCTTTGCTCATCCCCTTTTCCTTCAAGTCGATGAACTGGAACTTCACACGACGTTCCTTGAAATAGCGCTGCGCCTTCTTAGTATCGAAGCTTTTCTTCGTGCCGAATATCTGGATGTTCATACGTACCGTCTTCGCTCAATTCACGTCCGTCCATGATACGACAAGGGAGCCGAGCAAAAACAGAGCAGGCGGAGATGGAGGAGGACGGCGACCGACCGTCGGCAAGAGTCGGCCGGATCGGACTGGCGCCCAGCGCGCGCCGGCGACACGCTCGCAGCTGCACACATAGCCGATGTACAAGCTCGCCGCGGCGTTCCCTCGCCCCGCGGTGTGGCGATAGAGAAGCACGCCACCCGTCAACGATGGCGCCTCGGTGAAGAAAATCAACGTCTGGGTTACATCCCTTGAAAGGGGCGAAGACGGCTGCTAGAATACCTCCCCGCTATGAAGGATTTGACCAAAGCATACATCGCAATTCGGCGGCCCCTGGTATACGGGGCCTCTCCTGTTGTTCCCCAAGTGCGCTCTGAGCAGCCGCTTTCTTCCTGTCGTATCTGATGCACGCATAGCACGTGCATGTTATTTCGCCCGTGGGCCGGCGCGCCTTCGGCGAAGAATCGAATAGATACGAAGGAAGCTTATGTCTGATAATTGTACGGTCGCGCCCGCCAATGGGCGCATTACCGGTACCCAGATCCGCATCGTCGCGGTCGTCGTCCTGGGTGCCTTCTTGGCGCTACTGAACCAAACGGTGATGTCGCCTGCGCTGCCGGTCATCATGTCCGATTTCGCCATCGATGCCTCGACTGCCCAGTGGATCATGTCCATATACCCGCTGGTGAGCGGCATCATGGTCCCCGTTTCGGCGTTCCTTATCGACAAGTTCAGCACCCGCGCGCTATTCTTCGGGGCGACGCTGGTGTTCGCGCTGGGCACGCTGCTGTGCGCCGCAGCCCCTGATTTCCTGTTCCTCATCATCGGTCGCGTGTTGCAAGCGGCGGGCTCAGGCGTGCTCATGCCGCTTGTCTCGGTGGTTCCCATGCTGGTGTTCCCCGTCGAGAAACGAGGAACGGCTATGGGCATGGCGGGCATCGTCATGTCGGCGGGTCCCGCGGTCGGCCCCGTCGTAGGCGGTGCGGTGATCGACACGTACGGCTGGCGCACCATGATCGGCGCCATCGTCCCCCTCGCAATTCTCGTGCTGGTGCTGGGCGTGTTCATGCTGAAAAACGTGGGCGAGCTGAAGAACCCCAAGCTCGACCTGCCCTCGGTCGTCCTCTCCACCATCGCCTTCGGCGGACTTCTCTACGGGTTCTCGAGCGCCTCGTCGATGGGTTGGGGCAACCCCGTGGTGCTCGGCTCGATCGTCGCGGGGGTCGTGTGCTTGGTGCTGTTCGTCGTACGCCAGGGCAAAATCGAGGACCCGCTGCTTCAACTGGGCACGCTCAAGACGCGCGAGTTCCGCGTGGCCGCCATCATCGTCACGCTCATCAACGCCGCATGCCTGGTCACCAACACGCTGTTGCCGTTGCTGCTGCAAACCTCGCTTGGCGCTTCGGCCTTCGAAACCGGCATGGCCATGCTTCCCGCCGCGGCGGTGGGCATCATCATCAGCCCTATCTCCGGCGTGGTGTTCGACAAGTTCGGTCCGCGTGCCATCTCGATCGTCGGCCTGGCCCTTATGACCGGCGCCCTGTTCCTGCTCTCGCTTTCGACGGTAAACACGCCCATCTTGGTGGTTGCGCTGTTCTGCATGCTGCAGTCCGCCGGCCAGTCGCTCGCGAACATGCCGGTGAACACATGGGGTGTCAATGCCTTGAAAAATGACATGATCGCCCACGGCAACGCCATCGCGAACACCGGCCGCCAGGTCGCCGGCGGTTTGTGCACGGCGCTCATCATCACGGTCATGACAAGCGTCACCGCGTCGGCCGGCGTCGATGCGAGCATCCAAGTAGCCACCGCCGTGGGCGCGGGCGTCGCTTACAAGGTGTGCGCGGCAATCGGCCTCGTTTCCCTTATCTGCGCCATATTCAGCGTGCGCACCAAGAAAACCGCACCGAAAACGAAGGAGGCATAAGCGATGTCCGAGATTCTGTCCGAGCGCATCCCGCTCGAGCTCGAGGGGACGCCCGTTTCGAGCATCATGATTGAAGAGCCGTTCACCTGCACGCAGGATTGCACGATTTCCGACGTGGTGCGCATGCTCGCCGAAAACGAGGTGAGCAGCATGCCCGTAATCGATGAGCGCAACCAGGTGGTCGGGTTCATCTCCGACGGCGATGTCATGGGAGCCATCGCGCAGCATCGCGCTCACACCATCTTCACGGGCGGCGACGCGTCCATGCTGTACTTCGACGATCAGAGCCTTGAGCAGCGCATCGAAGACCTGAAGGATCGCTGCGTCATGGATTTCGCGACGCGCCAGGTAGTGTGTGCCCGTCCCGAGCAGAGCATCGCCCGCGTCGCCGCGCTGCTGGCGAAGAAGAAGTTCAAGAAGCTTCCTGTGGTTGATGACGAGGGCAAACTCGTGGGGGTCATCCGCCGCTCCGCCATCACCAAATACATCTTCGGCATCCTTTTCCAATAGGGGCAGGTCGCACTTGAGGCGAACATCTCGAGGCATCGAGCCAGCAACTGGACCAGACAACCTTGACACGCACGCGCTTTCCCTCGATGCTTCGGTAAGGGGAGCTGCGAAAATCGCAGCACGGGTGATCGGCGCCGCGCCCCCGAAGGCAAAAGCGAACACGGGAGCGATACGATGGGAAAAGTCCTGGACGAAGATTTGGTTTATGAGATTCTCTCCGTCGTGGCAGAGATTCCGGCGGGATGCGTCGCCTCGTACGGTCAGATAGCGCGCCTCATCGGCAGGGAGAAAAACTCTCGCCTGGTCGGAGCGGTGCTGAGCGAGGCGGATCGCTACGGCGATTATCCCTGCCACCGCGTCGTCAACCACGCGGGACGCCTCGCGCCAAACTTCCCCGACCAGCGAGCACTACTGACGGAGGAAGGAGTCGCCTTCCGAGACAACGGCTGCGTCGACATGAAAAAGCACCAGTGGAACGAGTAGCCAGGCAGCGTAGCGTCGAAAGGAGCGACGCCACGGGGAACGACCTGCGCCCCGTCGCCGGACAACCTATGGCAAAGTGACACGTCCCACAAAGAGCGGCGCACCAGTACGAGACACGACCGCGACGTAAAAAGACCCTATGATACTCGTAAGCATCTATCTGATTGCCCGCCTCGAGGTACCCAAAGAACGAGAGATGCCGAAACCCCTAGACAAAGAAAAAGGTCGGGAGCTTTTATGCTTCCGACCTGAAGTTTCATGGTCGCGGGGGGCTGATTTGAACCACCGACCTTCGGGTTATGAGGTCGCTACGACGTTGTTTCATTCAGACATTTCGACCCAAATTGAAGTCAATATAACTCCAGGTCATTTGATGTTTTCATAGATTTACGAAAGAAAAGTACGCGGAATAATTCGACCCAAATTCGACCCACAACGAGCTTGAAAGCGGTCAGGCGGAGCATTACCCTTGGGGTGTGACCCCACGCAGGGCCCACCACCAAGGGTAATGCCTACTCGCCCCAGCCCTTTGCGCCATTCCGCGCAACCGAGCGCGATTCTCAGGCACTTCAGGCAAGGAACACGATGAACGACCGACCTCTCGTCATAGGCAAAGGAACGAAGCAACGCCGCGACAAATACACGTGGCGCTACCGTCACAGCCTCGGCAAGGATCCGGTCACGGGCAAATACCGCTATTCGCCGTGGCAGACCATACATACCACCAAAAGCCGAGAGGTCGACGCCGCACTCGAAGCCTACAAGGCAGAACTCAACAGCGGCACCTACGTCCAAAAATCGAGGGGCACCGTCGGCTCGTACGCAAAAAAGTTCCACGACAACCGCGAAGGAACCATCACGCCGCTCGCCTACTCGACATCCTACTCAATCGAGAACCGGACGCGCACATCACATGCGTGATGCTCATGCTCGACACCGACATGAGAAGGGCAGAAGCCCTCGGGATGACGTGGTCCGATGTCTCCGTCGAGAACAGAAGCATCCTCATTGAGCAGCAGTTCGCGGCCGATCGAAGCGTTCGCTCGCCCAAAAGCAAGAAAAGCGTGCGGAGGATCTCGATAAGCGAGACGCTGACGTCGTATCTCGAATTCTGGAAAAAGGAGCAGGCCCGCGAAATGGAAGCCTTCGGCCTGGAACAAGTCAAAGGCACTCCGCTCGTCCACTCATTCGAACGAACGAAAGACAGGCATCCCCAAGTCAACTTCATGGACCTGAATGGGTTTTCGCGCTGGTTCAGAAACTTCAGCGTCGAGAACGGGTTCGGCAAGTTCGAAGGCGTTCGAACATACCATTATGTGAAGGAAACTGTCGACGGGGAAACGATTTCGAAGCGTTATGAGCATAAAGAGTGGCTCGAATTGAGGGATTACCTCAGGAAGCATCCCAAGGTTCGCGAGGCGAGGCATATCAGCACATATGAGAGCGAGCACCTTCCTTACGGATATTCGGGCCTATCGAGCCACACCGCTACTGCCGCTACTGCCCGCCAGCTTCCGAACCAGCGGGCGGTAGCAGCACCCCGAACATCTCGCCGACAGCGCAGAGAGTCGTCGACCTGGCGGCCAAGGCCGACATCGAGGACGTGATGCTGTGCGACCTGCCCGGCGTCCTGTCCTTCCTAGGGCTGCCACCTGAGACGGAGATGCCGCCGGGCAACAAGGGGAAGACGAAGCTCAAGAAGCTCTACAGGAAGGTGGCGCCGAACAAGGCATACCACTCCGGCGAGCGCGCCAAGGATTTGATCTCGCACCTCGACATGGCAGAGATTGGAGTGGGTATGATGAATTGGACACCTAGTTAAGAGCGAAAGGTGTTCAAGATGACCCAAAGAAGAAAGCGATACGACAGGCAGTTCAAGGTCTCGGCGGCAAAGGTGGTCCTGTCCGGGGAAATGACGGTCAAAGGCCTATCGGAGGAACTCGGCATAAAGGATTCGACGCTGAGAAGATGGGCCCGCGAATACGAGGAGATGGGAGACGGCGCGTTCCCCGGAAACGGCTCCCCGAAGATCAACAAGGACTACGAGATCGTGAAGCTCAAGAAGAAGGTCGAGGAGCTCGAGCGCGAGAACGAGATACTAAAAAATTTCCGGGCCTTCTTGAGTCAAGACCATGCGTGAGGTTCGAGTTCCTCAAAGAGCATAGGGGCGAGATCGGCCCCATCAAGAAGGCATGCGGGCTGATGAAAGTCTCGAAATCCGGTTTCTACGAGTATCTCGGCCGGAAGAAGTCCGACGCCCAGATAGAGCGGGAGGCGATCGAAGGTTTCGTCGTCGAGGCCTTCGAGCGGCACAAGGGCCGTTACGGCTACCGGCGCATCAACCGCGAACTGCGAAAAAGCGGCATCGTCGTGAGCGAGAAGCGCGTGCTCCGCATCATGCAGAAGCTCGGACTTGCCGGAAAGGGCGCGACCCGAAAACACCGCATCCAGAAGAAGGTCGAGCCGGGAGACCCTCGGTTGAACCTGGTAGAGCGCGCTTTCACCGTGGGCGAGCGCAACAGGCTTTGGGTGGGCGACATCACCTACATACCCACAAGAGAAGGGTGGCTCTATCTCGCAGCCGTGATAGACGCCTTCTCCCGCAAGGTCGTGGGCTGGTCAATGTCCGAGCGCATCACCGAGAAGGTCGCGATCGACGCGATGGAGCAGGCGGTCGGCAGGGAGGGTCCGCCAGATGACGGCAGCCTCGTCTTCCATGACGATCAGGGCGCGCAGTACACCTCCCGTTCCTTCCAGCGGTGTCTGGACTCGCATGGCATAGTCCAGTCGGTATCAAGGCCCGGCACGCCGCTGGACAACGCGGTGGCCGAGTCGTTCTTCAAGACGCTGAAAAGGGAATTGGTGAAAGAGAGGAGCTATGGGACGAGGGACGAGGCCAAGCAGGACATCTTCAAGTACATAGAGCTCTATTACAATAGGGTGCGCATGCATTCCACCCTGGGCTACATGTCTCCAGTGGAATACGAGCGGCAATACGCTTGAGGATCCTTAAAAGAAAGTCCAGTTTATCCTTCCCACTCCAGTAGTTCTTATTTAAGCCGTCCAAGTTTTGGGGTGCAGTTCACGAATCACATTCCGGGGGCTCTACAATGCGTTGAGTTGCGCGGAGCCGGCTATGCTGCTTCGTGCTCAAGCGATGTCTGCGCCAGGCGCGTTACTCGGCGTGTGCGTAATCCACCTTGGCGCGGCGAGCGGTAGCCTTCTCCCAATCGCTGGTGCCCTCAAAGACATCCTGCTTGTAGGGGTTGCGGCCGAGCTTCTTGGCGCGGTAGGCGATGTAGATGATCGCGGCGACGTTGGCGACCAGTGCGGCGATTGAGACCGCGGTAGCGGCGCCGGGGTCGAGCGTGGAGTGGGTCACAAAGATGGACTCCTCCTGGAAGTACGGGAACACCTGGGCAAACATGCACCAAATAGCCAGCGTAAAGGCGCGGTTCTGGATCCAGCCGCCCTTGTTCCAGATAAAGGCGGCGACGGTGGGCGCCAACAGCAGCGCAAAGCCGCAGAACCAGGAGTGGGTGGGCAGGCAGTTGTAGGTGTAGCAGAAGTTCCAGATATCGTAGGCAATGATGTAGACCCAGGTCATGTCGGGCCACAGCATGTCGGTCTTGTCCTCGGAGGCGTAGACGCTCCACCAACCGGTCATGCAGAAGATGTTGATGATACCGGCGATGCCGTTGAACACGTTGTTCCAGCCGGCCAGCTGCGTAGCACCTTCGGAGGTGACCCAGGTGGACTCGCCCAGGACAAAGAAGTGATAGGCGCTCTCGAAGTCGGACACGACGGCGATCATGATGTTGATGGCGACGATCACAAACGGCCATGCGCGGAACCAATGCGCCTTGCCGATCTTTCCCCACTGGTACTTAATGGCAATGAAGCCCCAGCAACCGGCGAGCGCCGCGTATACCTTGGCGTAGTGGAACCAGCTGTTCTGGTACACATGGGTGGGGTTGGTGAGCGCCCACTCGGCGCCTTGCGAAACGCCCACGGCGATGGCGACGCAGTAGATGGTCATGGCCAGCGGAGCCACGCCAAAGATGATTGCCGCGCCCAGCTTGGTGCGGCGGCCGACTTCGTTGAGCACGATCAGGCCAATAAAGACCATGGCCCAGCCGGCCCAGTGGATAAGGGTATCGCTACCCCAAACATCGAACAGCATGCTGCTCTCCTTTCACACGCCCGCGGCCCCTCTTCTGATCGCGGGCAGTTTGGCCAAATGTCGTCAGTTCTGGGGCATGCGCTCCGGATACTTGGCGGTGTAGCCCTCGATGTGGAGTGTCGAGGCGATGATTTCCTTGACCGTTTCGTCGGGCACATCGGGGTGCGTGCGGATATACATCAAAAGACCCATGATGAGGGTGTAGAACGTCTCGTAGACATGGTCGATGCGTAGCTCATGATGGGCGACAAAATCCACTACGGTGGTGTCGCAGATATACTGCGCCACGCGCTGGACCACGTTGTGCAAAAAGCCGCCGTAGAGCGCGCCGCTGCTCGAGGTAAGCGTGCTCGGCAGCTCGTGGCCACTGGCGACCAGGCGCTTAAAGAGCGGGGCGACGGTGTCGAGCGCGCCCTCGATATCACCGACGGTGCGGTCGGCGTTCCACTGCTCGAGCTCGGAGATAAAGCCGTCGATCGCCTCGTCCATGACGGCGGTGACGGCGGCGTCCATGTCGGCGAAGTAGTGGTAAAACAGCGAGCGCGTGCAGCCGGCTCGCTTGGTCACGGCCGATACCGATAGGTGGGACACGCCCAGCTCGGAGCTTACGGTGCGCACGGCATCGAGGATCTCGCGACGGCGTTCGTCGCCCGTCAGGCGCTTTGCCGCGCTATCGGATGCGGGAACGGCATCGACCACAGAGGTATCTGCTGTGTTGTTGCCCATGTTTTGCCGCCTTTCATCCTCTTTTGCCTGACCGTTCGCCTAACAGTCTTGAATATTGTTGACGGTTCGTCAATACTATTTTTGACACAATGTCAACTAATGGCGGGTGAACGGCATGGGGCATGCCCGGCCTGCAAAAAAAGAGGGGCGCCGCGGTCTCGCCGGGCTGTGGCAAGAGAAGGGACAACCATGATTCTCAACGGACCGGGGATTAGTTACACCGAGCCCGACATCGGTTCGGAGTTCGTGCCGTCGCTGCCGGAGCATCCGCGCGAGGCAATCGTCAAGCTGTGCGAGCACTGCACCAACCGTCTACTGCATCGCGACGAGCTGCTGGGCTACGAGTACTGGTCGTTTGCCGAGGCCGCAACCGACGAGCAGGCCGAAGTGCTCTGCAAGATGAAGATGCGCCGTCCCTATACGCTGCCCGAGATGGTCAAGCTCACCGGCATGCCCGAAGCCGATATCGAGAAGATGCTCGACGACATGAGCTACACGGGTCTGCTCGAGTACAACTGGGAAAACCCCGAGCGCGCCAAGCAGTGGGTGCTGCCCATGCTGGTGCCGGGTTCTGCCGAGTTCCTCAACATGCGCGTGAGCCAGCTCGAGGAGCACCCGGTCTATGCCAAGTTCTTTGAGCAGGCGTCCAAAGGCCCGCTGTCCAAGGCTACGCCGATGGTGCCGCCCGGAGGCGCCGGCATCGGCATGCACGTGATCCCTGTGGAAAAGGCCATCGAAACCGAGAACCAGTCCATTTCGGTGGAACATATCTCCCACTGGCTGGATAAGTATGAGGGCAAGTACGCCGCATCTCCCTGCTCCTGCCGCAAATCCCGTCTGACCTTCGATGAAGGCTGTGCCGATGACCCCGAAGGCTGGTGTGTTGCCGTGGGCGACATGGCTGATTACGTGGTGGAAACCGGTAAGGGTGGCCGCTACATCACCAAGGAAGAGGCTCTGGAAATCTTCCGCAAGGGCGAGGAAAACGGCTTCGTCCATCAGATCACCAACATTGACGGTGCAGACAAAATCTTCGCCATCTGCAACTGCAACATCAATGTCTGCTATGCTCTGCGTACCTCCCAGCTGTTCAACACCCCCAACCTGTCCAGAAGCGCCTATGTGGCACGGGTGGAAAAGGACGACTGCGTTGCCTGCGGCAAGTGCGTGGAGGTCTGCCCTGCCGGTGCTGTGAAGCTGGGTCAGAAACTGTGCACCAAGGACGGCAAGCAGGTAGAGTATCCCAAGCATCCCCTGCCCAGCGAGATGAAATGGGGCCCCCATATGTGGGATGAAAACTATAGGGACAACAACCGCATCAACTGCTACGATACCGGTACCGCTCCCTGCAAGACTGCATGTCCTGCACACATTGCCGTCCAGGGTTACCTGAAGATGGCCGCTCAGGGCCGCTACACCGAAGCCCTGGCGCTGATCAAGAAAGATAATCCCCTGCCCGCTATCTGCGGCCGCATCTGCAACCGCCGCTGTGAGGACGCCTGTACCAGAGGCTCCATCGACCAGGCTATCGCCATTGACGAGGTCAAGAAGTTCATTGCCCAGCAGGATCTGGACGCAGAAACCCGCTATATCCCCAAAAAGGTGGTTCCCTCCCTCAACGGCTCCTTCTCTGAGAAGGTCGCTATCATCGGCGCAGGCCCTGCGGGATTAAGCTGTGCTTTCTATCTGGCTGAAAAGGGTTACTCCCCCGTGATTTTTGAAAAGAACGAAAAGCCCGGCGGTATGCTCCGCTACGGCATCCCCAGCTTCAAGCTGGAGAAAGATGTGATCGATGCCGAAATCGACATCATCAAGGCCATGGGCGTGGAGATCAAGTGCGGCATTGAAGTGGGCAAGGATGTGACGCTGGACGAACTGCGTGCACAGGGTTACAAGGCATTCTACATTGCCATCGGCTGCCAGGGCGGACGCAAAGCGGGTATCCCCGGTGAGGATGCAGAAGGTGTCATGACCGCCGTGGACTTCCTTCGCACTGTCGGCGCTGACGAAAGCTATCCTGTAACCGGCAAGGCTGTGGTTGTTGGCGGCGGCAATGTGGCCATCGACGTGGCAAGAACCGCCCAGCGCTGCGGCGCAGAGTCTGTAGCTATGTTCTGCCTGGAGCCTCGGGACAAGATGCCCGCCTCCGAAGAAGAAATCGCAGAAGCTCTGGAAGAGGATGTGACAATCGACTGCGGCTGGGGCCCCAAGGAAATTCTCACTGAAAACGGCCGTGTAACCGGCATCGTCTTCAAGCGCTGCGTCAGCGTATGGGATAAAGACGGCAAGTTTGCACCTGCATATGATGAAAATGACACCAAGACCGTTCCCTGCGACCGGGTATTCCTGTCCATTGGTCAGAGCATTCTGTGGGGTGATCTGCTGAAGGGCTCCAAGGTGGAACTGGGCCGCGGAAATGGTGCAGTTGCAGACAGCCTTACCTATCAGACCGCGGAACCCGATATCTTCGTTGGCGGCGATGTGTACACCGGCCCCAAGTTTGCCATCGATGCCATCGCTGCTGGCCGTGAGGGTGCTATCTCCATCCACCGGTTCGTGCAGCCCCATTCCAGTCTGACTATCGGCCGTAACCGCCGTGAATTCATCGCCCTGGATAAGGACAACATCAAGGTAGAGCAGTACGACAACGCCTCCCGTCAGATCCCCGGCACCCGTAAGGATGTTGACCACAAGAAGTCCTTCCGGGATGCAAAGCTCCCCTTCACGGAAGAGCAGGTCAAGGCAGAAACGGCAAGATGCCTGGGCTGCGGCGCATCCGTCGTTGACCCCAACAAGTGCATCGGCTGCGGTGTCTGCACCACCAAGTGTGAATTCGGTGCCATTAAGCTCCATCGTGAGCGCCCCGAGTGTTCCAACATGATCCCCAGCGAGAAGAAGTTGCCTTATGTTCTGGGAAACGGTGCAAAGCAGGCCCTGAAGATCAAGTTCTCCAAGAAAAAGGAGCAGTAGATGCACGAACTGGGTGTTGTGTTTCATATTATCGACTCTTTGGAAGAAGTCGCCAAAGAAAATGATGTGACCCAGATCCAGAGCGTAACCATTGAGATTGGTGAGGTATCCACGGTGATCCCTCACTATCTCACCGATTGCTGGGAATGGGCCATCAAAAAGAAGCCTATGCTCACAGGCTGCGCAATGAAGGTGGAAATCCTGCCGGCAATTACCTGGTGTGACGGCTGCAAGCAGGAATACCCCACTGTGCAGCACGGTCGCATCTGCCCATATTGTGGCAGTGAGAAGACCTGGCTTTTGAAGGGAAACGAACTAAACATCAAAGAAGTAGAAGTTATATAAGGAGGTTATCTTATGTTATTCCAGATTTATGGCGAAACCGCCGGTTTCCAGCTTCTTGGCTGGCTGATGGTATTTGTGGGTCTGATTCTCGCCAATGAATTTGCACGCCGGACAAAATGGGGCGGCATTGCCTGCTTCCTGGTTCTGCCCGCAGGTCTGACTATTTACTTTATCTCCATTTATGTAGGCGCTGCTATGGGTGCCCAGTGGGCGCTGAATAATCCCACCTATGTCTACATGAACAGCTGGTTCCATTATTTCAAGCTCTATGCCGCGACATTGGGCTGCATCGGCTTTATGATGCTGAAATACAAGTGGTCCATCGGCAAAACGGATTGGTTCAAGGTGTTCCCCTTCCTGATCGTGGCCGCCAATATTCTGATTGCTGTGGTCAGCGACTTCGAATCCGGCATCAAGGGTGCCCTTTCTCCCGACGGCTGGTGGCTGTCCAGCGAAAATGTCTGGCTCTATGGTGGCTGGTGGAACTGGCTCAACGGCGCTGCCGGTATCATCAACATCTTCTGCATGACCGGCTGGTGGGGTATCTACGCTTCCAAAGATAAGAAAGATATGCTGTGGCCCGATATGATCTGGCTGTATATCCTGGCCTATGATGTGTGGAACTTCCAGTACACCTATCTGAACCTGCCTACCCACACATGGTATTGCGGTCTGGCGCTGCTGCTGGCTCCCACTGTTGCTAATGCTCTATGGAATAAGGGCGGCTGGATCCAGAACCGGGCAAATACCCTGGCTCTGTGGTGTATGTTCGCTCAGGTGTTCCCCCTGTTCCAGGATAGGAGCATCTTCACTACCCTCCCGGTACTGTATGCTGACGGCTTCATGGATGCCGCTATCCGTCCGACCCTGGTAAATCCTGTTCCCCAGGGCGTGATTTCCATTGCTTCGCTGGCCATCAATGTGCTGGCTCTGGCGCTGATTATCAAGCGCTCCAAGGAGCAGAAGAAGAATCCCTACAAGCAGGAAATTTTCACTGACGCCAAGGACTTCCAGCTGGCAATGGCTAGAGCGGAAGATAAGTAACCCACATAGCACAGAGGCTGCAGAATTTCTGCAGCCTCTTTTCATATTCGTCACCCTTCGATGCTCCTCGTGTGCTTCTAACATGTTAAAGAAGATGCGTACCGTACGAACTGCGAACTATACCCGTAAAGACAGGACTGCCGTGGGGCATGAGATAGAGGTTCGGTACATAGCGGGGATCATGGTTTGAGTTGCTGGATTAACAGAATAGACGCAGGACAGCCCGCCGGTCAGATGATCGGTGGGCTGTCCTGTCACGCAACATTTTTATACCGTGTGTACACATACTCATAGATTTTTTGCCGGTATACAGAAATGCTAACCTCATCGTAGGATTCAGGGAGCTCGCTCCACAGAGTATCTCGAATAAGGTTGTCGATTGTAGCCTTTGTTTCCTGCTTGTCCGTCCAGTGGTCAAGCTCTGCGATTTTGGCTTTGACTTTCTGGAGGAGGTCGACAGCCACCTGCTTAATTTTCTGAATGTCCTGTTTTGAGAGATTTTCAGAGAACAGCATAGGGACACCCTAAGACCTATGTGGAAGCATCAAACTTGCCGAAGCAACGGACAGAAACCACGCTGCCAAAAAAACAACGGCATTTCCTCATGAATATCAAATGATTATTTCGCTATATTCTTTCGCAAGATTGCGGTCAAATAATACCCCACACAAACGAACAGTCCCAGGATGGCAACATAGTCCAGCAGGAACAGGGCAAGCGGTTCATCAAAATCGAAGAAAACAAAGTGGACCCGCAGAAGCATATAGCCGCCGAAGTCCCGTTTCACGAACGCATACGCTCCGTATGCGGCAACGAAGGCCGCCACGCCTCGGAGCGTCCATTTCCTAAATTCAGAGGGCTTCTTTGTGAGCTTCCTTGCCATGCCCATGATCCCGCTCCAGTGCAGTCCAAGGTGCAAAGATAGGAACACAAATCCCCAGTATGCCGAAAGCATGTGAACCGTCCGCGCCGTCATTTGTCCGCCCCGGCTACCGAGGAAGGAAAAGACCGTGCGGGAAAGCAAAATGCCGCTGATCATCGAGCCGCACATGGAAAGCAGGATGAGCGCCACAAGGACGGTTTGCACGACGCGATAAGGGGTATACCGTCCGCGAAGGACGGCTCCGCTCCATTTTCGGTTCAAAATATGGTGTAGGACAAACAACGCAAACATTCCGACGCCGAGCCACTCGTGAACCGCTTCCCCTACGGTGGGGTCGCCCCCATATACCAAGCTGTACGCCATCAGGAGCAGCAAGGAGGCTGTCATGAGAAGATCGACGGCGATTTTCAGAATCTGCTTCGGTTTCATCACAGGTCTCACGGCAGCTTACAGTAAGCGTCGTCCGTCACAGCTTCGCACCATTCCGTTTTTCCGTCCTCACCGGGCACTTCAATGGCAAGGTGCTGGAACCAGCAGTCCTTCGCCGCGCCGTGCCAGTGCTTGACATTTGCAGGGATGTTGACCACGTCTCCGGGATGAAGCTCCTGCGCCTCTTTGCCTTCCCCCTGATCCCAGCCGCGGCCGGCAACGCAGATCAGCATTTGTCCGCCGCCGCTTTTTGCGTGATGGATGTGCCAGTTGTTGCGGCAGCCCGGTTCAAAGGTCACGTTGAACACCGGCACCTGCGTCGTCGAAACGGGCGCAAGGTAGCTTTGCCCGATGAAATACTGCGCGAACGCATCGTTTTTCTGTCCGACGGGGAAAACAGAAAGATCCTTTGCCGGTGCGCCCTCGTCCTCACCATAGACTTCCGCAATCAGCGGAAATGCGCTCCACGCTTTCGGCCAGCCGCAGTAAAAGGCAAGCTGGGTGACGATTTCCACCGCCTCCGTCCTGGTCACGCCGTGTTCCTTACCCAAAGCAAGATGACTTTTGAGCTGCGGATAAAGACCTGCCGAGAACAGCGCCGCAATGGTGACCATGCTTCTGTCTCTGGGCGAGAGCTTATCCTCCCGCGACCACACTTCTCCAAACAGTACGTCGTCATTGAGTTCTGCAAATTTGGGAGCGAGAGTACCGAGCCTGTCCCGTCCCGCCGTTTGTTTCTTTGCCATATCTTTTCCTCCTTATCTGCACGCATGAAGAACCGCCAGCAGCTCATCCTTCGTGAATTTCCTGCAGCAGCCTGCCGTCAAGACGGTGCTGTCCGCGATGGCCTTGTAGTCCGTATCGGCGGGAATGTTCATTTCCGCAAACGTCGCCGGCAGGCAGACTTCTTGGATAAACGATGTCAAAGCGTCGACAAATGCGTTCGCCAGTTCTGCTTCCGTCTTTCCGGTGGGATCGATGCCCCAGACGTTCACGGCGAGGCGGGCAAACTGCGGTGCGGCTTCAGGAAGCATATGGCGGTAGAGGACGGGGTGAATGACGCCAGCCCCTGCCCGTGATTGCAGTCCGTGTACGCGCCGAGCTGGTGTTCCAGCATGTGCGCCTGAAAATCCGTAACCTTGCCGATTTTTAAGATGCCGTTTTCGCCCATGGCCGCCGCCCATACAAGCTCGCTGCGCGCGCTGATATCCTGCGGATTTTTCAGCGTCGCCCGGAGGTTGCGGATGATATTGCGTTGGCAGGCTTCATTGATCTCGTCGGAGAGATTCGTTTCTCTCGGCGCGCCCATATAGGTTTCCATGCAGTGGGAAAGGGCGTCAAAAGCGCCGGAAACGACCTGACCCATAGGCATCGTCATGGTATAGGCAGGGTCGAGGATGGCAAAATCGTAAAACGCGCCCCACAGCGGGCCTTTGACCTTCTTTTCTTCATTTGTAATGACCGCGCCGTTATTCATTTCCGCGCCGGTCCCGAACGCCGTCACCACCGCGCCCATCTGGATAAACGCCGTGGGGCCGCCGTGCTGCACGGTTTCCAGCTCCCACAGATCCGCGTCGGTTTTTGCCTGCGCCGATACAACCTTGCAGCAGTCGATGACGCTGCCGCCGCCCACAGCTAAAATGAAGTCGATCTCATTCTCGCGGGCAAGGCGGGCACCCTCCTGCACTTTGGCGTAAGTGGGATTCGACATGATGCCGGAAAACTCCGTGATATTCTTTCCGGCAGCGGTGAGAAGTCCCATCAGTTCATCGTAAACACCGTTTCGCTTGACAGAGCCGCCGCCGTAGGCCAGCATCACGTTCTTGCCGACCTTTTTAAGCTGCGCGGGCAGATTCTTTTCCGCCGCTTTTTCTCCAAAATAAACCGTTACGGGATAACGGTATGTAAAGCTGTTCATAGCCATTGAACCTCCTTATCGAGTGGTTTTCGGATTGTAATATTGTCCATGTCCGATGGTAGTCTTTGTATAGGCAATGGCATTTTCGGGGCAAATGTGCAGGCAGCCGAGGCAGAGCGCACAGCTTGTCCTGTTCCAAATGGGATGCCCGTCCGTCATCATGATTGCTTTCAGCGGACATTGTGCCGCGCACTTGCCGCACCCCACACACTTGTCACTGACAGTGAAATTCTTTGTGCGGCTTGCCCCCTTATATGCCTTTTTCATCATCAGGAGCATCGGTGCGGGCCATTCCCCCTTAACCCTGACGCGCTTCTTTTCCAAAATGTCAGCTATGACGCCGCCAAGCAATTCGTCCGCTTTATCAAGCGCCGACTGCACATACTCCTGATCGGTAAGATCAAAGTTCGGCACCCAGTTATCCACGGATTGCAGCAGGAAGTCCGCGTCCTGCTCTCTGCCGGTTTTTTTGCGGAGAATCTTCGCAAGCTCCGCGGCGACATTCCCATAATGGAAGCCGTAGGTGTCTACGGTATAGACATAGTTGCCGCTATCCAGCCGAATTTCCGCCTGCTGGAGGAAATCGACCACAATTGACGGCAGAACACCAAAATAGGTGGGCAGAACGAAGCCAAGCGATTCGCCCGGTTCGGGCAGAATGCTAAAATCTCCGCTTTGATAAGCGGCGCTCAGCGACACAGTCCGATCTGCCGTTTTTGCCGCGATCTGTTCCGCCGCGTATTTACAGTTACCCGTAGATGAAAAATAAAGAATCATACGCTTTCCCCGCCTTTCCCCAAATCAGTATTCAAATCCAGGCTTCAGCAGTTCCAGCAGGGCCAGGTCGTGGTTGTTGGCAACGTAGGAATCGGTGTTCAGGATCATGGTGGCGCCCTCCGCGCGGGTGTAGGCGGGCCAGTCGGGAAGATCGTCGATGCTGGGGGCCCCGGTCCGGGCGAAATTCGCCCAGATCGCGCTCATCATGTCGTTGATAGGCCCGGCCTCGCCGTTGGCGAAGGCATAGGGAATTTCCGCGCCGTGGAAGCAAGAGGGCGCGCCGTAGGTGAAAATATAGGCGTACACCGGGGCGCCGCCCTGATCCGCCTTGTGGGCCATGGTCCGCAGGAGCGGGACCCGGAGCATGGCGTCCACGGCCAGGGCGTTCACCGGGGCCTCGTTGGGATAGGCGGCTTTGAAGGCGTCCAGAACAGCCTTGGCGCTCTCCCCGTAGGTGCTTTGCAGGCGGGAGAGCACGTCCGCCTCGCTCATGTTCGCTTCCAAGCCAAAGCCGCCGGTCATCATGGCCCACTCGTTCAGATTGGAGCCGATCAGAATGGGAATGTCCCGGCCCGCCTCGGCAAAGCCGTCCTCGGTGACGGGGTTGGTGGGCAGGAAGTCGCCGTCCACCACTGGCTCCCACTCATAGGAGTAGGACCCGCCGAAGGGACTCTCGATCTGGTATTCATTGGCCACCTGCTGGAGGGCTCGGGTGCCCGCCGCGTCGATCTGGGAGAAGGGCATGGACTGAATGTTTTTAATGTTGGTTTCGTCCAGACCCAGATCCGCCAGCACCAGTTCCGTGATGCGCAGACTGACCTCCTGGCTGGTGAGGACCGGGCCCACGGTTTCCGTAGTGCCGGACTGGATGATGCCCTTGTGGAACAGTCCCTTGGCGTAGGGGGTGGCCATCAGGGTCATGACCTTGGCCCCGCCGCCGGACTGGCCGAACACGGTCACATTGTCCGGGTCGCCGCCAAATGCTTCAATGTTGTCATGAATCCACTGGAGGGCGTCGATCACGTCCCACATCCCCACATTGGCGGAGTAGGCATATTTTTCCCCGTAGGCGGACAGGTTCAGATAGCCGGCAGCCCCCAGCCGGTGATTTACCGTCACGACCACCACATCCTCCTTCTCCGCCAGGTTCCGGCCGTTGGTCTGGGCCTCGTTGGCCGAGCCGGAGGAGAAGCCG
>OGQC01000664.1_pt1 | contig 17935 bp, 18 predicted proteins | sample 1553081 | NCBI WGS metagenome assembly OGQC01 (sample SAMEA2580267, study PRJEB22360) | human gut metagenome | biome: human gut; feature: human-associated habitat; material: faeces | place: Denmark | collected 2008/2010
CTGATTCTTTAAAAGAAATAAAAATGGAAATTATTCTGTTGATATTCAACTGGTTACTGTCTTTCCGAAAAAAAGAGCATGAATCCTCATGGAAACATGCTCTTTCTTTTACAAACGATATACTGTTCTTTTATTCTTTCAAGGCTTCTTGCAGATTAATGCCTAATGCTTTGGCAACTCCGGCACCGTATGCCGGATCTGCCTTGTAGCAGTTGCGTGTGTGGCGTTGTTTGATGAATAGTTCCGAATCACCCATGGCACGGGCTGTGTTTTCAAACAACAGTTGCTGTTCGTCTGCCGGCATCAGTCGGAACAGGTCACCCGGCTGGCTATAATAGTCATCATCATATTCGCGTTCATTGTAATTGTAAATCTCGCCTGTTACTTTGAGAGGCGGTTCTTTCATATGAGGAGAGTCTTTCCATTCTCCGTAGCTGTTGGGTTCATATCCTAACGTAGACCCGTGGTTTCCGTCTACGCGCATCTGTCCGTCCCGATGGTACATATTCAGGAAAGGACAACGACTGCGGTTGACCGGAATCTGGTGATGGTTCACTCCCAGTCGGTAGCGCTGTGTATCTCCGTAAGAGAACAGACGTCCTTGCAGCATGCGGTCGGGGGAGAAACTGATACCCGGCACCACATTGGCCGGATTGAACGCCGCCTGCTCTACATCCGCGAAGTAGTTTTCCGGATTGCGGTTTAGTTCCATCACACCCACTTCAATCAACGGATATTCTTTCTGCGACCAGACTTTGGTCAGGTCGAACGGATTGAACGGACAGTTCTTGGCCTGCTCTTCCGTCATTACCTGAATGTACATAGTCCATTTGGGGAAGTCGCCTTTCTCAATGCTTTCATACAAATCGCGCTGGTGGCTTTCACGGTCCTTGGCAATGATGGCTTCTGCTTCTGCATCGGTCAGGTTCTTGATGCCCTGCTGCGTATGCAGGTGGAATTTCACCCAAGTGCGTTTTCCTTCTGCGTTGATAAGTGAGAATGTATGGCTTCCGTATCCGTGCATGTGGCGGTAAGAGGCCGGAATACCTCGGTCGCTCATGGTGATGGTTACCTGATGCAGTGCTTCAGGTAGTAACGTCCAGAAATCCCAGTTGTTGCGTGCGCTTCGCATGTTGGTGCGCGGGTCACGTTTTACCGCATGATTCAGGTCGGGGAATTTCAATGGGTCACGAAGGAAGAAGACGGGGGTGTTGTTACCTACCAAATCCCAGTTGCCTTCTTCTGTATAGAATTTGATGGCGAATCCGCGAATGTCACGTTCGGCATCTGCCGCTCCTCGTTCACCGGCTACGGTAGAGAAACGGACAAACAGTTCTGTTTCTTTTCCAATCTGTGAGAAAATAGCTGCCTTGGTGTAGGCTGTAATGTCATGAGTGACCGTAAATTTTCCGAAGGCACCGGAGCCTTTGGCATGCATACGACGTTCCGGAATCACTTCGCGGTCAAAGTGTGCCAGTTTCTCAAGAAACCATACGTCTTGTAAAAGCATCGGGCCTCTCCGTCCTGCGGTGGCCACATTGTGGTTGTCGGCTACAGGTGCTCCTGAAGCACTGGTCAGTTTTTTATTTTCCATACAATATTACATTTATAATTAATAAAAAAGGGATGTACTGATAAATTGGTCTAATATCTTTTTGTCTGTTTCTGTCAGCAATCCGTTTTTGGATTTCAGGAAAGGTATGTGGGTGTTCCGTGAAATTTTTAATGTTTTCTTCATTTTCCGGTATATACTGCCTGTCCTGAATTTATACGTGGTAAAAAGGAGTGTACGATGCGGAGATATGCGTCCTGCCATTTTCCGGCTGCATGCACTCCATTTCTTGTGAGGGTGCTGTCCGACGACGAACCAGCCGCACGTCCAGCATCCGGAGATAAGAAAGTCCGTCTCGTTCAGCTTTTGAGTGTCAAAATCAGAAATCGCACTCAGGCTGACGTTCAACCCTTTTGACCAGAGATACATGGCTATCTCTCGTGCGAAAAAGGCGGTCTTTCCTTTGTGGCTGTAATAAGACAGTGGCTTTCATCTTATTGGCAACAACATGGTTCTTTAGTGATAATTACCCGGCTGTTGGGCAGATCAGGAATGTAGATAAAACCGTCTTTTACGGTAATGTCAGCAGGACCTGTAAGAGGTTGGTCCAGTTTGATTTCCATCGGAGATACACGACCGTTGCTCAGGTCTATTTTACTCAGCTGAGCCGGAGTCCAATTGGTTACAATCAGCGACTTGCCATCGGATGAAAAGGCTATGCCGTCGTATTGGCCGGTGATTTCTGTCAGTTTTTGGGTTACAGGTTGGGATAGATTGTCGATACGGTAGATTACATTCTCAGCCTTTGTGACTCCATCGGCCGGATAGGAAGCCACATACATCACTCCGTTGCGGATAAGGAGTCCGTTGGGACCGCTTACCTGCAGCCACTCTTCCGGTTCTCCCGGTTGGGCCGGGTTGCTGATGTCCAGACGGAAAATACGGTCGGTATTTGTGACGGAGGCATACAGATAATTTCCGTCGGCTGCCAGGTCGTTGACAAACAAATTACCCTCAGGCAGCATAATGACTTGTGGTTGCTCCTCCTTTTGCGTCAGATGATACACCACAATCTTGTTTACATCGCATACATAAAGATAGTCATTTCGTACGAACATTCCTTTCGGGGCAGACAGATTGCCGTCGGCAGGTATCAGTACTTCGGTATTTCCATCCTTATAATAAGCAATGTAGCCTTTCCCTTCCGAGTTCAGCGGATTCAGCTCAGACGTACCGAAGTTCGCAATCAGAATACCTTCCTGATAGGGATAAGTGCTTTCACAATAACGGAGATCTTCGCTTACTATTTTTGCGGTTTGTGCCGAGACAGTTATTGTCAGCCAGGCACACATTAAACTGATGATTTTTTTCATATAGCGTTTCTTTTTTAACAAAGATAAGCGGGATGAGAATATTTATTTATATTTGCAAAACTCATTTTTTCGATAATATCCATAGATAAAAACGATAAGGACATGGAACTGCGTCAATTGAAATACTTTAAGGAGGCCTGCGAACTACAGAACTTTTCAGAGGCTGCGCGTGTGCTGCACATCTCTCAAAGTACCCTTTCACAGCAAATCAAACAGCTGGAAGACGAGCTGGATGTGCTGTTGTTCGACCGCATTGGCAAGCGGATTGTACCTACGGAGGCCGGGTTGGCTTTTCTGCCTTATGCTGTCAGGGCAATACGCGATGCAGAAAACGGGAAACAGATTATTCGCGACCTGAAAGGTATTGAAACGGGAGTGCTTCATGTAGGAGTGACTTACAGCATGAGTCCGTTATTGATTGCAGCGTTGGGATTATTTTCCAAGACTTATCCTAAAATAAAGGTCAATGTCAGTTTCGGCACTTCCGAAGAGTTGTTAGACAGATTAGAGGCTAATCAGTTGGATTTTGTGTTGTCCTTTAAACCGGAAGGCGTGTCAGAGCATCTGGAAACCATGCCTTTGTTTTCTTCCATGCTTTGTTTTATCGTGCATTGCTCTCATCCGTTGGCAAAATTATCGTCCATTACTTTGAAACGGCTTTCAGAAACTCCATTGATTCTGCCGGGAAAAGGATTTGCCACTCGAAAAAGAGTAGACGACCTGTGCCGGAAGCATCAGTTGGAGTTGACGGTAGGCGTGGAGATGAACGACGTGCATACCATCATTCATACCTTGCGCGAAGGCTATTGGGGAACGATATTGACGCAGGCGGCTGTACGGGGAGAAGAGAACCTGGTACAAATTCCGATACTATGTGCCGACAAGCTGACTTCACAAGGCTTTTTGTTCTGGGCACAGGGAGATTACCGTAAGAAATCGGCATTGGCTTTTGCTGATTTTCTCCGAAAAGTGGCAGGAGGAGAAGAGAGAAGCTAAATAATGATAAGATGTAAAAAAGACAGGCCCCTGTTTCTCTTAATCCGTTCTGAATTATTAACTTTGTCGGTCGATAAAAATTAAAACAGAAACACAGCGCTATGCCATTAAATTTACCCGATAAACTGCCCGCAATTGATTTGCTGAAGGAGGAGAATATTTTCGTTATCGATAATTCTCGTGCCAGCTCACAGGATATTCGTCCGCTGAAAATTGTGGTGCTGAACCTGATGCCCATCAAGATTACTACAGAAACCGATTTGATTCGTTTGCTTTCGAACTCTCCTCTTCAGATAGAGGTGAGCCTGATGAAGCTGAAAAGTCATACGTCAAAAAATACGCCGGTGGAACACATGAAAGCTTTCTACCGTGACTTTGAACTGATGAAGAATGAGAAGTTCGACGGAATGATTATTACGGGTGCACCGGTAGAACATCTCGATTTTGAGGATGTAAACTATTGGGATGAAATCACGGAGATTTTCGAGTGGACCCGTACGCATGTGACTTCTACCTTTTATATCTGCTGGGCAGCACAGGCGGGCTTGTATTATCATTATGGCATTCCGAAATATCCGCTGGAAAAGAAAATGTTCGGAATTTTTGAACATCATATCTGCGACGGATTCCAGCATTTACCTATTTTCCGTGGGTTTGATGATGTGTTTTATGTACCGCACAGCCGTCATACGGAAGTCCGTCGGGAAGACATCGAGAAATGTGAAGGCTTGCAGGTGATTTCGGAATCGGCCGACTCTGGTGTACACATTGTGATGGCTCGTGGCGGACGTGAGTTTTTCGTGACCGGACATTCCGAATATTCTCCTTATACTTTGGACACGGAGTATCGCCGTGACCTGGATAAGGGACTTCCTATTGAAATGCCTCGAAACTATTATCGTGAGGACAATCCGGAGAAAGGACCGCTGGTACGCTGGCGAAGTGTGGCCAACCTCTTGTTCTCCAATTGGTTGAATTATTATGTATATCAGGAAACTCCTTACGACATCAATCAGATAAAATAATGCTCAGACAACGTCCTATCGAACTGCTTGCTCCGGCAAAGAACTTGGAGTGTGGAATGGAAGCCATTAATCATGGTGCCGATGCGGTGTATATCGGTGCACCTCGTTTTGGTGCGCGTGCAGCTGCCGGAAATTCTCTGGAAGACATTGAAGCCCTGGTGCGTTACGCACATTTATATCGGGCGCGTATCTACGTGACTGTCAATACAATCTTGAAAGATGAGGAACTGGCAGAAACGGAGAAAATGATTTGGGATTTGTACCGGATTGGGGTGGATGCCTTGATTGTACAGGATATGGGGATTACCCGTTTGAATCTTCCTCCGATTCCTTTGCATGCTAGTACGCAGATGGACAACCGCACTCCGCAAAAAGTAAAATTCCTGGCTGAGGCTGGTTTCCGTCAGGTGGTGTTGGCCCGTGAGCTGACGCTGGATGAAATTACAAAGATTCATGCAGCCTGTCCGGAAACACCGTTGGAAGTGTTTGTACACGGAGCCTTGTGCGTAAGCTATAGCGGACAATGTTATGTCAGCCAGGCTTGCTTTGGCCGTAGTGCAAACCGGGGAGAGTGTGCACAGTTCTGTCGCCTGAGTTTTGATATGGTAGATGCCGATGGGAAAACGATTGCCCGTGGCAAACACCTGCTGTCCTTGAAGGATATGAATCAGAGCGAGAACCTGGAAGCCTTGCTGGATGCCGGTGCTTCTTCACTGAAAATAGAAGGACGATTGAAGGATGTGGCCTATGTAAAGAATGTGACGGCTTACTATCGTCAGAAACTGGATGCGATATTTAAACGCCGCAAAGAATATATACGTGCTTCTTCCGGCACGGTCCGGCTGGCTTTTCGTCCGCAATTGGACAAGAGTTTCAGCAGGGGCTTTACTGATTATTTCCTGCACGGACGTACACCGGATATTTTTTCCTTCCATACCCCGAAGTCGTTGGGTGAGGAAATGGGAGTGGTAAAGGAAGTACGCGGAAACTATTTTACTGTGGCAGGTGTCAAACCTTTCAGTAACGGTGACGGACTTTGTTATCTGGATGAGGCGGGAAAACTGCATGGATTCCGGGTAAATCGCGTAGAAAACAATAAACTTTATCCGCAGGAAATGCCACGCCTTCGACCGAAGACCAAGCTTTACCGTAACTTTGACCAGGAGTTTGAACGGGTGATGCAGAAGAAATCGGCAGAGCGAAAGATAGCCGTTGCCATGGCATTGGAAGAAAACAATTTCGGATTTACACTGACTTTGACCGATGAGGACGATAATAGCATCAGCGTGACGTTGCCGTATGAAAAAGCACCGGCGCGTACACCCCAGGCTGAGAACCTGAGAAATCAGTTGGGCAAGTTGGGAAATACGCCTTTTGAACTGGAACGCTTGGATATTTCTTTATCGGGCGACTGGTTTATTCCTTCGTCAGTGCTGGCAGATTTACGTCGTACGGCAGTGGAGAAACTGCTGGAGGCTCGTCGTATCAACTATCCGCAGGAAAGAGTCCGTTTCCCGAAAACAGTTCATGCTTTTCCGGCAGGCGAACTGACCTATTTAGGTAATGTGATGAACGGCAAGGCACAGGCTTTCTACCATGACCATGGAGTGAAGCGTGTGGAGCCGGCTTTTGAAAAGGAAGCACAGGCCGATGCGGTGTTGATGTTCTGCAAGCATTGCCTGCGTTATAGCATGGGATGGTGTCCGGTGCATCATAAGGTGAAGTCGCCTTATCGTGAGCCGTATTATCTGGTAAGTACGGACGGACGACGTTTCCGCCTCGACTTTGACTGTAAGGTTTGTCAGATGAAAGTCTCATTGGATAATCGGGCATCTTCATGAAGCACTTACGATATTTTCTGGGCATACTCTTTCTGTTGCTGTGTATGACGGCCTGTCATTACCGCACCACCTTGTCTTCGGCTGTAAAGAATGGGCCGGAAGACTCGGTAGCCGTGTCGGTACAGAAAGAACGCCCGTATGCCCTGAACAGCAATTTTCGTGTGACAGCAGATACACTCTGGTTGCGTCTGCTTCCGTTGCTCGACTCTATTCCGGTAAGGGAAGGAGATGAACTGGTGGTAGCAGAAATATCGCTGCGCACGGAAATGCAGGATGATTCAGTGTGGGTGAAGGTGGCACGCGACCAGGAAACCATAGGCTGGATTCCGGAACATCAGCTTTTGACGCACATTGTCCCTGTAGACCCGATTTCACGCTGCATCCATTTGTTCAGCAATTCACATACCTTACCGTTCTTTCTGGTATTGGCAGTGTTCTTCCTTTGCTTTGTGTACCGTGCCGTACGGCGCAAGCAGATAAAACTCATCTGGCTGAACGATATAGACAGTGTGTTCCCCATTACGTTGTCATGGTTGCTTGTGGCAGGGGCTGCCACACTTTATAACAGCATGCAGCATTTTGTGCCGGAAACCTGGGAACGGTATTATTATGATCCGTCCCTGAATCCGTTCGACCTGCCTTTTGTGCTAGGGTTGTTTGTGCTCAGTGTGTTCTTTATTTTGCTGTTAGGAGTTGCTTTGCTGGATGATTTGTTTCATCAGACCTCTTTTGAAGTAGCTTTCTTCTATCTGCTGGGACTGGCTTCCTATTGCATATTTCTTTATATCTTCTTTACTTATTTATGGGTGTACCTGGCTTATGTGGGCTTTATCGGATATACTTTGTGGTGTATTCGCCAGCTCCGAAAATCGCACGGTTATCCATATGCCTGTGGTTCTTGTGGCGCAAAAATGAGATCGAAAGGCATTTGCCCGCACTGTGGCGCATTGAATGAGTAAGAATCGGTAGAATTTTGTAATTTTGCATTTTCCAAAATCAAAAATCTTAAAAACGTACCAAATATGATTAGTATAGATGGACTGACCGTAGAATTCGGAGGGACCACCTTGTTCAGTGACCTGAACTTTCAGATTAACGAGAAAGACCGTATCGCCCTGATGGGTAAAAATGGAGCCGGTAAATCGACGCTTCTTAAAATTTTGGCAGGCGTTCGGCAGCCCACCCGTGGAAAGGTGACAGCACCGAAGGATTGTGTGATTGCCTATCTGCCCCAGCACCTGATGACTGAGGATGGCCGTACGGTGTTTGAAGAAGCCTCTCAGGCGTTTGCCCATTTGAAAGAAATGGAAGAAGAGATAGAGCGGATGAACAACGAACTGGCCACTCGTACGGATTATGAGAGTGATTCCTATATGGCTTTAATCGAGAAAGTGGCAGCCATGAGCGAGAAGTTCTATGCCATCGACATGACGCATTTTGAAGAAGATGTGGAGAAGGCCTTGCTGGGATTGGGATTCTTGCGGGAAGACTTTAACCGTCCGACCAGTGATTTCAGCGGAGGATGGCGTATGCGTATCGAGCTGGCTAAGCTGTTGCTGCAGAATCCGGACGTGCTTTTGCTGGATGAGCCTACCAACCACCTGGACATCGAATCTATCCAGTGGCTGGAAGATTTTCTGATTAACAGTGCCAAGGCCGTGGTGGTCATTAGTCACGACCGTAAGTTTGTCGATAATATTACCACACGTACCATCGAAGTGACGATGGGACGCATCTATGATTATAAGGTGAACTATTCTCAGTATCTTGTATTGCGGAAGGAACGCCGTGAGCAGCAGATGAAGCAGTATGAGGAACAGCAGAAAATGATTCAGGAAACCAAGGACTTTATCGAACGCTTCAAGGGAACATACAGCAAGACGCTTCAGGTACAGAGCCGTGTAAAAATGCTGGAGAAGCTGGAGCTGATAGAGGTGGACGAAGAAGATACTTCGGCCTTGCGTTTGAAGTTTCCTCCTTCTCCGCGTAGTGGAAACTATCCGGTTATCATGGAAGGAGTCGGTAAAACATACGGCAATCATGTAGTCTTCAAAAATGCCAATCTGACCATTGAGAGAGGAGATAAGGTGGCATTCGTCGGAAAGAACGGAGAAGGAAAGTCTACTTTGGTGAAATGCATCATGAATGAAATAGACCATGAAGGTACGCTGACGTTGGGACATAACGTACAAATCGGATACTTTGCACAGAACCAGGCATCCTTGCTGGATGAAAATCTGACGGTGTTCCAGACCATTGACGATGTAGCCAAAGGTGAAATCCGTAATAAAATCAGAGACCTGCTGGGAGCATTCATGTTCGGTAGTCCGGAGGCTTCCATGAAAAAGGTAAAAGTGTTGTCAGGAGGAGAACGTACCCGTCTGGCAATGATAAAGCTTTTGCTGGAGCCGGTCAACCTGTTGATTTTGGATGAGCCGACCAATCACCTGGACATGAAAACGAAGGACATTCTGAAGCAGGCGCTGGTAGATTTCGACGGTACGCTGATTGTCGTATCTCACGACCGTGACTTCCTGGACGGGCTTGTGACGAAAGTATATGAGTTCGGAAACCAGCGTGTGAAAGAACATTTGTGTGGCATTTATGAGTTCCTGGAAACGAAAAAAATGGAAAACTTGCAGGAACTGGAGCGTAAAAATGCCTAAAATCACCCTTTTTTAGAGAAAAAACAGGGATTTGAGAAAAAAAGTTCTCAAATGTTTTGCAGGTTTAAAATAAGTTACTACCTTTGCACTCGCAATCGGGAAATGACCGATGCGACAAAGGATTGATTCGCTAGCTCAGCAGGTAGAGCACAACACTTTTAATGTTGGGGTCCTGGGTTCGAGCCCCAGGCGGATCACTCAGAAAAAGGCGATTATCTTGAGAAAGGTAATCGCTTTTTTCGTGTTTGTATGATGATATAAATGTATATTTGGCTTTATGTCTTGTTTAAAACACAAGTACGTTTCACTTCAAACGCACTTGCGTTTTGATCAAAACGTACTTGCGTTTGAGAGGAAACGTACTTGCGTTTTGAGGTGGCAATCATTACTCTATTTAGTGAAAATTGTAATATGCTGATAATATGCATATTATTGAATTTTCTTCCGATAAGAAGTCGGTGTCATCCCCGTATGCTTTTTAAAGCACCGGTTAAAGTGTGCGACTGATTCAAAGCCGCATTCCAGACTGATTTCCGAAATATTCCATTTCCCGTTTAATAATAGTTTACAGGCATAGCCAATTCGCATGTCCGTGATATGTTGTCTGAATGTTTTTCCGGTGTTTTCCTTGAAAAAACGGCAGAAGGCAGTTGGGTTCATGGCAGCGTATGAGGCTACATCCTCCAGACAGATTGGCTGGGTGTAATGCTTGTTGAGGAAGGCCATGACCTTTTCAATCTTTCGTCCGTTAAACCGCGCTGGAACTGGATCGTAGGCAGGAGAGGAGATGACTTTTTGGGGAGTAAGATGTGTCAGTGCATCCAGCAGTTGCAGGAACTCCACTATTTGTCCCACCCCTTCTTTTTGCGGGATGCGCTTTATTATCTGCGGAATATCATCCGTGCAATTGGATAGTGAAAACAGCAGTCCTCTTTGTGCCTCTTCCAGCAGGCGGTTGATACCTTGAAACTGGCTGTAGTGCGAGAAAGCATATTGCATGAAATCCTTTTCAAACTGGATGATAACCCCGTTCACTCTTAGTTCTTCCTTCAGGTCGTATTCCGGTGCGTTTTCCAGGTAATGAGGAAGGTTGGAACCTAAAAGAAACAGTTGCTGGTCGGAGAAATCGGTCATACCGTCGCCTGCCATTCCCAGGCCATATCCCTTTTCGATGTAAATCACTTCAAACTCACTATGGAAATGCCAGGGATAAGTGAAGTTCTTGTAATCGTAGAACCGGGCCTTCAGCGGGTGGGCATCTGTAATATCCAGTTGTTCGTTGAGTATCTTTCTCATGTCAGGAAAAGGAAAAAGTAAGATGCTGCAAAGTTACGCAAATAACCTGCAAAAATTGGCAAATGTTCATGTTTATTTCTCCTCTAACTTTGGGGCAGATAAAAATTGACAGTAGTATGAACAGTTTGTTTGATGTATCCGGAAAAGTGGCTGTAGTTACAGGCGGTTCCGGGGTATTGGGAAGTAACATATCTGAAGGCCTGTTGAAGGCCGGAGCTAAAGTCGCAGTGATTGGAGCACATTCCGACCGGGTGGAAAAAGCGTTGGAAAGACTTAGAACGACCGGGGGAGAAGTTTGCGGTTTTACCTGCAACGTGCTCGACATGGACAGTTTGCGGGAAGTGAAAGAAAAAGTGCTGGCCCAGTGGGGAAGGGTAGATATTCTGGTCAATGCAGCGGGAGGTAATATCCCGGGAGGTACGCTGACCGAAACGCAGCACGTGTTCGATATGAAGGTGGAAGACTTGAACAAGGTGGTAGACCTGAACCTGAACGGTACGGTATATCCTTGCCTGGTGTTCGGGGAAGTTATGGCCGCACAGAAAAGCGGTAGCATTATCAATGTGTCTTCCATGGCATCTTATGAAGCCATTACCCGTGTACCGGGCTACTCCATGGCCAAGAGTGCAGTAGAGAATTTCACTCGCTGGATGGCTCAGGAAATGGCCTTGAAGTTCAGTGAGAAGATTCGCGTGAATGCCATTGCTCCCGGTTTCTTTATCGGCAACCAGAATCGTGGCGTGCTGATAAATCCTGACGGTTCGCTGACAGAACGCAGCCGGAAAGTCATAGCCAAGACTCCGATGAGGCGTTTTGGTGACATCTCAGAACTGAATGGAGCCGTACAGTTCCTGTGCAGTGAGGCGGCCAGTTTCATTACGGGAGTTACTTTGCCCATCGACGGAGGATTCAGTTCATTTAGTGGAGTATAATTTAAGGGAACGGTAACGATGGAAAAAACTTGGAGATGGTTTGGTAAGAAAGACCGCATCACGCTTTCCATGCTTCGGCAGATTGGGGTGGAAGGTATTGTGACGGCGCTTCACGAGGTGCCCAACGGGGAGGTTTGGACCACAGAGGCGATTAATGACCTGAAAAACTATATTGAATCGTACGGCATGAGATGGTCGGTTGTAGAGAGTCTTCCGGTGTGCGAGGCTATCAAGTACGGCGGCCCTGAGCGTGATGCCTTGATAGAGAATTACAAAATCAGTCTGGCTAATTTAGGGAAGTGCGGAGTGAAGACTGTGTGCTACAACTTTATGCCGGTCATCGACTGGATACGTACAGACCTGCATTATGCCTTGCCCGACGGAAGTTCTTCGCTTTATTTTAACCGGATACGGTTTGCTTATTTCGACTTGAAGATTTTGCAGCGTGAAGGAGCGGAGCGTGATTATTCATCGGAAGACCTGCAGAAGGTGGAAGAACTGGACCGCCGTATTACTCCTGAGGAAAAGGCCGAACTGATAGATACGATTATTGTAAAAACGCAAGGGTTTATCGACGGTAACATTCAGGAGGGAGAACAATACCCCGTCCGTAAGTTCCGCGAACTGCTTGCATTATATAAAGGAATAGACCGCCAGAAGCTGAGAGAAAATCTGTGTGAATTCCTGAAAGCAGTGATGCCGGTGTGTGATGAGTATGGAGTCAATCTGTGCATTCATCCGGACGATCCTCCTTTCCAGGTGCTTGGCCTTCCGCGTATTGTCACCAGTGAAGAAGACATCGACTGGCTGTTGAATGCCGTGGACAATCCGCATAACGGACTGACTTTCTGCGCCGGTTCCTTGAGTTCCGGAAGCCAGAATGATACCCGTGAACTGGCCCGCCGTTTTGCCCGGAGAACCCACTTTGTCCATCTTCGCAGTACGGAAATATTGCCCGAAGGAGATTTCAGAGAGACATCACATCTGGCCGGAAGAGGTCATTTGCTGGAACTAATCCGTATTTTTGAGAAAGAAAATCCCGGACTTCCCATGCGAGTAGACCATGGACGTACGATGCTGGGCGATGAAAAAGAAGGATACAATCCCGGTTACTCTTTCTACGGACGTATGTTTGCTCTGGCACAAGTGGAAGGTATGATGGCAGCAGTCCGTAATGAAATGGAAAGCGGACTCCTGTAATTCAGGGCTGTTTTTGCGTGCGGTACTCTTTGGGAGAGATGCCGGTATTTTTCTTGAAAAAACGGCTCAGGTAAGAAGAATCCGGAAACTGACAGAAGGAGGCAATTTCTGCAATGGATAAAGCCGGATTATTGAGCAGGACTTTCAGTTCGGCAGTCAGCTGTTCGTCGATAAGCGCTTTCGGAGTCTTTCCGTTGGAGTAAGTTTCCGTAATTTCGTGCAGGTAACGCGGAGAGATACAGAGCTGTCCGGCATAGAACGATACCTGATGCATTTGTGCGGCATGTTCGTGAATCAGGTGCATGAACTTGTGAAACAAGAGTTGCTTCCGGGTGTACGATTCGGCCACTGATACGTACGTATCGGGGATGGAACTGAAAATCCACATCAGCATACCTTGCAGGAAATTCAGTTCCAGCCGTTCGCTGAATGCAGAAGGAGGCTGGGTAAAAAGCAGCTGTCCCATGTTCATCCATAGACTGATGTTTTTCCAGCTTTCTTCTTCGTGGTTGTATTGTGGAAACTCTCTCATGTAGTTGAAATACGTGGTATCGAGTGAAATGGCAGCTTGTAGAAAGAGCTTCTTGGGATAAAGCAGAAAGCGGACGTGAAAATCATCGGATGCCTCTATAAGTTGCATGATACTTCCTTCCCAGAAAATAAGTTCTGACATTTTGTGTAGGTGAAATTGCTGTGCACCGGTGGAGAGAATACCTTCTCCGCTGGTGCATTGTAGTTGAATGCCACAGTCGAAATGGAGCAGGGAGGCTTTCAGAAAAGCCAGATTGCCTTCGTCATAATGGATGGCGGTGAGAGATGATAATAAGGAAATATCCATGTGAAGATGATTTTATGAAACAAAAATACGGTTTTTCTTCGATAAAAAGAGTGGATAGTTCCGATTTTGAAAAGTTTTGTGCGGTAAAAGGAAGTTGAAAACTTCGTCATAATGTCTAATTTTGCAGCGTTTTAAAGAAGGACATTATGACAAGAAGCAATTCTCAATTATTTATTCTCGTATTCTTAGGTATATTAACCGCATTTGGTCCGTTTGAGACCGATATGTATCTGCCTACCCTGCCTGCCATGACTGACTATTTCCATACCACTTCCTCACAAGTACAGTTAGGATTGACGGCCAGCATGATAGGATTGGCTGTCGGGGAATTGTTCTTTGGTCCGCTGAGTGACAAGTATGGCCGCCGGCTTCCTTTGATTGTGGCCATGTGTCTGTTTCTTTTAGCTACGTTGGGATGTCTCTACTCACGGACCATTATGCAGTTTGTGGGTTGGAGAGTGGTGCAGGGAATAGCCGGTGCCGGAGGAATTGTGATTTCACGTTCCATCGCAGCCGATAAGTATTCCGGCAGGGAACTGGCAAAGATGCTGGCTATTATTGGCGCTATCAATGGAGTAGCTCCGGTGGCGGCGATATTAGCGGAGGAGGAATGGCCGAAAGTGTAGGCTGGCACGGCATTTTCTGGGTATTGTTCGGATTAGGTATATTGTTGTTGCTCGGAAGTCTGCATTTTGCGGAATCATTGCCGACTGTACGTCGTCAGAATGCACGTTGGGCAGATGTGTATAAGAGTTTTCTTACCGTCATTCACAACCGTCGGTATGTGTGTTATATCCTTCAGTTTGGTTTTGCCCAGGGAGTGCTGTTCGCTAATATCGCTTCCTCTCCTTTTATTATGCAGGAGCATTATGGTTTTTCGCCTTTGATGTTCAGCATCTGCTTTGGAGCCAATGCCATAGCCATTGTTATTTCTGCGACTTCGGCTGTCAGGTTTGCCCATCCGGAACAAGCCTTATATAGGGGGAGTGTCGGAATGGTAATCGCTTCTTTCCTTCTGTGTGTGGCATTGTGTGCCGGTTGCAGTTTCTGGATTTATGAAGTGCTGCTTTTGGCGTTACTTTCCATGTTAGGACTCACCTTTACCGCCTCCAATACCTTGGCGATGGATAGTGAACGGGCAAATGCGGGTATGGCATCGGCTTTGCTGGGGGCATTGGGGTTTGCCTTTGGTGGTGTGGTGTCTCCGCTTGTAGGGCTGGGAAATATTATGGTTTCTACCGGAGTCCTGTTTTTTACTGGTTCTGTATGTGCGTTCGTTTGCACTCGCATAGCACTCCGACGCGCTTTTTCATTGGCACAATATTACCGTAAGTGAGTTTGTGGTAATTTTCTGTTTTCATTTTTTCCTTTTGGGAATAGGGATATACGTGTAATTCTATATCTTTGTATAAACTAAACTTATCTTATGAATACACGTATCCGAATAATTCCCTGGGTGATGCTTGTGGTGGGCTTCATTTTACTTTCTGCGGGAGTCGCCGAATTGTATCCCTTATGCAGGGCCGCCCGGAATTGCCATCATACAGTGGGAATTGTACAGAGAGTCGAAACCAAGAAGAATTACCGCCATCGTAAACTCAGATACGATACTGAGATGACTGTCATTTATTCCACAGAAAAATACGGGGACTTATCTGTAACCAGAACCAGTCACTGGCCTTTTACAAGGAAGGGAGATGAGATTTCAGTATGGTATCATCCAGAACGTCCAAGAGAGGTTCATCTGCCTGTTTCGGAAGGAGTGTTTGGGGGAGGTCTTGCCGTAATAGGAGCGCTGTGTTTTTATGGCGGATGTTTTTTCAGAAAACTATTAAAAACAACATAAATGATGACTAACCAATCTAAATGAAAGTTTTATGAAGAACAGAGTGTTTTTGAAAGCAATTGTGTGCCTGATGTGTGCAGTATCGTCCGTACCGGCCATGGCGCAGTTTAATTTGAAGAAAGCAATTAGTGGGGCTGTGAAAGCCACACAAGCTGTGACGTTGACCGATGAGCAGATGGGTGAATACGTAAAAGAGTATATCACTTGGATGGATGCCAACAATCAGGTTTGCGCAGATGACAATGAATATACCATTCGCCTGAAGAAGTTGACCGAAGGATTAGGAGACGCAGACGGTATCCCTTTGAACTTTAAGGTGTATTATGTGACGGATGTCAATGCGTTTGCTTGTGCCGACGGTAGCGTACGTGTCTTCTCTTCTTTGATGGACATTATGAGCGATGAAGAACTATTGGGCGTGATAGGACATGAAATCGGTCATGTGGCTCATCGGGATTCTAAAAAAGGTTTCCGTACGGCATTGCTTACTTCGGCATTGAAAGACGGTATTTCTTCTCAGGGTGGAAAGGCAGCTACGCTAACCGATTCACAGTTGGGCGACTTGACAGAGGCTCTGGTGAATGCCCGCTATTCTCAGAAGCAGGAGTGTGCAGCAGATGATTACGGATATGAGTTTTTGAAAAAAGCAGGAAAGAATCCCTGGGCTATGGCGCTTTCATTCCAGAAATTGAAATCCTTGCAGGAACAGAGTGGTGGTTCATCTTCCAGTAAATTAAATCAGTTGTTCTCCACACATCCGGATCTCGATTTAAGAATCAAGCGTATGGAAGAACGTGCTACCAGCGAGGGCATTGAAAAACCTGTTGATAAGGCTGCGGAATAAGAATTTTAATTAGACAGAATAGATGAAGAGGTCGAAACACATTGAGTTCGGCCTCTTTTTTTGTGGATGTATGAATGGCTTTTCAGCATGGATAAAAAATATAAATCCCCATAACTCATAGAGTTACAGGGATTTATTATCTTGATTAAGTATAGATTACTTATTCAAAGCAGTAGCCACATCAACTGCACAAGCTACTGTACAACCTACCATCGGGTTGTTACCGATACCCAGGAATCCCATCATTTCTACGTGAGCAGGAACTGATGAAGAACCAGCGAACTGAGCATCTGAGTGCATACGACCCATAGTATCAGTCATACCGTAAGAAGCAGCGACACAGCATCCCTGCAACCACTTACTAATCTGTTATAGATAGTTGTGTTACAGTTAGATATTCAAGTATATTAAAGAACTCTCCAGTTTATTAGTTATTGTTATATTATTAAATGGTCGTGAATAAGTCACAAATGACTAACTACTGACCTTTATTATTCTGTTGTTTACTCTCTCTTATAGCTCTCTGATGGTCTAAACGTTTCTGTTGTTCAAGCACTTCTTCCCTTGTAGGGGGATGTTTCTTCCATTCTTCTATTGACTTGCGAGTACGCTCTATCCATTCTTTGTGAAATTCATTGATATATTCCACGAATCTTATGTTTATGAGTTTGAAACAAAGATAATCATTCTCCTTTAAATCACCATGATTTGCTGCAACATTTTAGTGAATGGGGGCTATATGGGAAGTATTCTTTAGAAATGTAGTAGCTAAAAAAAGAAACAGCATAAGAGTTTCCTTAAATGCTGCTTCAATCATAAACCATATCCCAAGTTTCTATTCTCTCATCTGGATGCAACCCCTTCAAATATGATAGCAAATGTATCTTCTCGTCAGTACGTATGCAAAATGGCACTCCACCATAGACACTAATCATATTGCCATATTTCTTTATTGCTTGGTTTATCTTGATAAGGAATTTCTCTTTATCAAGACTGTTATAGACTTCTTTAAAACTTTTAGTAGTCCATTCTCCTCCATCAATATGAGTGATGTTTCCATAAACATCTTCTTCTAATTCATCTAATGAATTGTACTTATCAATATAGAGCTTATCTTTACTTGTCCTATTGTCAAAGAGTTTATGGTAATATATTCTTATGTCATAGTTATCTAAGTTAAATTGATGACTCCCATTAAGATTGGGGAATGAAACGAACTTATGTCTTTCATTTTGTGTTGGAGCTTCTAATATTTTTATCATAGTCATATATCATTTTAGAATTTATTATAGATGCTGTAATGGCTGGTGTATTCATGTTGCTTACTCAAACAATTCAAGAATTTCTTCATCTGCCAAATAACCCAAAAGAGTGTCATTCTCTGTTGGTACATAGCAATTCTCACCTGTTGCCATATAATCTCCAACAACAGGTTCATCCATTTTAAGTGGAGTCCAATATGTATCTTCTGTTTCCATCATTTATAAAATAGTGTTATTAACACATTTCTCTTGCCCACCATAAAA
>OGQC01000694.1_pt1 | contig 17407 bp, 15 predicted proteins | sample 1553081 | NCBI WGS metagenome assembly OGQC01 (sample SAMEA2580267, study PRJEB22360) | human gut metagenome | biome: human gut; feature: human-associated habitat; material: faeces | place: Denmark | collected 2008/2010
CCTGCTATATCGACCGGAACGGCGACCTCCACTTCACCTACGGCGGCGACATTACGACCACGGCGGCCGCCAAGGAATATGTGGCGGAGAACGACATCTGGTTCAGCCTTGGCTTCGGCCCGGTGCTGATCGACAATTACGAGGTGATCGACCACACATGGTACGGCGTGGGCGAAATCACGGAAGGGTACGCCCGTGCGGCGCTGTGCCAGATGGGCGAGCTGCACTATATCGTCGCCACGGCGAACACGGAAGGCCCCTGGCAGGACATCCCCACCGTCAAGACCTTTGCCAAAAACATCGTCGCCACCGGCTGCCGCATGGCCTACTGTCTGGACGGCGGGCAGACCGCCGCCATCGTGATGGGCGACCAGCTCATCAACCGCCCGGTCTACGGCCAGCAGCGGAAGATCAGCGACATCATCTACTTCGCCACGGCGATGCCGGAAGGAGGCTGACGGTATGGAAAAAATCGCGTTTATTTCCGGGGAGACCATCTATTACTGGAGTTCCATCGTGCTGACTCTGGCGACGCTGACCGCCATCTGCTTTTTCTGGTCGCTGTATCTGGGAAAAGGCGGTAATGGAATCGCCGCTTTCAGCGTGGTTCCGCTGGCCATCGTGCTGTCCCTTCTGCTTGGGCGGCTGATTCACTGGTATTGCCGCACCAGCAGCTACGACAGCTTTGAAGACGCCATGAAGCCCTTCTCCCCCGGCGGATATGCCCTGCTGGGCGTCTTCGCCGGATGTGTACTGGCGGCAGTTGTTATTCGCCTGCTGCATTTTGACCGGAATCTGCCCCAGATGCTGGACTGCATGGCCGTGGCCGGGTGCGCCGGTATCGCCGTGGGGCGGCTTGCCTGCTTCTTCAATTCCACTGACCGGGGGCAGATCATTACTTCCACTCAGTCGCTTCCTTGGGTCTATCCCGTGACCAACGCCGTTTCCGGCGCTACGGAGTACCGTCTGGCGACGTTCATTTTGCAGGCCATGGCGGCGCTGGTGCTGTTTTTGATTTTGCTTTCGTTCTACCTGCCCAAAAAGCAGCAGAAGGATGGGGACACGGCACTGATTTTCCTGCTGCTTTACGGCGTATCCCAGATCGTGCTGGACAGTACCCGGTATGACAAGCTGTTTTTCCGGAGCAATGGCTTCGTCAGCGTGGTGCAGGTGCTGGGGGCGCTGGGACTGCTGCTGGTGATCGTGGTGTTCTCCGCTCGGATGGTAAAAGCCCGGGGCTTCCGGTTCTGGAATGTGCTGGTGTGGCTGGGGATCGCCGCCTGCATCGGCGGCGCGGGCTTTATGGAATATTACGTCCAGCGTCACGGCGATTTGGCAGCCTTTTCCTACAGCATCATGAGCGCCTGCCTGCTGGCGGCAGCGGGGCTGGTTCTACTGCTGCGCAAGCTGGCGCAGCCCGTCCGGCGCAGACGATAACCGGATTCTCGACAAAAACCTCCGTATGCACGAACTGTCATACGGAGGTTTTTGCAGTATTATGTCGGGGCGCTTTATTCCGGCTTCTCCCGGGCGATCTTCTCTCTCGTCCAGTCGTTGACCTCTGCCTTTAGCTGCTGCATATAGGGGGAAAACTGCACGTTTTCCTCGCCGTAGGTCAGCTGCAAGTCATACTCAAGGGGCAGCCATGTGGAAATATCCGACTCGTTATGCTGGATCACCGCTTCCATTTTGTCCAGCGCCTTGTAGATTTTCGCTTCCTGTGTCTCCATGGCGTTCATCTCGGTGAGCAGCGCCGCCCATTCCTCCCGGGCGTCCTCCGGGAGGGTGTTTACCCAATTCAGCAGGATGTCGTCCTCTTTCCGGGTATCGGCGTTGGTTTTCTCAAAGGTCGGGATGTCCCCGGTGAAAGCTTCTCCCATGTCGTGGATCAGGCACATGCGGATCACCTTGTCCATATCCGCCTCCGGGAACTCCTTCGTCAGCAGCATCGCCATCAGGGAAATCCGCCAGCTGTGCTCCGCCACACTCTCCCGGCGGCCGGAGGAGGTATAGCAGTGCCGTGTGTTGCATTTCAGCTTCTCCGCCACGGGCAGAATTTCCAGCAGCTCTTTGGGCTTCATTTTGATTCCTCCCAGTAAAATCAGGGCGCGCAGAAATGCGCGCCCTGTTGATCATATCAGGAAAGTAAGAGCTTGTCGTCGGCTTCGTCGGAGCCGGAGGCTCTGCTGAACAGATTCAGCAGCTGCTCCACCGTCAGATTCTTCTTTTCCTCTCCGGAAACGTCCACCACAACATGTCCCTCGTACATCATGATCAGGCGGTTGCCGTAGGAAATGGCGTCGCGCATATTGTGGGTGATCATCATGGTGGTCAGGTGGTTCTTCTTTACGATCCGCTGGGTCGCCTCCAGCACCTTGGCCGCAGTCTTGGGGTCAAGCGCCGCGGTGTGCTCGTCCAGAAGCAGCAGCTTCGGCTGCTGCAAAGTCGCCATCAGCAGCGTCAGCGCCTGACGCTGGCCGCCGGACAGCAGACCGACCTTGGTGGTCATCCGGTCTTCCAGTCCCAGATCAAGAATCCGCAGCTGCTCCTTATAGAACTCCCGGTCCGCCTTGGTGATACCGGGTCGGAGGGTTCTGGGCTTGCCCCGGCGTGCCGCCAGCGCAAGGTTTTCCTCGATCTGCATGGTCGCGGCAGTGCCCATCATGGGGTCCTGAAACACCCGGCCGATGTACTTTGCCCGCTTATACTCCGGCAGGGCGGTCACGTCCACGCCGTCAATGAGGATTTTCCCGGTGTCCACCTGAAACACTCCGGCGATGGCGTTGAGCATGGTGCTCTTGCCCGCGCCGTTGCCGCCGATGACGGTGACGAAATCGCCCTCGTTCATGGTCAGATTCAGACCGTTCAGCGCCACCTTCTGGTTCACCGTTCCGGCGTTGAAGGTCTTGCTGATATTTTTCAGCTCCAGCATCGTCATACCTCCTTCTTCTTGGGAAGCACGATGGTCTTCCAATAGGGAACCGCAAGGAACAGCGCCACCACCAGCGCCGTCAGCAGTTTCAGGTCATTGGTGTTCAGGCCGAGCTGCAGAACGATCTGGATGACTACGTAGTAGATCACCGCGCCGATGACGACGGACACCAGCTTCAGCGCGAAATTGCGGAACACGCGTCCCAGCAGCACCTCGCCGATGATAACGGCAGCAAGGCCGATGACGATGGCGCCCCGTCCCATGTTCACATCCACCGCGCCCTGATACTGGGCAAGCAGGCCGCCCGCCATGGCGACCAGACCGTTTGCCAGCATCAGGCCGAAAGTAATGCCCGACTTGGTATCAATGCCCTGTGCGCGGGCCATGTTCTGGTTCGCGCCGGTCGCCCGCAGGGAGCTTCCGTACTCGGTGCCGAAGAACCAGTACAGCATGCCGATCAGCACCGCCAGAAACAGGATCACCAGTGGAATGGGGTTATTCAGCGCCAGATCCCGGACGTAGCGCTGGGAGACCAGCAGGTCGTACTTATCCACGCCGATGGGCTGGTTGGCCTTGCCTGTCATGATCCGAAGATTGACGGAGTACAGCGCCAGCTGGGTGAGGATACCGGCCAGAATGGCAGGAATCCCGCACCGGGTGTGGAGCAGACCGGTACACAGTCCCGCCAGCACACCCGCCAGAAACGCGCACAGCAGCGCGGCCCATGGATTCCACCCGGCACGCATCAGCATGACGCACACCGCGCCGCCGGTGGCAAGGCTTCCGTCCACCGTCAGGTCGGCCACGTCCAGAATACGGTAGGTGATGTACACGCCGATTGCCATGATTCCCCAGAGCATTCCCTGAGTGATCGCGCCCGGCATGGCATTCAAAAGGGATAGGAAGAAGCTCATATCTTGATACCTCTACAATAATAAAGAAATTGCCCGGTCCGGGCGCAGAATGACGCCAAGGCAGGACAGGGTAAAAGCCCTGCCCTGCCTGTTTGTTTTGCAGGGAAAATTACCCCATCGGCTCGTAGCCGTCGGGAATGGTGACGCCCAGCGCCTCGCAGTTGGCGGCGTTGTACATCTTGGTCACCTGAGGGGCGTACTCCACGGGCATCTGGGAGATGTCCGCCTCGCCGGTGAGGATCTTTGCCGCCATCTTGCCGGTGGCAACGCCCAGATCGTAATAGCTGATGGACAGGGTTGCGATGCCGCAGCCCTCGCAGATACCGGCCTCACCGGCGATCACGGGAACCTTGGCCGGCAGCACCACGTTGGCAATGGCCTCGGTGTTGGAGGCAGCGGTGTTGTCAGTGGGGATGTAGAGCACGTCGCTGGCATCGCAGGCCGCCTGAGCGACGGACGCAACGTCGTTGGTGTCGGTGAAGGCAAAAGCAGTGGCAGTCAGACCCAGCTCGGTCAGATACTTGGTCATTTCATCCACCTGATACTGGGAATTGGCCTCGGCGGAGCAGTACAGCAGGCCGATGTTTTTGGCGTCCGGGAACAGCTCCTGAATCATGGCAGCCTGCTGGTCAAGGGGAGCCAAGTCGGAGGTGCCGGAGATGTTGCCGCCCACAGTGCCCGTCCAGCCCTCGATCTCCAGAGCGGAAGCGTAGTCGGTGACGGAGGTGCCCAGAATGGGGATCTCACTGGTCGCCGATGCGGCAGCCTGAAGGGCGGGGGTGGCGTTGGCCATGATCAGATCGACCTTGCTGGAAACAAAGCCGTTGATGATGGTGGTGCAGTTCACGGAGTCGCCGGAGGCGTTCTGGACTTCAAATTTCACCTTGTCTCCCAGCGCTTCGGTCAGAGCGTCCTGAAAGCCCTTAGTCGCGGCGTCGAGGGCGTCGTGCTGAACCAGCTGGCAGATACCCACAACGTATGTATCCTTCTTCGCGGCAGCGCCGCAGGCGGTCATGGACAGCAGCATCGCAGCCGCCAGCACAATAGCAAGAATTTTTTTCATGTTCAATCCTCTCCTTTTGTTTCTATCCGGTGTACCTTTGTGCGTGCGCCGAATACTTATTGACATACTATACCACCATAATGCACAAAATGTCAACAGGAAATTGCGCAAAATGTAAAAAATTACGGGTCTTTTTCCCGAAAATAAAAGATGGGGCGCATCCAAATGGGTGCGCCCCGGAAAATGTAATACTGTTTTCTGATTAAAATCAAGATTTTAATCAGAAAGGCACTGTCTGACGGCGCTGCCCGTTTTGTGATTTATAAGGAAAGAAATCACAAAACAAGTCTCATATGAACTCCGTGCCCTCCGGGCAATTAAAATCTTTTTTAAAGATTTTAATTAGAGTTCAGTATAACTTAGTGACATTGGGCATATGCTCCGCTCCTCTTCCTATCCGCTTCATCCGGGTATACCGGGAATTTGTTAATTTTCAAAGAACAGCAGAGTCCGCCTGTATTTTGCAAAATGCAGTTGGACTTTGCTGGGGTTGTGCTACATGCCCGAATCCGTCTGCTGTCAGGAATCGGGGGCACATGATTCTTTACCGCGTAGACCCTCTTACGATCACATTGGATGTTGTGATATAGGTTTGTATCTGCATATTTGGATGGCGCATGATGTCTGTCAGGAATTTTGCCGCCTGCGTGCCCATGTCCCGGACGTTGATGTCAACGACCGTCAGCGGCGGTTCTATGATCTGGGAAAACGGGAAATTATCAAAGGCCATAATGCCGATATCCTTCGGAATACGCAGTCCCTTTTTTGCGGCCGCATCCACGCACCCCAGAGCGATGTAATTGTTGGCGCAGATGATGGCGTCCGGCAGTTCTTTCTGACTCAAAAGACTTTCTGCCATACGGAAGCCGTCCGCCCGGGTGGATTCCCCGAGCCAGATATACTGGTCTTCCAGTTTCTCTCCCGCGTTGGAAAGCCCCTGCTTCACGCCCTGCAGGCGGAGGGCGGAACCCAAATCATAGGATTTTCCGCCGATAAAAGCAAGCCGCTTATACCCCCGCGACAGAAGGAAGCTCGCGGCAACCGTTCCGGAGTAAGTATTGCTGTTGTCGATCCAACAGACCTGGCTCTCAAAGTCCGGTGCGCCCAGAACGATGTGGGGAAATTGCAGCCGGGTCAGCACGGCGGCCAGAGGATGGGACATGACACCCACGTGAACGGCAATGGCGTCCGCGCTGCGGCGGGAAATGATCTCCTCCGCAATGCCGCAGGCGGAGGTCGCATCCGCGCCCCGCAGGATGAGCCGGTATCCCCGTTTGCAGAGCGCTTCCTCCAGACCGGAAATGATCTCAAACATATGAGGGTTCTGAAAAGCGGCGTTGGGGGCAAGGTTTGCCAGCAACACGACCGTGTGATTGGAGCCGCTGGCAAAGCTTTGGGCATTGGCGTTTGGGTAATAATTCATCTCCCGCATGATGCCGCGAACCCGCTGGGCTGTCTTTTCGGAAATACTGTAATGCCCGTTCAGAACCTTAGAGACAGTGGAAATAGAGACGCCTGCCGCCTCGGCTACATCCTTAATGGTAACACCCATCGTTTCTTCACCACCTTATTCTCCAGTATAGCATAATTTTCCCCGGCCCGAAAGGGTCGGGGAAAAAATTACCGGAAAGTTACGACAAATCCGCCGGGGGACAGAACGCCGTTCTGGAAGCCCCCTGCCCAATACAGCGTTCCTTCAGAGGAAGGAATTGCAGCATCGGTTTTTCCCGCGTTGATGCAGACCGTTACGGACTCCGTGCCGGTATACCTGCGGAAGCGGATCACGCGGCTGTCCCCCTCGGCGGACAACATCTGAAATGAGCCTTCCCGCAATGGGGATAAGGCGTGCCGCATGGCGATGGCCTTTCGGAAAAAGCCCAGCAGCGCCAGATCGCCGCCCTTCCACGGCATGGGGGCGCGGTATTCTTCCTCCTGCATACCCTGAACGCCAAGCTCGTCTCCGTAGAAAATGGTGGGCATTCCCACAAAGCACATCATAAACAGGATGGCAAGGCGATAGCTTGCGGTATCCCCGCCGCACAGCGACAGGAACCGGCTGACGTCGTGCCTGTCCAGCAGATTCAGCTGCGCCGGGAGCATTTGCAGCCGGTAGCGCATGAGCATATCCGTAATACGCCCGGAGAATTCTGCTGCGTCGATGCGCTTTTCGGCGAAAAATGCGCAGCAGTGCTTCCGGAAATCGTAGTTCATGGTGGAGTCGAACATGTCCCCCTGAAGCCAGTGACCGGCACTCTCCCACACCTCACCGATCAGCAGCGCTTCCGGATTCTCGCCCTTGACCGCATCGCGGAACGCCCGCCAGAAGCCATCGTTGACCTCGCTGGCCACGTCCAGCCGCCAGCCGTCGATGCCGTATTCCCGCACCCAGTAAGCGCCCACGTCACAGAAGTATTTCTGCACCTCCGGATTTGCAGTATTCAGCTTTGGCATCATGCGCTCGTAGGCAAAGCAGGCGTAGTCCGGAATTTCCTCCGGGGTTTCGGGGCGATGCACAGGGAAGGTCAGATCATAGAACCAGTCCCTGTAGCGGGATTTCTTCTGATTTTTGACCACATCCTCAAAGGCGAAGAAATGCCAGCCGCAGTGATTGAACACGCCGTCGATGATGACCCGAATGCCGGAAGCGTGCAGCGTATTGACCATAGTCCGGAATGCCTCATTTCCGCCGAAGCAGGGGTCAACGTGGTAATAGTCCAGCAGGTCGTACTTGTGGTATTCCCCGGCGGCGAAAATTGGGTTCAGATATACACAGTTGACGCCCAGCGCTTTCAGATAATCCACATTCCGCGCAACCCCGTCCAGCGTCCCGCCGAGCTTTCCCCGCACGGTCTGCTGTCCAAAACGCTGTGAATGAGACTGCCCGGAAATTTCGCATCTGCCGGACGCAAAGCTGTCCGGAAAAATGTTATATACGACGGCATCCTTCGCCCACGACGGTACGCGGGCAATGTCACTGCGGTGGTTGAAGGGAAGCTTGAAGTATTCCGAACGATCCTGTGCGAGCCGGTCGGTAAAGAGATTACTGTAGTACAGCTTCGTCTCCGTGCCGTCGTCCAGCTGAAAGTAGTAATAGACCCGGTTATAGGGGCTGTCTACAATCACCTGCCAGTAATCGTGACAGGCGTCCGACAGAATCTTTTCCATGGGGACGGAGGTAAACAGAATCGGATTGACCCGGCACGCGGTGTCGGCGTAGAAAAGCGTCACCCGCTGCAAGTCGCCTCTGGCGCAGCGCAGGCGGTAAACGATATGGCGCTCATCCAGCCCGCAGCAGTATTCCGACATGGGAATGTGCAAAACAGCGTCCAGCTTCATCCCTTGACACCTCCAGCCGTCAGCCCGGAGGTCATGTATTTCTGGCACAGGAAGAAGATCACAAGCACGGGCAGCGATACGGTAATGGCCGCCGCCGCGAATACCGGCCATGAGCCGGTCATCTCCGTCGCCTGCAAAGCATTCAGTCCGGCGGCCAGCGTGTACTTGCTTTCCCCGGTCAGGAAGGTCGTCGCATAGATGTATTCATTCCACACATAGATCAGCACCTGCAGTGCGGTGGTGATGATGCTTGGCTTTGCCAGAGGCATGACGATTTTCAGGACGATCTGCCGGTCGGAAGCGCCGTCGATTCTGGCGGCTTCCTCAATTTCCGTGGGGATGGTGTCGAAGTAGCCCTTGGTGTTCCACAGGCTGAACACCGCCATGGTTCCCGTATAAACAAGGATCAGTCCCAGCCGGGTATTGACCAGCCCCATCGGCCGCAGCAGACGGTAAATCGCGAACATGGACAGGATCGCCGGGAAAGAATTCAGCAGAACCAGACACCGAAGTATGGCTTTTCTGCCCGGAAAGCGGCGGCGGGAGAAACAGTAGGCCGCCGGGACTGCCACCAGCAGGGACAGAAAAACGGTCACAACTGCCAGAAAAATGGTATTCCGGAACCAGAGGGTGATGTTCTCCCCAAAGAGGACTTCCCGGTAGTTTTTCAGGGTGAAATTTCTGGGAATAAACGAAAAATCGGAGCTGAGCAGACTGTTTGACCCGTTAAAGGAGACGCTCAGAGCATAGAGAATGGGAATCAGCGTCAGAAAGCACAGCGCAATGAAAAAGGCATTCAGCGCCGTCAGCCCAACGCCCTCCCGCCATCTGCGTTTCGTCATCAGGCATCCTCCTTCAGCTGGAATTTTGCGGAGAACAGGAGCAGAAGTGCAAAAATAATCATGGAAATGGCCGAAGAATAGCCGTAATTGTTGGTGATAAATGCGTTTTCGTAGGCGTAGGTCAGGATGGTGTGGAACCCGGAGCCGGTTTTCGCGCCGGCCTGCTGCGTCAGCAGGTAGACAACGTCGAACTGCTTGAAGGTCGTAAACACCGTGATAATCACAGCCGGTGCAATGATGGGGCGCATGGCGGGGATGGTGATGTACTTCGCCCGGGCAAAAGCGCCCGCGCCGTCCAGAATGGCGCTTTCGTAGTAGCTTCTGTCGATGCTCTGCAATGCCCCGTCCATAATCATGATCATGAATGGCAGCGCCAGCCAGAGATTGACCATCGTGCAGCTCAGAAATGCCGATACATCGGAAGAAAGCCACTTGACCGCCGTCAGCCCCAGCTTGTCCATCCATTGATTCAGCAGACCGAACTGGGTGTTGAACATTCCGGTTTTCCAGAGCAGAATCCCCACATACCCGGGCATTGCCCAGGGAAACATCAGCACCGTTTTGTAGAGCTTGCGCAGCCGGAGCTTTTCAATATTCAGAAGGTTTGCAAGGAAAAAGGCAATGACCAGCTGCAAAATCATACTGACGGCTGTCCACAGGATCGTTGCCAGCAGCGCGGACAGGAAGCCGGAATCGAACACGAACAGCGCCCGGATGTAGTTGTCCAGCCCCACCAGAGTGAAGTCAAACCAGTGGTAGACGTTCATATTGGTCAGACTGATATAGAAGGTGTAGAGAATGGGAAATACCACCATCAGCCCGATCAGCAGCAGGGAGGGCGCTGACCAGGCGTAGGAGCGCGCCCATTCCTTGCGTTTCTTTTTCTCCATGGCGTTCTCCCTTTATTTCATCCCCGCAATCAGGCTTTCCGCCTGTTCTTCGGCCGCCTGGAAGCTGGAAGAAATATCCTTGCCGGACAGATTCACATCGGTCAGGAGGTTGCTGACCACAGTCCACATAACGTCCATTTCGGGAATATTGGGCATGGGGACGGCAATCTCCGCCGTCTGCCGCATGGCCTGCACCAGAGCGTCCTCCGCGACGCGGGCGTCGTCATAGCAGCTGCCGTTTGCCGGAGCGCATCCGCTGGCAAGCGCCAGAGACGTGCCGATCTCCGGTTTTGCCAACGCCGCCAGCAGCTGCTTTACCGCCGCGGTTTTCCGCTCCGCGGCAGCTTTCAGAACGTGAACGCCCTGCACACCGGAATAAGGAGCCAGTGCAAGCCCGGTTTCGTCCACAGTCGGCATGGGGGCAATGCCCAGATCGATCCCGGCCTCTCGGGCAGAGGGGACCATCCACGGGCCGCCGATGGTCGCGTCCGCTTTTCCTTCCAGAAACAGCGTGTTGACGGTATTGTATTCCGTCTCCCCCGGCATCAGCTTTACGAATTTCAGGTGGTAGGAAAGCGCGTCCTGCACGGCCTGCCCGTCGGGGAACGGGGTGCCGCTGCTGTCAATGATAGAGCCACCGAAACCATGAATCCAGGCGGCGGAATAGTAGGCGGTGCTGTGCTGCTCCACGAAGCCGTAGCGCCCCCGGCCGGTGTTGTTCTCCATATAGGCATACAGCGCTTCCGTCGTGGCGGGAACCTCGTCATCCTGCATATAACGGCGGTTGTACATGAACAGCAGCGTTTCAAAATACAGCGGCAGCTGATACAGGGTGTCCTTGTAGGTGGCCGCCTGAAGGGTCATGGGCAGGAAGTTGTCCAGCGTCCCTTCCTCCAGCAGCGACTCCACAGGCGCCAGAATCCCCATTTCGGCAAAAACGCCGATCTTATCGTGGGCAAACAGAAACAGATCCGGAGCCGCAGAGGGGTCATTGCCCACCAGCTTCAGGGAATCGGTCAGACTGGTTTTCTTTTCAAATTGAATTTCCAGATCCGGTACGGCCTGCGCCAGGTAATCGGAAAGGGCTGTGATCACCGCATCTTCCTTGTCGTGCCAGATGACCAGCTTGTTTGCATCCGCGCTGTCTGTCTTGCCGCCGCAGGCGGTCAGGCTCAGCAGCATCGCGAAGCATAAAATCAGAGTGAGAAACCGTTTCATAAAAGCCTCCTTGATAGACCGTCAGCGGGTACACGGCTGACGTGTACCCGCCGGAATGTTTTCAGCTTTTCTTCTTCTTTGCGACGATTGCCGCACCGCCGCCAAGAAGGACGACTGCGGCGACAACGCCGACGACCAGGCCGGTATTGCTGTTCCCCGCCGCTTCCTGGGGTGCTTCCGTGGAAGCGGGGACGGTCGTCTCGGCCGCAGGCTCGGTGGCCGCGGCATCCTGTGCAGGCTCTTCGTAGAAGACCTCTGCGTTTTCGGCGTCGGTCACCACGACCCAGACCTCCTTGCCGGTCTCGACGGACAGATCCGTCGTCTGGACAGCGCCCTCGTTGGCGTTGATAATTACGGAGTTAATCCAGCCGGGAACCTGAATGTTATACCAGTCGCCGTCCTTGCTCAGTGCTTCACCGGGCCAGGAGGCAAAGGCGTTGGTGCCGTCCGGTGCTGACCATGCCCAGCAGTTGGGGTCAGCCCAGTCCTCAGGAACCTGGGCGTGTACGGTCACGTCCTCCACGGCCTTGTCGGGGTCTTCGTAGCTCAAATCGTAGGTCAGGTCCTCGTAGACGGTGATCCACAGCTCCTTCCCCTCAATGCTGACGTCCTCGGTCTGGACGGTTCCTTCGTTGCCGTTGATGATCAGGGAGTTGACCCAGGTGGGGGCTTTGCAGGTGAACCAGCCGTTGTCCCCCTCCTGCATGGCCTTGCCCGGCCAGCTTTCAAAGGCGTTGGTACCGTCCGGCGCCGACCATGCCCACAGATTCACGGTTTTCCAGGACAGGGGAACGTAGGCGTGAACGACAAACTTTTCCACATACGCGGGAATTTCGCCCCGCAGCTGCGCCTCGTAGGAGACGGAGGCAGTCAGATCTTCCGCGACCGTGATCCACACTTCCTTACCGGCCTCTACCACGATGCCTTCGGTCTGGACAGCCGCATCGGTGCCCTGATTGGCGTTCACAATGACGTTCTGGACAAAAGCGGGAACATAGGTGTAATACCACCCCTCAGCCAGAGCGTCCATTTCCTCGCCGGGCCATGCCGCGAATGCGTTGGTGCCGTCATCCGCCCAAGCCCACAGATTGGGCGCGCCCCAGCCCTCCGGAACCTGAACGACTACGGGGATCATGGTTTCATCCGCACTCTCGTCCGCAAAAGCCGTCACAGCCAGCATTCCGAGAAGCATCATAACGGACAGCAAAACAGCAAATATCTTTTTCATGGTTTACCCTCCTGTTTTTTGTTGGTAAGCCCAATATAGCACCTGTTCTTTCCACCGTCAACGTTGGATTGCGAAAGTAATTTCGCAACCCGATATTGTTAATTTGCTGCAAATTAATTCGTAAAATTTGTGTAATACACACGAAATCAATGCCGATTATTAGAAGACTGAATGAAGGATTGCCGCCATATTTCCTCGTGAAAAAGAAAGTACTTTCTCAAATTGTTTACAACAATCCGACGTATTCGCGCCCACGTTCTGCTGTTATCTGCGCTCGCACGGCAGCATCTATTCATTCCGGGGCAGCGAAGGAAGAATTCGGCTATCAGCGGGGGGACCTGATGGGTATGCCTGAACTGTGCATTACCATCGGCATGAAGCAGATTCTGGCATCCCGGAAAATTTACATTGCCCTGAACAGGCCCTGGCAGCATGGGCCGCTGAAGCATGTGCTTCTTGATCCGGAACAGCCGCAGTGGCCGGCGACTCTGCTCCGCCGGGTGAAAGATCTGCAATATTGTATGGCCAGCGACATCGCTAAAGGAATCGTGACCGACTGATCAGGAAAAGGGCAGCCCTTGGCGGATTCCGATGGCATGGCTGCAGGGAGCCGCGCATTCGGCGGGCGGATAAACCCGGCGGGGGATTTCCCGGCACGGTTTGTCCCGCCCGCCAATGCTTTGCGCTGTTCACACGGGGCACGATTGTTATTTTTCATAAATTTACATACAAAACATTGGGGAAATTCCCTATTGACACCGGTAAATTGAAGACCTATACTGAAGAAAAGATTGTAACCGGTTCCAATGGAGAGAAATATGAAGCCAACCATTCGTGACGTAGCCAAATATGCGGGCGTTTCTGTGGCGACAGTGTCCCGCTATCTGAATAACAGCCCGCTGATCGCACCCCAATCCGTGGAAAGGGTCCGGCAGGCCATTGAGGCGCTGAACTATCAGCCAAGCATGATGGCCCGGGGCCTTCTCCATGGCAACAGCTATACCGTGGCGCTGGTGGTGGACGACAGCAATGTGGAGACCTACGGCAACGACTATTTTCTGCGGATCCAGTATGGCCTGGAGCATGCGCTGGCACGGGAAGGCTACTATCTCATGATCTGCCACATCGGCAGCAAAAATGTTTCCACCTTGGAATCCATTGTGAATGAAAACCGGATCGACGGCGTGGTTCTGCTCAGCGAACTGGCCAATGCCCAGGTTCTGGAGGTGCTTTGGAAAAGCAAGATTCCCTTCGTCATCGGCGGCCGCTCCTCTGTGGAGCAGGCGGCGTGGGTGGACATTGACAACATTGAGGCGGGGCGGTGCGCGACGGCATGGCTTCTGGAAACCGGCGCGTCGGAGATAGGTTTCCTGACAAACAGCTTTGAAAAGGTGTTTGCGGCGGAACGGTATGCCGGTTACAAGAGCTGCCTGGAGGCGGCAGGGCTTTCCGAGCCTGCGTGCGGTGCGGCGAAAGGACTGCTGACACCGGCGGATATTGCCGCCTATGTGGAAGCCCATCGGGATCGTCTGTGCCGGGCTTATGTGGCCTCGGACAGCGCCATTGCCTTCCATTTTATGCGCGAACTCACCAAGCGTGGGTTTCGTATCCCGGACGATGTGCAGGTGGTTGCCTTTGACGACAGCGTACTCGCCAGTGTATCGGAGCCTGCAATGACGGTGGTGAAAATTGATGTGGTCAGTCTGGGCATGGCTGCAGCCAGAATGCTCATTCAGCAGCTGCGGGCAGGTGAGCAGAGTCCGGAACATCTGCTTCTGCCTGTCAGCATTATTGAGAGGGGGTCAACAAAAATGCGTGAATAAATAAAACGCGTTTTTTTACTCAAAAATGTAACCAGTTACAATTGAGAGATTGGAGGGGATTTCCTTTAAAACAGAATCTTTTCATGGTGATAGCAAACACAGCAGCGGACATTTATCCCACACTTTAAAATTGAACGGAGGAAACCATATGAAGAAAATTTTAGCGTTCATTCTTGCAGCAGCCATGCTGCTCTCCCTGTCGGCCTGTGCAAAGGACACCCCGCAGAATCCGGGTACGGAGGCAAATGCCGCCCCTGCGCAGACGGAGAATAACCCGTCCGCAGAGACGCCGGATACTCAGGAACCGGTTGAAATCACCTTCTGGCATTCTTACAGCGAAGGTGAGGAAAAAATATTTACGGAGAGCGTTCTGACTGCGTTTGAACAGCAGCACCCGAATATCAAGGTAAACGCCATCCGGATGCCCTATGAGGGGCTGGACGAGCAGCTGATCACCGCCGTTACAGGTGACGCTGCCCCGGATGTGATCCGTCTGGATCTGACATGGGTTTCCCAGATGGCAAAGCTGGGCGCGCTGGAATGTCTCAACGATTATGCAGAGTTTGACGACATATCCGCCGGCATTATGCCCGGCTCCATGAGCACCACACTTTATAAGGGGCAGAATTACGGTCTTCCCCTCAATGCCAATACCACCGTTGCCGTATATAACAATGCAGTGCTTGCTGCACCTGAAACGTGATTTTTCCGAAGGGATATCATAACGCCATTTGCCCGGGAGCTGATTGAAGCCCCGGCATTTTTTGTGCTTGGATTCCCTGAATTTAATCAAAAAGAGAGGAATTTCCCATGAAAAACTTTATTAAGAAAATAGGAGCCGTTTTCCTGAGCCTGACCGTCGCCGCCTCCCTGCTTGCAGGCTGCGGCGCAAAGACGACCGAACCTGATGCATCCGCAGACAAGGGTACCTTCCGTACGTTGGAGGAGATTAAGTCCAGCGGCACCATCAACATTGGCGTATTCTCCGACAAGAGCCCCTTCGGCTACGTGGACGAGAACGGCGAGTATCAGGGCTATGACGTGTACTTCGGCAACCGCATCGGCGAAGATCTTGGCGTGAAGATCAACTACGTCTCCACCGAGGCCGCCAACCGCATTGAGTATTTGCAGACCGGCAAGGTGGACATCATCCTCGCCAACTTCACCGTCACCCCTGAGCGGGCGCAGGAAGTGGACTTTGCCCTTCCTTATATGAACGTGGCGCTGGGCGTTGTCTCCCCCGAGGACGCGGTGATCACGTCTCTGGACGAGATTGGCGCTGACGATCAGGTCATCGTGATCTCCGGCACCACCGCCGAGACCTATCTGGAAAAGAACAACCCCGAGATCAAGCTGCAGAAGTACGACGCCTACGCCGAAGCCAAGACCGCCTTCGAAAACGGCAACGGCGTGGCCTGGGCCAACGACAACACCGAAGTCATCGCTTTCTCCATTGAGAATCCCGGTTACGTGGTAGGCATCCCCTCTCTGGGCAGCGCGGACACCATCGCCCCCGCCGTCACCAAGGGCAACACCACCCTGCTGAACTGGCTGAACGACGAGATCAAGGCGCTGGGCAATGAGAATTTCTTCCACGCCGACTACGAGGCGACCCTGCTGGACACCTACGGCAAGGACTACGAGGACACCCTGGTGGTAGAGGGCGGCGCAGCCGCCGGCGCCGAGGTTGCGGAAACCGTAACGGAAAAAGGCACCATCACCGTGGCCGCTTCTCCCACGCCCCACGCGGAGATCCTCGCCGAAGCCGCAAAGCTTCTTGCCAAAGAGGGCTGGACGCTGGAGGTCACCGAGTTTGAGGACTATGCGCAGCCCAATCTGGTGGTAGACAGCGGCGAAATTGACGCCAACTACTTCCAGCACACCCCCTATCTGAACGATTTCAATGAAAAGAAGGGTACCGACCTGGTGGCCGTGGCCGCCATCCACTATGAGCCCTTCGGCATTTATCCGGGCACCAAGACCGCGCTGAGCGATCTGGCGGACGGCGACGTTATCGCAGTCCCCAACGACACCACCAACGAAGCCCGTGCCCTGCTCCTGCTGCAGGACAACGGCGTTATCAAGCTGGCCGACGGCGCGGGTCTGGCCGCCACCGTCAAGGACATTGTGGAGAACCCCCACAATGTGAAGATTCAGGAGCTGGAAGCCGCGCAGGTCTCCCGCGTCAAGGACGAGGTAGCTTTCGTGGTGCTGAACGGCAACTACGCCCTGCAGGCGGGCTTCTCCGTCGCCCATGACGCGGTCGCCTACGAAACCAGCGCATCCGCCGCCGCCAAGACCTATGCAAACGTTCTGGTGGTGAAGGCGGGCAACGAGAATAACGAGGGCATTCAGGCTCTGGTCAAGGTTCTCAAGTCCGACGAGATCAAGCAGTTTATCAACGACACCTACGACGGTGCGGTGATTCCTTTCGAGGACTGACAAATAAGCGGGCAGCCGCGAAATGCGGCTGCCCTACTCTGCTATCTAGAACAGGGAGCTGAAGAACATGACACAAACCTACTTGGAAGTCCATAACCTGTGTAAGACCTTCACCGCGAAAAACGGCAGCGTGGAGGCTTTGAAGGGTGTGTCCCTCTCCATCGGCAAGGGGGAAATTTTCGGCGTGATCGGCCTGTCCGGCGCGGGCAAGAGTACGCTGGTGCGATGTATGAATCTGCTGGAACGCCCCGACAGCGGGGACGTTCTGCTGAACGGAGAAAGTCTGCTGAAGCTGAGCAAAGAGCAGCTTCGCCTGCGCCGGCAGAAGATCGGCATGATCTTCCAGCATTTCAATCTGCTGGAGCAGCAGACGGTACTGGAAAACGTCTGCTTCCCGCTGGAAATTCGGGGCATTCCCAGAAAAGAGCGGCGGGAAAAGGCTCTGAAGCTGCTGGACAAAGTGGGGCTGGCGGACAAGGCAAACGCCTACCCCGCCCAGCTTTCCGGCGGGCAGAAGCAGCGGGTGGCCATTGCCCGGGTGCTTGCCAACGAGCCGGAGGTCATATTATGCGACGAGGCCACCAGCGCCCTTGACCCGGAGACTACCCAGACCATTCTGAAGCTGCTGAAAAACATCCGGGATACCCTTGGCATCACCATCGTGGTCATCACCCACGAGATGCGGGTGATCCAGCAGGTGTGCACCCGGGTGGCGGTGC
>OGQC01000715.1_pt1 | contig 17079 bp, 12 predicted proteins | sample 1553081 | NCBI WGS metagenome assembly OGQC01 (sample SAMEA2580267, study PRJEB22360) | human gut metagenome | biome: human gut; feature: human-associated habitat; material: faeces | place: Denmark | collected 2008/2010
TAAAACCATAAAAACGCAACTTCTGACTAAAAATCAAATTTAAAAAAGCTTTTTTTAACTCCTTCATTTTGTCTAATTTTCGCTGATGAAGAGTGATAAGATTGTCAAGATTTAAAAAGAACTTACCAATTTCAATCTGTTCTTTGCTACTTGGTATTGCAAATTCCATTTTTGAAAACATATAACCTGTTATTTGATTGATTGTTGCTCCCAAATTTTTTGCAATTTCAATTTCAAATGCAGGTGTATCTAATAATGCATTTACAAACGCTGGATGTTCTGAACGTATTCCTGTCATAAAAGCACCTATAACAGTATTAGATCTAAATCCCTTAATTTGAGCGTGTTTTCCAATCAATGCTCTTGAACCATTTCTAATTACAACGATTATATCTCCATCTTGCACGTTTTCAGAATTTACTATATCTATATTCACATACACATTATCCGCATCAATAATTTCACCGTTTTTAACATTAGAGGAACGAAGCACCAATGTTCCTGATTCTTGAACATTATCTGGAGTATATGTTAATCCACTATAAAAGTTCACAAATTCCGGAAGCTTACGCAGTTCCCAAGCGATAAAATATAGATATGACTATATATAATTCAATGTGTTATAATTTATTAAATGGATAAAAGGGGCGTTGTGGAATGGGCGTTAAATTCACATCTGAGTCAGAAATGGAAAGAAGTTTGATAAATGAGTTGGTTTCAGGAGTTTCCCAGTGGACTTATAGGGCAGACTTAAAAAGTGAAGCGGACTTGTGGAACAATTTTAAAAATAAACTTGAAAACAATAATGCAAATGTCTTAAAAGAAATCCCTTTAACGGAACAGGAATTTCAGCAGGTAAAAACACAGCTTACATTTCCAACTTTCGTGGATGCTGCAAAATGGCTTGCTGGTGAGAATGGTATAGCAAAAGTACAGGTGCAGCGCGAGGATGCATCGCTGGGTACAATTAGACTGTCTGTATTATGGAGAGAAGATATTGCTGGCGGGCATTCTAGTTATGAAGTTGTTAGCCAAGTTAAAATCATGAAAAACGACGAAATGGATCGGAATCGTCGTTTTGATGTATCCCTACTTATCAATGGATTGCCTATGATACAGATAGAGCTTAAAAACAGGGCGCATTCTTATATGGATGCATTCCGTCAAGTGCAAAAATATATGCAACAAGGTAAGTATACAGGTATTTTTTCGTGCTTACAGATGTTCGTTGTGTCTAATGGGACTGATACGAGATATATTGCATCGGCGGTTTGCGGAAAACTTAAAGAGCAATTTTTATCTACTTGGGTAGATAAAAATAATAAGGCAGTCAACAATTATTTGGATTTTACAGAACACGTGCTTTCTATACCTCAAGCGCATAAGATGGTGACTCAATATACTGTTATTGACAGTAAGAAAAAAGCGTTGATTTTGTTGCGTCCATACCAAATTCACGCTATCGAGGCGATTAAGGATGCGAGCAAGAGGCAGGAGTCTGGCTATGTTTGGCATACAACAGGGTCTGGTAAAACTTTAACAAGTTACAAAGTAGCACGTAATTTATTGCAAATTCCTTCCCTGGATAAAACTATATTTATTGTGGATCGCATAGATTTGGATCAACAGACGACATCGAGTTTTATTAGTTATGCTGAGCACGATGTAATTGAGATAGATGAAACAGACAATGTTACTGATCTGATAAAAAAGTTGCTTTCTGCTGATAGAACAGTTATTGTAACAACAATTCAAAAATTGAATTATGTTATGCGTCGTTTTGAAGGACAGGAAGAAACTCCTAAATTTAAAAAGATGAGAAATCTTCGTTTAGCGTTTGTAGTTGATGAATGCCATAGAGCGATATCTCCTTTGAAGCAACGTGAAATTCAAAAGTTTTTTATTCGCTCTTTATGGTATGGGTTCACTGGGACTCCGATTTTTAAGGAGAATGCAAAAAAAGAAATAGGAAACCTTGCAAGAACAACGGAAGAGCAATATGGTAAGAGAGTACATGAGTATACTGTTAAAGAAGCCATTCATGATAAGGCAGTATTAGGGTTTCAGGTAGAGTATAAAACTACAATATCAGAGGATGAGCTAAATGAGCTTGTTAGAGTAAGAAGACCTGATGTAAATCCAGACAGTATGGAACGTCAAGATAAAGAGATGGTTTTGCGCAAGGATGATTTTGAAAAAGAAGATCATATGCTAGAGGTATTAAATTCAATTGTAAATAAATCAAAAATCAAGTTTGGTCTGGATTTAGGAGTAGGCAAAACATATACAGCTTTATTAACAACTAGTTCAATTGCTAAGGCACAGAGATATTATCTGCTTTTGAAAGAAATTAAAGAAGGAAAATCTAAAATTCAGATTTCTGAAAATGTTAAGAAGTCTGTTCCAGATTTTCCCAAATTTGCTATTACATATTCAGTGAGTGAAAATGAAGATGAAAGCGTAGTAAATCAGGAGAAAATGAACGAGGCCATTGATGATTATAATAGACAGTTTGGAACAAGGTTTTCTCTTGAAACAATCAAAGCCTATAATGCAGATATAAATGAGAGACTTGCAAGAAAACAGGAGAAATACCAGTATCGAAAAGAACAATTAGATATTGTTATTGTGGTAGATAGGTTGCTTACAGGGTTTGATGCTCCATGTTTATCGACACTATTTATTGATCGTGCCCCTATGCGGCCGCATGATTTAATTCAAGCTCTTTCGCGAACAAACCGGTTGTTTGATGCTAGGAAAAAGTATGGGCAAATTATAACTTATCAGACGCCTGTAACTTTTAAAAAATGTATTGATAAGGCATTGGAGCTTTATTCTAATGGAGGGGAAAATTATGTTCTAGCACCAGATTATTTTGAAGCCAGGAGATGTTTTCAAGAAGCGGTAAAAATACTTTTGGGCTTAGCACCAACTCCCGAAAGTGTAGATGCATTGACAGACTTGGAAGAGATGAAGAAGTTTGCCAAAGGTTATCAGCAATTTGATAAGACGCTTACTGCAATAAAGGTATACAGTGAGTTTGAAGAGGAAATGAAAGAAACTGATCCTAATTGTTCAATTCTGGCAAATATTGATTTAACTGTGCTAGAGGAGTATCAAGGGAAATATGAAAATTTACTTGAACGAATTAAAGCATTAACATCTGATTCAGATGGAGAAGACATTCTGGATATAGATATAGAATATGAGTTGGAAGCATTTACAACTGATGAAATTAATTACCAGTATATTTTAAGTCTTATCCAAGCTTATTTACCAAAACAAAATCAAGCATATCAAGCCCCAACAGCTAAAAATAATGAAGAAATTGAGCAATATTTAGAACAATTAGCACAACGAAATCAAAATCTTGCCTCAATGGTAAAAGAGCTGTGGGTGGATGTTAAAGAGGAACCTGAAGCTTATAAGGGGCAACAAATTGCGATTTTGCTTGAAAGAAAAATAGAAAGTTTTATTCAAAATCGTGTACAACAATATGCTGATAAATGGTGTATGGATGAGGCTACGTTAAGATTCTTAATTGATAATTATCGACCGCAAAGAGAAAAGCAGAATGGTGAGACTGAGTTGAAAAAATCGGGAGATTACGAGAAATATAAATCGAAAACAAAAGATCCAGTATCTAAATTACATTATTGGAAAGAGGCACGTAGAGATATTGTTAGTATGATAGTAAAAGAAATTCTGCCATTGCGAGAACGATGACTTAAAATTTGGAAGATGGTAAAAGTTAAGGAGGAATACAGATTGCAGGATAAATGGCGAGAAAAACAAGGTCATAAAGAAAATAGAAATGACTAAGTGAAATCCGAAGTAAGCACTGTTGTCGAAACAAATAGCGGAACAACTACCATCAATACATAAAAAAAGAGCCTTGCAGCTGCAAGGCTCTTGTAATTTGAAAACCACTCCGAAAACACCCGAAGAAATAGCGCAGGAAGCACGGCTAAGGTATGAGAGGGAGGAAGTAGTTTTTTATTTAACGAGGATATTAGCCATGATATCATCTCAATAAATTAATTTGTTATCAATATAAAATAAGAGGTATAAATTTATAGATAGCGTTTAATTATTTCAAACTGTTCTTCTGTTAGTGCTGAAAGATCTTTTTTAAAGACAATTTCTTGATCATCTACTGTAACAATAAATTCTTTAATCCACGATATTTCTTCAAATGAAAATCCATATCGAAGTAACCAAATTTCTGTTGGATCATCTGTACCATATCTAATGTAGTTACTCATCTTTGTTGCACGATTATCCTTCGTATTATTTGCATATAACATGAATGCAGCACATATAGGATCAGCAATTGATAATGTTATCACTTTATCAATATAATCATATGTATCAAAAACTAAAAGATCATAATTAAGTTGATCTACAGATAAATTATTTGGGAATAAAACGGCTTTGCGAGCTGAAATATTAGGTAATTGAGTCGGAATTTGTGAATATCTAATATAAAGACGATTAAGTTTTGATGAAAATTCTCTTCTACTGATTTTGTGTTCACGATATTCTTTGAGTATTATTCGCTGTTCTTTTTTTCTTGTTAAATAAGAATATCTTAAAGCCAAAACCTCTTTGAAAGATTTTCCTTGTATATGCCAGAGTAATATTGGTATTGAGGTGCTTAGAATAGATTGCTCTGCAAGTTTAAGTTTTTTTCGTCGCAAATGTAATGTATAAAGATCTTTGAATGCAGCTTTTATTTGATTGCGTTGACTGCTAGAAAGTTTTTCGTAATAATGATTTCCAGTAATTATTTTATCATCTATAAATAATTTATCTATAAGAAATGCAACGGTTTCTTCAAAATTACTAGTTTGAATGCGCTGAATTTGTTGCTGAGTTAATCTAGTTTCGCCATCAAAGGAATTATTCTTCATTGCATCCACTAAATCTTTGTTGTCTTCACTTACTTCATTGTCTTCGCAATCTAATTTAGAAGTATCTTCTAAATTAAAGTTTTGATTTATTCTTTCGCAGAATGATTTAAGATTTTTGCTTTTTATTATTGTATATCCATAATCAAACTTATTTTGTTCTACTGTACTTCTGCCTGCACGTCCAATTAAATTTTTCAATGTCAGCGGATCCATTTTTCTGTAATTATCGATGAAAACAGCATCAAACGGCATGTTTATTCCTTGTACTAATGTTGATGTAGCAAAGCAGATTTTTGCATAGTTATCTCTAACAAATTGTTCAATAATTAAACGCATTTTTAAAGGCATGGAACCGTGGTGAATCACGATACCTCTTTCCATTAATCGAACAATTTGGGATTCTTTTTTTGATCCAGACTTTCCGGCGCCTATATAATCTCTGATTTGTTCTATGTATTTTAAGGCAGTTGGGTGTTCTATAACCGGGCAATATTTCAGATAATTGCCATATTTGTTTAAATAGTCTGGTTTGTATAGATTTGATTTTGAGGTATAAACAAGAAGTGTGCGATTTGATTCTAATAAATCTTTTAAAAAATCGTTTTCTAAAGGTGTTGTTGTTTGCGGATATTCTTCATAAGGAGAAAAATAATACATTGTTTGATTTTTCATCACAAGAAAAATTTTTCCAACGGAATTTTGTTTATATAAAGAAGACGCACTGTTGATGAAATAATTATGTTTTTTCAGTTGCGCCTCTGGATTATTTACAAAAGGATGGGAAAAAACTTTTGTGGCATTTGGATATTCTATATTAGTACGTCTGACAAATGCATCAAAACTAATACCACGGACTGCTTCTTCAGATAACTGTGCTTCATCGAATAAAAATAATTCTATGTTAAATGGATTTGTTTGAGAAAATAATTGATTTCCTCTTTCGGGAGTTACAATAAAGATACGTCTCCTAGTTTTAAGAATATTAACATTTTCAATAAATTGCAAGACAAGAACATCATTTCCAACTAAGGCTTTGACTGTTATAAGATACTCAGCAATTAGTGCTCTTGATGGAACTACTATGACAATATCTCCAGTTGTATCGACTATTAATTTTTTGAATAAAAAAGATTTACCGGCACTTGTTGGAGCAGAAAAGGAGAAGAAATGTTTTTCTTTTATGTTCACATATGCATCTGCTTGAACAGGGGTAAAATCATTATTTGTAACATCTTTAATTGAGTCTGCAAATATTGAATATACGGTTTCTAAAAAATTTGAAGGAGTTTCCACCTTATAAAATAGACCCATTAAAAATAAAAGTTTTTTTTCGTATTTAGCAAACAAGTCTGCATGAAATAATTTTACGTATGATAATGTTTCTAAATCTTTTGGACAAATGGGTCCGTATTTATGAATTTTGGATAATATATTTAACAAGATAGATTCTAAGAAGTTGTTAGATTGAGGGTTGGAATTTATTATTTCATTGATCAATTACTTCAACTCCTATTAAATAAAGTTCAGGAAAACTTAGTAAAGGAGTAATATGAGGAGATTCAAGAATTTTATCAAAAATCATCGTGGAGGGATTATTCAGTGAAAATGCTGCAATATAAGCTTTTTTACCTAGACTTGCGTTAACTATTGATTGAGAAGATGCAAAGTGTTGTAAATCTGCCAGTTCAGCAAGGTCCTTTTTTAATGTGATAAAACAATTAATTTGGGTTAATGCATTTTTATAAGGATTAGATCTGCTGCTGTATTTTGCTTCACCGAATGCTAACAAAGTTGTGTGGCTTTCAGTATGAAAGTCAAAACCTGGATTTGATGTAACTTTCTCTTTGAATAATTCTGCTAAGGGCAATTTTTTGTGTGATTTTTCGGTTTCAAGAGTAGATTGAGCTGTCATGGATATCATGTATTCACCAAAATTCGCAGTAACTTCGTTATCAATTTTCATAAATATATCTCTAACTAATTTGTCGATAGTTCGGCGAGCTCTTGCTTCATAAGCAATTTGGTTAGCAGGAGATAACTTGGCTATCCAGCTTTCATCAGATATATTATCAATCATTGTTTTGGCGCATGAAGGTAAATTATCAATAATAACATGAATAATGTGGATGTCTGTTTCAGAAGAGTCCAGCTTAATTGTCTTAGACGATTTGATTTGCATTTTGCACATCCGTTAAAAAATAAATAAAACCGCACAGCAAATGTACGGTTTTATATGCTCTGTTGTATTTGACAGGCATATTGCCTACCGTTAATTAATTATAACAGAAAAATATAACTAGAGCAATACTTTTAAAAAATTCAACAATTGCTCTAAATTTCATAAAAGAATATGCTTCGCATTGTCTTATCAATCATTTTGGTGGAGACGAAGAGGATCGAACTCTCGACCTTACGGATGCGAACCGTACGCTCTCCCAGCTGAGCTACGTCCCCACTACATAAAATATCTTACTCCTGCCGGCGCAAAATTACAAGTATATTTTTAGCTTTGGTGCTTGCCGCTATGTATACACGCGCGCTTATTGACAACTTTTGCCGCTGGTGCTACACTTTAAAGTAATTTCATAAGTATTTGATCGATGATGAGGATTAGTAGCTTTGCCAAGCGGACCTCAGCGAGCCGGTGACAGTGCAAGTCCGGCGTTTGGCGGCAGGGTGAATGGACCTTTAAGATACGGCTTGAGCCCGCAAGGGGGTAGACGCCGTCGGGATGCTTCGCCCGTTACCAGGGAAGGGGATATCGGCCATGGCCCGTATCTTAGCGAGCGGACTGATTATTCAGTCAAGCAGGGTGGTACCGCGAAAGTTGTGTCTTTCGTCCCTACATGGGGATGAAGGGCTTTTTTTATTGCCCGATTTGAAGGAGGCTTATATTATGGATAAAGAAAAAAATACCAGGCTGCCGTTGGTGGACCTGATCGAAGTTAAACCAATGCAGGACGGCTACCGCTGGGTAGCGATCACGGCGATGCTGTTCGCTATCGGCATCATCCTGCACACGGTCAGCCCTAATGTTGGCGGCGTGACGCCGAACTGGACGATCGCCATGTATTCTATCGTTATCAATCTGACGAATCCGACGCTGTCGCAGGCTGTGGGCATCGGTTTTATTGCGGGCATCACGCTGGTGCCGTCGTCGAAGTCGGCTTTTCCGCTGGGTAATATCGCAAGCGAGCTTTCGGGGGCGATCACCTGCTGCATCCTGGTCAAGGCGATGCTGCGCTGCGGTTTGGGCAAGTGGAAGCTGCGCCCCCTGGTGACGGGATTTTTGGCAACTATGGCCAGCGGCGGTGTGTTTACTTTCATTTTAAAGATCGTTCTGGGCTTGCCGCTGCATGTCTGGCTGTATGCCATGCTGCCGGTGGTGGCGATCGTGGGCGCGCTGAACGGCATGATCACCTTTTTGCTGTTCGGGCCGGTGCGGAAGCTGTTTTTTGTGCAGGAGGACGATGAATGATGGAGAGCGTTATCAGGCTGGAAAATTTTTATTTTGCTTATAATAAATCGGAGCTGGTGCTGCAGGATATCGACCTGGAGATCAAAAAGGGTTCGTTCACTGTGGTGGCAGGCCCCAGCGGCGCGGGCAAAACTACTTTGTGCAAGGCGATGACGGGCATCGTGCCTTTTTATATGGGCGGGCGTTACAGCGGCGATGTGCAGGTGCTGGGCGAATCGACTAAAGGCCGCCGGGTGTCGGATATCGCGATGCGCGTGGGGCTGATGCTGGAGGATTACGAAAGCCAGCTGGTTTCGCTGACCGCGGGCGAGGAAGTTGCTTTCAGTTTGCTGAATCACGGTTTTGCGCCGGAGGAGGTGGCGGAGCGTACCCGTAAGGCTTTGGAGGACGTGGGGCTGCCGGGGCGCGAAAGCTATCAGCTGGACGAGCTGTCGGGCGGGCAGCGCCAGCGTTTGCTGCTGGCGGCTACTTTGGCGGTGCATCCCGAGATCATTGTGCTGGATGAGCCGGTATCGGCGATGGACCCGGACGGGGCCCATTCGCTGTATGAGCTGTTATATGCGATCCATCAGCGTTACGGCACGACGATCATCGTAGTTGAGCATCGAGTGGACTATCTGCTGCCTTATGTGACGGACATGGTAGTGCTGAAGGAGGGGCAGCTGGTAACGGCTGATACCTTTGCTGCTGCAGCGCGGACGATGTATGAGGACGAGGAGCTGCGTCCTCTGGTACCTGCGTTATGGCAGGTGAAGCTGGGCGTCGAGCGCCGTTTCGGTATTACTTTGGGCGAGTGGCGGACTGAGGCAGAGGCGGCTGCGGAGTTACAGATGCTTGGTTTTGAAGGGGGGAACGCCTGATGTTGGAGGCTAAAGAGGTCAATTTTGCTTACCGCAGGGGTCTGCCGGTACTGAACGATATCGCCTGCACGATCGGTGACGGCGAGTTTGTGGCGCTTTTGGGCCATAACGGTAGCGGCAAGACGACGCTGAGCCGTTTGTTCATGGCGCTTCTGCATCCCCGCAGCGGGCAGGTGCTGGTAGACGGCGAGGATATCGTCAATTATGAGCCGGCCGACCTGGCTGACAAGATCGGTTATGTATTCCAGAACCCGGATCTGCAGATTTTGGAAGATACGGTTTTTGATGAGGTGGCGTATGGGCCGAGGGCTAAAAAGCTGACGGCAGAAACGATTAAAAAGCAGGTGGAGGCAGCTTTGGCGGCTACAGGGCTGGCCGAGCTGGCGGGTGCGTATCCGCGTCTGCTGTCCTTTGGGCAGAAGCGGCGTTTGGGTGTGGCTTCGGCGCTGGCGCTCAATCCGCGTACTTTGATCTTAGACGAGATCACCAACGGTCAGGATGCGATCGAGAAAGAGCGGATGATGCAGTATTTGCAGACGCTGAACGAAGAAAAGGGGATCACGATCGTGTTGATCTCGCATGATATGGACGTGGTGCGCCGTTATGCGAAGCGGGCCATTGTCCTGAAGGACGGCGACCTGGTGTATGACGGTACGCCGACGGAGCTGTTCGGCGGTGCGTATGCTGTGGAAGAATGGGGCCTGCGCCGGCCGACGGCGGCTGCTTTGGCGGGCAGTCTGGGTTTTACGGCGGCGACACCAGAGGAGTTCTGCCGCCTGTTGGTGCGGAAAGGAGCTGAGGACTGATGCGGATCAGTGCGTTTACTCAAATCATTGTCACTGTCGCTGTGACGGCGTGGGTCTTTATTCTGCCGGTCAAGGCGGTGGCGACGATCCTGGTTTTTGAGCTGGCTTTACTGCTGTCGATCAAGCGCGACCGCATGACGATGGCGGCGATCGGCGGTTTGGCGGTGTTCACCGGGCTGATGATCCTGTTCCAGCTGCTGTTCGGTTCGCCGCTGGAGGTAGCGCTGACGGGTGGCCTGCGGATGCTGGTCATGACGATGGCGTTTTTGTGTATGCTGGCGGCGACGCGTATCCAGGATATTGCCCAGACGCTGGTGGACCGTTTCCACCTGCCCTGTGAATATGCTTTTATGCTGACGACGGCGCTGCGTTTCGTGCCTAATTTCCTGGCTGACAGCGAGATCACGCTGGATGCTCAGTCCTGCCGCGGTTATTCCAACCGGGGCAACTGCGTGAAACGCCTGCTTTCGTATGTCGTGGTCATCAGACCGCTGGTCATGCGGGCGGTGGCCAAGTCCGAAACGCTGGCGCTGAGTATGGAGCTGAAGGGTTTCGGCAGCAATACTTATAAAAATATGCCGCGCGAGCCGCTGGGAGCCGCCGATTTTATCGTGCTGGGGCTGGTCGTGGTCCTGAGTACCTATCCGTTCTGGAAATAATGCCCGGCTGAAAATTTTAAATCATCCTGCAAGCAGCTGCTGCCTTAGAAAGGGAGCGGCTGCTTTTTTTTGAGTAATATAATAATTTTATTGCCTAAAAGAATATAAATTACAGTTGATAAAAATAATAAATATGATAGAATAAAATCAGCAAAGTATATAAAAATATCGAACTATTTTAAATGTATGGATAGAAGGTGGCTGTAATGGTACAATCGGGTGATACTCTCGTTTTATCTTTAGCTGAATTACTGGGCGGCAAGCAGGTGGATACCGGAGTCATCGACAGGGCTCTGGCGGAGCTCTGTTCTGCTTTTGATTTTGACGGCGGGCTGATCTATGAATTGGACCAGTACAACCATCTGCATCTGAAAGAACGCTGTCTGCGTAAGGAACTGCCTTTGCGGGGCAGCTTTCCGATCGATGCGGTCGACGCTGCTTATCGCAGCTATCTGGCTCAGGAAACCTTTGTCTGGCTGGAGGGTGGACAAAAGAACAGTGCGGCTGAGAATGCTTTGCTGGAGCTGTTTGCGGCGCAGTCGATGGTAGTGGCTTCCGTAGTCGATGAAACGCTGCAGATCTACGGGCTGCTGGTATTTGTACAGCAGTCGGCCCGGCCGGTGCCGCCGGCAGGCACGCAGCAGTTGCTGAAGACAGTGCTGTCGATGTTTGGCCGGTATATCGGGGTGCGGGTCTATCAGAACAAGCTGACTTTTGCCAAAAATTCGCTGGAAAGCATTTTGGATAATACAGGTATAGATATTTATGTCAACGATTTCCATACCCATGATATTTTATATGCCAATCGTTCTATGGCGGCCCCGTACGGCGGTATTTCGCAGTTTTTGGGGCGCAAGTGCTGGGAGGTGCTGTTCCCGGGTCAAAACGGGCCTTGTGCTTTCTGCCCGCAGCAAAAGCTGATCGATGAGAACGGCGAACCGACGAAGATCTATTCCTGGGATTATCAGCGGCCTTTCGACGGTTCCTGGTTCAGGGTGTTCAGCGCTGCGTTCCGCTGGGTGGACGGCAGACTGGCCCATGTAGTGAGCAGTGCCGATATCACTGACAATAAGCGCAACGAAGCTTTGGTCGAGTATCTGGCCAATTATGATTCGCTGACGAACCTGCCGAACCGCCGGATGCTGGTGAAGGAGTGCGAGCGCCGGATCGACAAAACGCAGGAGGGTGGCGAAGGTTATCTGCTGTTTTTTGACATCGACGGCTTTAAAAAGATCAACGATACCTTTGGTCACGAAGCGGGGGACGAGTTCTTAGTGCAGCTGGGACAGTTCTTTTCCGGTATCCCGCTGCTGCATGACGCTATTTACCGCAACGGCGGCGATGAGTTCATCGCGATCATCGACGGCGATAAAACGGAAGCTAATATCCGGAATCTGGCCAGCTTTATCCATCGGCGGTTTGCCCAGCCCTGGCGGCTGAAAAGGGGCGAGGTGTTCTGCAATGTCAGTATCGGCGTGGCGCGTTATCCCGAGGACGGGAGGACGGCGGAGGAGCTGCTGCTCAAAGCTGATCAGGCCATGTACAAGGTGAAGAAAGCCGGCGGTAAGGGTGTCCTGTTTGGATATGAGCTGTAAATCTTAATAATAAAAGCCTTTATGACAAAGTCATAAAGGCTTTTTTATGTGCAGATCCTGATGATCAGGGCGGTCAGTCTTTGCTGCCGCCAGGTAAAAGTCCAAAAACAGCTGTGCGGTGGCGCTTAACCGGTCTTTTTTGGACCAGAACAGCGTCTGCTCAAAATACAGTTCATCATCAGCCAGCTGCTGCTGCAGCAACCCTTGGGGGAAGTCGTCCCTGCCGCCGGCGGAAACGATGGCGATGCCGCTGCCGTCCTGCACGAAAGCGAGTGCGGCAGTATTGGTGGTGGCGATAAAGCGGATCTTGGGCATGAAGCCGTGCTTGAGGCAGGCTTTGCGCAGCAGGCTGTAGCAGCCGAAGTTACAGCAGACAGGGATATTCTGTAATTGTTTCGGCGTCAGCGGCTGCTGTGGGTCAAGGCCGCAGTTTGCCTGCGGACTGTAAACGGCGTAAAAATATTCTTTCTGCGTTTTGTGGGCGGCAAACAGCTGCGGTGACGGCAGCGGCGCGTTGGCAAAGGCAAAATCACTGCTGTTTTCCGCAATATGTCTGGTCTGGGCGCTGACGGCTTCTTCCCGGAACTGGAAGCAGATTTCGGGATAGGCGGCCGCAAAGGGACGCAGATAGGTGTTGATGAAAAAGGTGCTTTTGGCAGGCGAAACGCTGAAGCGCAGTGTGCCGGAAGCTTTTTTATTGAAGCTCTGCATATCTAAAAGGATGGTTTCTTCGGTTCGGCAGATCTGGCGGGCCTTGCCCAGGAAGGCTTCCCCGGCTTCGGTCAGGGTCAGCTGGCGTTTGCCGCGCGCAGTCTGGATCAGCTTGGCGCCGTAATAGTGCTCCAGTGTTTTGATCTGGGCGCTGAGGGCCGGCTGGGCCAGGGCCAGTTTTTTGGAAGCTGTGGTCAGGTTCCCTGTTTCGGCGACGGTGATAAAATTACGGTAAAATTCAAAATCCATAGCTCACCTCTAAAAAATATAAGAAATTCTTATTATAATAACAAAGAAATAGTATTTTACTTTTTTATACCACCATTCTACAATAAAAATAGTTTGAGAGCAAGAAGGGGATGGGGTTATGTACGGAAGTAAACGCAAGCGCCGCCTGCACAGCGTAGCGGTATTGCTGGGACCGCTCAGCTTCGGCTTGACGATACTGCTGCTGGAATGGTTCTTTGGCTTCAAAGCGGCTGCGGCGCTGGGGACGACGGTCTGGATGGCGCTGTGGTGGATATTGCGGCCGGTCAATATTTCGGTGACGGCGTTCGTGCCGATCGGTGTCAACGCATTGTTTGACCTGATCCCGATGCAGCACGTTATCAGTCAGTATTTTTCTGAGATCATCGTGCTGCTGTTCGGCGCTGATCTGGTCTGCCTGACCTGGGCGACGACGGGGCTCGACAAGCGGCTGGCGATCAAGACCCTGTGCTGTATCGGCACGTCACTGCGGCAGCAGATAGCAGTCTGGCTGCTGGTAGCGACGGTACTGTCCATCTTTCTGCCGAATGTGGTCGTCTGTACGATCCTGGTACCGGTAGCGGTATCCATGCTGCAGTTTATTGGCGAGGAAAACATCAAAAACAGTAAGCTGGCAGTGCCGATCCTGCTGGCGATCGTCTGGGGCGCGGGCATCGGAGGCTTCGGCTCGCCTTTGGGCGGGGCTGCGAACCTGGTGGCGATCAGCTATCTGGAAAAGCTGACAGGACAGGAATTTATGTATATCGACTGGGTGGTGCGTTTTCTGCCGCTTTTGGTACTGGTCCTGCTGCTGAATCTGTTTTTCCTGTTCCATTTGCCGGTGCCGGTAAAGCACTTGGCTGGTACCAGCGAATATTTTAAGGAAATGTACGCGCAGCTGGGCACGATCAGGCTGGGCGAAAAAATCAGCCTGGTGCTGTTTGTCGCGGCGACACTGCTGGCTTTTATCCGGCCGCTGTACGCCGGGTGGCTGCCGGCGCTGAAGCCTGCGTATGTCTTTCTGATCATGGGGCTGCTGGCCTTCACCTTCGAGGATGAGGACGGCAAGGCTCTGCTGACCTGGGAATTTGCGGAAAAGGGCGTTATGTGGGGCATGCTGTTTTTATTTGCCGGCGGCCTGGCTTTGGGAAGTCTGGTGACGGAAACCGGCGCGGCCCTGAAAATGGCTGAGGCGATCACGCTGCTGCCGCTGACTGGCGGTCTGGAAACGGTGTTTGCTTTTACGCTGTTTTCGACGGTGCTGACCGAGATTTCCAGTAATCCGGCGGCGGCCGCTATTGCCGTGCCTGTAGTGCAGAGTATTGCGCAGGCGCTGGGGCTGAACCCGATCCCGTATTTGTTCGTGGCGATCGTCGCCTTCAACAGCGCCTATGTGCTGCCGGTATCGATCAGGGCTATCCCGGTCAGCTATGGGCTGGACCCGGCCGAGCTGTTTAAAAACGGGCTGCTGCTGTCGCTGTGCAGCGTACTGCTGATCACAGTCGTCGGTTATTTGTTCATCAGGTACTGGCCGTTGTTCTCTACGGTCTGAAAAGGGTCTGTCGCTCCCACTGCTGCATGGCGGTGGGATTTTTTTGTGCGGGCGCTGGCGGCACAAGGTTTGGGAAAGTATGAGCCGGAAAAAGCGTTCACCAAAAACAAGTATTTATTTAATATTACAATTTAAAGATTGCCAGTAAAAATCTTTTAGAATATAATAAAAATAGTAACTTAATATAATGATTGTATTTATTATAGATAATAACGGAAAATAGAAGGCAGCTGGCAATGAAAAATAATATCTTATTAAAAACTAATTTACTCGTCAGTGTGATTTTGCTGGTTGGTTTCGCCCTGATTGCGACTTTGAGCTACCGCGCTAATTATAATGCTTCACTGGTGAAGATCAAACAGGTCTCCTCGCTGGCCTCGGAAGGTATTTATTACCGTTTGTCGACGATGCTGACCAAGCCGGTGAATATCTCGCAGACGATGGCGCATGACAGCCTGCTGATCAAGCTGCTGGAGGAAGAGGGCAGCCGTTATCGGGAGGCCGGTTACCAGGAAACGATCAGGAAGTATCTGGATACTTATAAAAATAAGTATGCCTATGATTCGGTGTTCCTGGTTTCGGCGTCCACCAATAATTATTATAATTTCAACGGTCTGGACCGCAATCTTGCCCGGGGCGAGGATGAAAACGTCTGGTATTATAATTTTCTGCAAAGCGGCGAAGAATACAGCCTTAATATCGATAATGATGAAGTTGCTGGTGCGGCCAATAAGATCACTCTGTTTGTAAACTGCAGGATCAGGGATGCGTCCGGCCGGGTGATCGGTGTAGTGGGCGTCGGCGTGAATGTCGATTATATCAAAGGCCTGCTGCAGGAATATGAAAAGGAATACGACGTTGCGACATATCTGATCAATGAAAAAGGCGAGATCGAAGTTTCCAGCCTTTATAACGGTCATCAGACGGCGGACTGGTTCAAGGTCAATGACAGCGAAGATATCCGCAGCGAGATCCTGGAATGGAAAAACGGCAGGACCAACTGGGATATCTGGATGCCTGGCGACGTGCAGAATAACGAAAAAAGCTATCTGGTCGTCCGCTATATCCCCGATCTGTCGTGGTATCTGCTGGTAAAGCAGGATACCGGCGCCTTACTGGCCGAGCTGAATGAAAAGATGCTGGAAACGGTAGTTTTGATTTCGGTGGTGATCCTGCTGATTATTCTGACTATCACTTCGGTGATCAGAAAGTTCAACGTGCGGATGACGAAGCTGCTGGAAGAACGGCAGGAGCTGTTCAAGGAAGCGACCGAGCAGATCTACGATAATATTTATGAATTGAACATCACTAAAAACAGGGCGGCCAGCAAAAAGACCGAGCTGTATTTTGAGGCTATGGGCGCTAAAGACCTGCCCTATGAGGAATTTCTGCAGGCTGTGGCCGACAGGCAGCTGCTGGAAGAATACCGGGCCGGCTATGTGGCGACGTTCAGTATCGAAAATGTGATGCGGCATTTTAAGGCCGGCAATAATTATCTGCAGTATGAATTTATGATCACAGAAAACGGCAGCGATTATTTCTGGATGCGGATCGACGCTTATATTTTTTATTCGGAAGCTGATAAGTCAGTGCATATGTTTACTTACCGTAAAAATATCGACGAGGAGAAACGCAAGGAGCTGGAAACACAAAGAAAGGCTTCCACAGATGAGATGACCGGCGTTTATACGAAAAAGGCGACGGAAAGGATCATCGACGGGGTTTTGTGCGGCAAGCTGCAGGGCAGCTACAGCTTTTTTATCATCGATATTGATAATTTTAAGCGGATCAACGATACATTCGGGCATACCGTCGGAGATACGGTAATTACTGATATTGCCGGCGTGCTGCAAAGCCAGTTTCAGGAGACAGATGTCACCGCAAGAGTCGGAGGAGATGAATTTCTGGCGCTGATGCGGGATGTGGCTCCAAAGGAGGCAGAAGCGTGCGCCGCGGCGCTGGGCCGGGAAGCCAGAAAAAAGCTGATCGGCGACGACGCCATCGTTGAGGTGACGCTCAGCATCGGCATGGCAGTATACGGCGAGGATGGAAGAGATTATGAGACCCTGTTTGCGATGGCTGACCGGGCGATGTATGCCACGAAGCGGGAAGGAAAAGACCACTATTCGTTTGCGGGCAAAAAGCAGCAAGAGGGAGCAGAGCGGGAGCGCAGGCGCGACAGGATTGAATATGCTCCGGAAAGCGGGCAGAAGGTGGATAAAGAGTTCCTGAATTTTGCGTTCAGCCTTCTCTCGCATG
>OGQC01000730.1_pt1 | contig 16756 bp, 9 predicted proteins | sample 1553081 | NCBI WGS metagenome assembly OGQC01 (sample SAMEA2580267, study PRJEB22360) | human gut metagenome | biome: human gut; feature: human-associated habitat; material: faeces | place: Denmark | collected 2008/2010
CCTCCGGGTGCTCTGCTGCATATTTTTCCGCATCAGCAGGGGAATAGACAATACGGATCTTTGCACCTTCTGCCCTGGCATCTGCAAGGCTTTTCTTTGTCCCCGGTACACGGACAAGGTCACCGAAGGTACAGATGGTCGCCTGTTTTTCCAGAGCCAGATAAACCGCCTCGTCAATAAAGCCTACCGGTGTTACACAGACCGGGCAACCCGGCCCATGGAGTAGTTGAAGATCCGGCGGCAACATCTCTTCCAGCCGATAACGGGCGATAGCATGTGTTTGCCCGCCACAAATCTCCATGATATACCAAGGTCGTGTCACCTTTTTGCGGATGGCCTCCAGAAGAGTTTGTACCTTCTCGTTGCTTCTATATTCGTCTACGAAACGCACTTTTGTAATTCTTTAAGGTCTTTCAGTGTTTCCTCCGCTTCTTTCTCATCTACAACAGATATAGCGATCCCTGCGTGAGCGAGGATATAATCCCCCTGTTTCACATCCACCCATTCAATACATATATTCTTTAGGATGCCTCCGAAATCAACTTTAGCCATGGTCATTTCGGGGATGCTTCGATCGATTGAGATAATCTTTCCGGGTACCGCTAAACACATATCGTTTCAATTTATTTAGTAACCTCAAAGATACTTAATATGTTTAAGAGGGAAAGATAAAATTGATAAATATTATTTATAAGATGATAGATAATATCTCTTTAGTAAATACGATAGTCGATTCGTGTCTGATTAGACATTTATTCCTATATTTGTGCTATGGCGAAGAATAAAGTATATGCGTTGATTATTCAAGGCTTGGTTCAAGGGGTTGGTTTTCGCCCTTTTATCTACCGGATCGCTAAAGATCTGGGGATGAAAGGTTGTGTGGAGAATATGAATAATGGAGTACGTATATTGGTTGCCGCTACTCCGGATGATCGGGATTTGCTGATAAGTCGTATACGGACCGAGCATCCTCGTGTCGCTTATATCCATCGGATCTCCTATACATCTACGGAAATGGATGAAGATGATTTTGACGATTTTACGATTACGCCCAGCCATTCAGAATCGGATGAGGTCACGCAGGTCTCCCCGGATATCGCTGTTTGTGCGGATTGTATGCGAGACCGGACTACGCAACCCCATCGAATCGGATATCCTTTTATTAATTGTACGCATTGTGGCCCTCGTTTCTCTATTATCCGGGACCTTCCTTACGACCGTTCGCAGACAACGATGGGCGGTTTCCTTATGTGTCCCGATTGTGAGAAAGAATATACGAATGTTATCGATCGCCGTTTCCATGCCCAACCGGTCGCTTGCAATCATTGTGGCCCGACTTATTACGCGACTTATAACGAGGAGACTTATATCGATTATGAGACCTTATTGAAACTTACCTCTCGTCTATTGCTTGGTGGAGAGGTTATTGCGGCTAAAGGAATCGGAGGCTATCATTTGATTTGTGATGCCTCGAACGAGAGAGCGGTTGCCCGTCTGCGAGAGATAAAGCAGCGGGATACCAAACCATTCGCTGTTATGTTCCGTGATCTGGAACATTTGCAAGTCTATACGGCAACGGAGCCGATGGAGGAGCGATGCCTCGTCTCTTGGCGCCGTCCGATCGTGCTGCTGAGGCAACGGAGCCGGTTAGCTTCCGGAATCAATCCGGGCATGCATACGCTAGGATGTATGTTGTCTTATATGCCGATTCATTACGATTGGTTTGCTCGTACAGGGATACCTGCGTTGGTAATGACCAGCGGGAATCTAAGCGATTTGCCGATAGCGATCACCCCAGAGGATGCGGAGGCGCAATTAGCGGGAAAGGTAGCGATCCTCTTGCATCATAATCGCCCGATCCATAACCGGGTAGATGATTCTGTGTTGCAGGTCTGCGGAGGACAACCCTGCTTGATCCGTCGTTCCCGAGGCTATGTGCCGGAACCCTTTTTCACGGATACAAATGTGGAAGGGATCATGGCTTTCGGTGCGGAGAAAGTGAACACGTTCGCTTTGGGAAAAGGAGAGACGATCCTGCAAAGTCAATATATTGGCGACTTAAAGAACTGGGAGACTTTCCGGTTCTATACGGAATCTATGGAGCGGTTTCGTCATTTGTTTCGTTTCAATCTCCAGCGATTGGTTTGTGATCTGCATCCGGATTATCTTTCCAGCCAAGAGGCGGAACGTATCTCGAAATCTCTTTCCTTACCTTTATTAAAGGTACAACATCATCATGCTCATGCCGCTGCTTGTATGTTGGAGCATGGATTGAATGAGCCGGTTCTCGCTATCGTGATGGATGGGACAGGTCTGGGTGATGATGGTAAGGTTTGGGGAGGCGAGTTCTTCTTTTGTGACCGAGCGAAATACCGTCGCCTTTCCCATTTTGAGTATGTCCCGTTACCGGGAGGCGACAAGGCGGCTGAGGAGCCATGGCGAATGGTTGTCGCCTATTTGTGGCATTATTTCAAGGACGAACCGTCGGGTATTCCTTATCCGGCCGATTTCGTGGAACGCATAGGCACGGAAAGGATCGCTATGCTTGAACGAATGATGGAGAAAGGTGTGAATACACCCTATACATCCAGCGCTGGCCGGCTGTTTGATGCGGTAGCTTCTTTATTGGGGATTTGCGATGTCTCCAGCCACCAAGCGGAGGCTCCGGTCTTATTGGAGCAGGCGGCGATGGGAGAGAGGAACGCTTATGCGTATCCAGTCTCGGCGGAGGGAGAGGAAATCTCTTTTTATTCTTTGTTTGAGGCATTATTGCATGATAAGACGAACGAGGTCCCGGTGAGCTTGATATCCGCCCGTTTCCATACGACATTGGCTTCCTTGTTTGTGCAGAAAGCCCGCTTGTTGATTAAACGGACGAAAGCGACACAAGTGGTTATCTCGGGAGGATGTTTCCAGAATAAATTATTGACGGAGTCGATGAGGAGACAGTTCATCATGGCTGGGGTCCCCGTCTATATTCCGTCTCGTATACCTTGTAACGATGGGGGGATAGCCGTGGGGCAATTAACGATCGCCTCGGTGACTCCCTTTTAAAAGAGATCAGATATGCATGAGTTGTCTATAGCCCGTAGCATCGTGGAGCTGGTCGAGGAACAAGCGGATAACCGGGGAGCCTCGGTGGTCGAAGAGTTGGAGTTAGAGATAGGACATTTGTCCGGCGTAGAGATCCAAACCTTAGAGTTCGCATTGGATAGCGCCATAAAAGGTAGCAAGCTGGAAAAGGCCCGGATTATCCGTCATTATATTGAGGGGGAAGGACAGTGTAGCGACTGTGAGACCATTTTCCCAATGAACGCCTTGTTTTCCCCTTGTCCCCATTGTGGCTCCTATTTAGTTAAAATCCTTAAAGGGAAGGAACTTCGGGTGAAGTCGATTGTTATTAAAAAGGAATGATATATTAATGAAATAAAAACTTAAATACTATGTGCGGAACTTGCGGATGCGGAGAGCATCATCACCATCACGATCATACGCATGAGCATTCTCATGGCCATGAACATCATCACCATCCTGATGAAGGGATCGTAATCAATCTGGAACAAGATATACTTCAACGTAACAACTTATTGGCGGAGCGAAACCGGGGATATTTCGAGGCTAAGAACCTGTTCTGCCTGAACTTGATGAGTTCGCCCGGATCCGGTAAGACAACTTTGCTGGAAGAGACGATCCGCCGTTTGAAAGCGAAGCGACCGATCTATGTGATAGAAGGTGATCAACAAACCTCAAACGATGCCGACCGTATAGCGGCGTTGGAGATTCCCGTGTTTCAGGTAAATACCGGTACCGGCTGTCATTTGGAAGCCGACATGGTCAATCATGCCGTTAAGCATCTGAATCCGAAGGAGGGAGCGATCCTTTTTATAGAGAATGTCGGCAATCTGGTCTGTCCGGCCATGTTCGATCTCGGAGAGTCCAAGAAAGTCGTTATCGTGAGTACGACGGAGGGGGATGATAAACCGTTGAAATACCCACATATCTTTCAGGAGGCAGATATCTGCGTAATCAACAAGATTGATCTGGCTCCTTATCTGAATACAAAAGTGGAAGTGCTTCGGGAAAACGCCTTGAAGGTAAATCACCATCTCCAGATATTCGAGGTATCCGCCACGAAAGGAGACGGGATGGATGCATGGTGTGACTGGTTGCAGACAGAGAGTGCAAAGTGTAAATAAATACCACGGGTTTTAATGAATAAATGGAGAAAAAAACTATATTTGCTCCCATTCATTGAATCTAACTAATCAAAATGTTATGATTAACCGAGAATTGATTAATCCTCAAAGCATCGTAGTGGTGGGAGGTTCCAACAACGTACATAAACCGGGCGGTCGTATCGTGCGAAACCTGTTGGATGGAAAATATAAAGGAGAATTATGTGTGGTAAACGCCAAGGAGACAGACGTGCAAGGCGTCAAGTCTTATCCTTCTGTACATGATATCCCGGAGACGGAGTTGGCGATCATCTCGATTCCGAGTAAATCGTGCCCCGAGGTGATGGAAGTGCTGGCCCGGCAAAAGGGGGTAAAAGCTTTTATCGTGATCTCAGCCGGTTTCGGCGAGGAGACACACGAAGGCGGTATCTTGGAACAACAGATGCTGGATGTCGTGAATGAGGCGGGAGCTTCCTTGATCGGCCCGAACTGTATCGGGTTGATGAATATGAATTATCATGGCGTGTTTACGCAACCGATACCGGAATTCCATCCCGATGGCGTGGATTTCATCTCTAGCTCCGGCGGTACGGCCTTGTTCATTATCGAGTCGGCGCTGACAAAAGGGCTGCGTTTCTCTTCTGTTTGGTCGGTTGGAAACTCCAAGCAGAATGGAGTAGAGGATATCCTTGAATATATGGATCGGAACTTTGATCCGGTATTGGATTCCAAGATCAAGATGTTGTATATCGAGCAAATCAAGCAACCGGATAAATTGTTGTATCATGCGTCTTCCTTGATACGTAAGGGATGCAAGATCGCCGCTATCAAGGCGGGAAGTACGGAGTCGGGAAAGCGAGCTGCCTCTTCGCATACGGGCGCTATCGCTAGTTCGGACTCTGCCGTGGAGGCTTTGTTCCGTAAGGCGGGTATCGTGCGTTGTTTTAGCCGTGAGGAATTGACTACCGTGGCGAGTATCTTTACCTTGAAAGACGTGAAAGGGAAGAATTGTGCGATCGTGACACATGCCGGAGGGCCTGCGGTAATGTTGGCGGACGCTTTATCCAAGGGGCGTTTGAATGTTCCTAGTTTGGAAGGCCCTATCGCTGATGAGTTGAAATCCAAACTGTATCCGGGTGCCGCTGTCGGTAATCCGATTGATATTATCGGTACGGGGACACCGGAACATTTGGCTACAGCCATCGATTTCTGTGAGAATCGTTTCGATAATGTGGATTTGATGATGGTCATCTTCGGTAGTCCCGGTTTGGTAAAACTTTATGATACCTACGAGGTACTTCATAAAAAGATGGAAGAGTGCAAGAAGCCGATCTTCCCGATATTACCGTCTATCGTAACGGCCGGACCGGAAGTGAAGAGCTTTGTCAAGAAAGGCCATGTGAACTTCTCGGACGAGGTGACATTGGGTACTGCCCTTTCACGGGTGATCAATACGCCGAAACCGATGAGCACGGATATCCAGCTATATGGCGTGGATGTACCGGAAGTTCGTCGTATCATAGATCGGTTGCCGGGTAGCGGTTATTTAAATCCGGAGGAAGTGCGTACATTGTTGCGTGCCGCTAATATCCCGTTAGTGGAGGAATATGCTTCGGATGATAGGGATGCGTTGCTGGCTTTTGCCAAGAAGGTGAAATATCCGGTGGTAGCCAAGGTTGTAGGGCCTGTGCATAAGAGCGATATCGGTGGTGTGGCCTTGAATATCCGTGGAGAAGAGCATTTATTGTTCGAGTATGAACGTATGATGCGTCTGCCGGGTGTTACGGGCATCATGGTACAACCGATGTTGAAAGGACAGGAATTATTCTTGGGAGCTAAATATGAGGATCGTTTCGGCCATGTGGTACTTTGCGGGTTGGGTGGAATCTTCGTGGAGGTATTGAAAGATGTGTCTTATGGTTTGGCTCCGTTGTCATACGATGAGACTTATTCAATGATTCGTTCTTTGAGAGGGTATCCGATCATTAAAGGTACACGTGGGCAAAAGGGTATCGACGAGCAACAATATGCGGACATTATCGTTCGCCTCTCTACCTTATTGCGTTTTGCCAGCGAGATAAAGGAAATGGATATAAATCCGTTGGTGGCTACGGATAGAGGCTTGTTCGCTGTAGACGCCCGTATCCGTATAGAGAAATAAAAAAACAAGCTCCTTTCACTACTGAATGCTAATATACTTAGCAGAGGTGAAAGGAGCTTTTCTTATTTTTTAGTCTTCTTCTTTTTCTTATCGGGAAGATACTCTTTCAGAAAGCGTTTGAAGCTACTTAACGATACATTGTATTTCTCCGCTATCTGAGCGTAAGTCAAGCTCGGGTCTTTCAAGTCTTTCTCGATTTGTTCCTTATAAGGCTCCAAGCGTCCCATTTGTTGACTACCTTTCGGACGGCCCAGCACCACACCTTTACTTCTGATCAAGGCAAGGGCTTCCTTCGTACGGATAGAGACCAGCTTTCGCTCGATCTCAGAGACCAGACCGAAGGTAAAGGCCAAAGTCTTACTGTCGATATTATCCTCGAACACATATCCGTCGCTTACGCTACGGAGCGTTACCTTTCGCTCTATACAAAGCAAAATGATATGGATGATCTCGATCATCTTACGGCTCACACGGGATATATCGGACACAAGTATCTCATCCCCAGGACTTAAAGATTTGACAATACTTTCCAGTCTGCGGTTCGCACGAGGACTATTTCCCACCTCTTTAGCCCACTTCCTGATCTCTATCTTCTGAGATTCTGCAAATTCCCGGATCACAGCTTCTTGGACCTCGGAGTTTTGCTTATTGTTATATGTTCGGATAAAAGCAATTGTCATAATGTATATATTTAATTATCTCCTTTTAATAACAGATCGACTTACGATAAGTTCAAATATGACAAATATATGAAACACTTTAATTCGGTTGGCTTAAAAACAAAAAAACCAACTAATAAATTTATTAGTTGGCTCTTTGCGGAAGCGGGGGGATTCGAACCCCCGGTACCCTAACGAGTACGTCAGTTTAGCAAACTGGTGGTTTCAGCCACTCACCCACACTTCCTTGTGTGTTCTGTGCTTCTTCCTTAGAATTGCGATGCAAAGGTAGAACTATAATTTTAAATAAACAAGGCTTTGCACATCATTTTTTTCGAAAAAAGATACTACTTTTGTGCCTTATTCTGATATTCAATAGATTATTCATGGATTTGAACAAACAAATTTTATCGAGGCGTCCGATAATTATCGCCTTGATAGCGATTCTCGTTGTTTTGATAGGCGGTGGAGGCTTTTGGGTGTACCGTTTGGCTTGGGCTCCGAATTTTAAGCCGGATAAGACGGTCTATGTCTATATAGATGATAAAAAGGATTTTGATGATCTTTGCCGGCAGTTGAGTGATTCGGCGAACTGTCTCCGTATCGGTAGCTTTAAGCAATTGAGTGGATTGTTGAAGTATCCTGCGTCCATGCGTACCGGTCGATACGCCGTGAAGCCCGGCATGAGTAATTTAACCTTATTGAATGACTTGCGGAGAGGACATCAAGTAGCGACCCGGGTTACTTTTAATAATATCCGTTTCAAGGAAGATTTGGCGGAACGTATAAGTGATCAATTGATGTTCGGGAAGGAAAATCTCCTGCGTCTATTGAATGATTCCGTGTATTGCGACTCTTTAGGTTTTACCCCGGAAACGATCCATGCCCTTTTCATTCCTAATACCTATGAGATTTATTGGAATATATCCGCGGATAAATTTATACGTCGCATGAAGCGTGAATATGACGCTTTCTGGACACCGGAACGATTGAAAAAGGCAGAGGAGATCGGGCTTACTCCAGTTGAGGTATCTATCTTGGCTTCTATCGTAGAAGAGGAGACGGCGGCATCGGACGAATATCCAATCGTGGCGGGTCTTTATATCAACCGCCTTCGTGCCGGTATTCCTTTACAGGCGGACCCTACCGTAAAGTTTGCGGTGGGGGATTTTTCTTTGCAACGTATCTTATTTGAGCATTTGGAAATAGATTCTCCCTATAATACCTATAAATATGCGGGCCTACCTCCCGGTCCTCTACGGATTCCTACTATCAAGGGCTTGAATAGCGTATTGAATCATACGAAACATAAATACTTATACATGTGCGCTAAGGAGGATTTCTCGGGACGGCATAATTTCGCCGTGACGTTGGCGGAGCATAACCGCAATGCCAACCGGTATCGGGCGGAGTTGAATAGGCGCCGGATACGGTAATGGATCTAGTATAAATCATAAGTCTCTCATTCTAAATTGAACATTTTTCATTACCTTTGGCAGCTAAATAGTGTGAATAGTCAATATTAAGAAAACAGATACACATGGAAAAACATTTATTTTTGGGGGACGAGGCCATAGCGCAAGCCGCTATAGACGCTGGTATCTCCGGGGTGTACGCATACCCGGGAACCCCTTCTACTGAAATCACAGAATATATCCAAGGTTCTCCGGTAACGAAGGAAAGAGGTATCCATTGTCGCTGGAGCGCGAATGAGAAAACCGCCATGGAAGCCGCTTTGGGTATGTGCTATGCCGGTAAACGTGCGCTTTGCTGCATGAAGCACGTGGGTTTGAATGTAGCCGCCGATTGCTTTATGAACGCCGCTATGAGCGGTATCAACGGAGGTATGATCATCCTTACGGCCGACGACCCATCCATGCACTCTTCCCAGAATGAGCAAGACAACCGTGTTTATGGCAATTTCGCCATGATCCCGATGTTTGAGCCATCCAGCCAGCAAGAGGCTTATGATATGGTATATCATGGATTCGAGTTATCCGAGAAATTAGGGTATCCTATCTTGCTGCGTGTAACGACCCGTATGGCGCATTCTCGTGCCGGTGTCGTAACCAGTCCGTTGAAGCCGGAGAACCGGATGAATTGTCCGGAAGACGGTCGCCAACGTTTTATCTTACTCCCGGCATTGGCCCGTAAACGTTTCAAGAGTTTGCTGGCGTCTCAAGAGGCTTTCACGGAAGCTTCCGAGAATTCCGCATATAATAAGTATTTCGATGCCCCGAATAAAGACTTGGGTATCATCACGACGGGTATCGCTTTCAATTATCTTTCCGAGAATTATCCGGACGGTTTCGAGCATCCCGTATTGAAGATCTCCCAGTATCCGCTTCCGAGAAAGCAAATCGAGAAGATCGTTGGCGAGTGTAAGGAGATCTTGGTGCTGGAAGAGGGATATCCGGTTGTGGAGGAGCAATTGAAGGGTTTCTTGGGGAAGGGAGTGACGGTTCATGGCCGTCTGGACGGTACGCTTCAGCGTGACGGCGAGCTTACGCCAGATGCGGTAGGCAAAGCCTTGGGTAAGGAGATCCAGAGCTATTATGCGATCCCCGAGGTGGTTGAGCAACGTCCGCCCGCATTGTGCCAAGGTTGTGGACACCGGGATATGTATGAGGCCTTGAACGAGGTGATCGCCGAGTATAACGGTACGGCTAAGGTGTTTGGCGATATCGGCTGTTATACCTTGGGAGCTTTGCCTCCTTTCCGTGCGATCGATTCTTGTATCGATATGGGGGCCTCTATCACGATGGCGAAGGGTGCTTCCGACGCGGGTGTATTCCCGGCTATCTCCGTGATCGGCGATTCTACGTTTACCCATTCCGGTATGACTGGTTTGCTGGATTGCGTGAACGAGAACACGAATATCACCATCGTTATCTCCGATAATGAGACAACGGCCATGACCGGAGGGCAGGATTCCGCCGGAACGGGACGTCTGGAATCTATCTGCGCCGGTATCGGTGTGGACCCGGCTCACATCCGTGTGATGGTTCCTTTAAAAAAGAACTTCGAGGAGATGAAGTCTATCATCCGTGAGGAAATCGAGTACAAGGGCGTATCCGTATTGATCCCCCGCCGTGAGTGTATCCAGACATTAACCAGAAAGAAAAAAGCAAGCAAGAAATGAAAACAGATATTATACTATCAGGTGTAGGAGGACAGGGTATCCTTTCTATCGCCGCCGTTATTGGAGATGCCGCCTTAAAAGAAGGTCTGTATATGAAGCAAGCGGAAGTACACGGTATGAGTCAACGGGGGGGAGACGTGCAGTCTAACCTGCGTCTTTCCGACGAGCCGATCGCCTCGGACTTGATCCCGAAGGGCCACGCCGATTTGATCATCTCCTTGGAACCGATGGAGAGCTTGCGTTATCTGCCTTACCTGAAGAAAGAGGGTTGGCTGGTGACGAACTCCCGTCCGTTCGTGAACATCCCGAACTATCCGGAGATCGAGAAAGTGAACGCCGAGTTGGACAAACTCCCTCACAAGGTCGTATTGGACGTGGAGGAGATCGCCAAGGAAGCGGGTTCTGTCCGTGCCGCCAATATCGTGATGCTGGGGGCTGCTACCCCATTTATCGGGATCGAGTATGATAAGATCGAGGCGGGAATCCGTCAGATATTCGGTCGTAAGGGCGAGGATATAGTTAATATGAACCTAAAGGCGTTGAAAGCCGGTTATGACTTAGCGCAAAGTCTGCGGTAAATCTTTTTCCGGGTTTGCATGATATCAGCGTACGTGACATCTCCGGGTTTCACGTACGTTTTTTTTAACATCTAACCCCCTAGAACTTTTAGAAGAGCTGTCGAGGGGTAGGTACGGCACCGTAGAACTTTCGTAAGCCTTAGAATTATGCGGTTTGATGAGAATTTTAATGTATCTTTGTCGCTGAATCCTAAACGAGAAATGATTAAGGTTATGAAGAAGTATTTATTGGTTAGTTTACTAGCGTTATTGGCTTTCGTAGGCAAAGCTCAGGAGGATAATTCCGATATCGTGAAGGTCGGTGATACTATGCCGTCATTTACGATTGTTTCCGACAACGGGAGTAAGTTGCAGTCCGCTTCGTTGAAGGGAAAAGTGATCCTCGTGAATTTTTTCGCCACTTGGTGTCCTCCTTGCCAAAAAGAATTGGCCGCTGTCCAACAAACCCTCTGGCCGAAATACAAGAACAACAAGGACTTCGTTCTCTTGGTGATCGGGCGTGAGCATTCCGATGCCGATCTACAGAAATATAACGAGAAAAAAGGCTTCGATTTTCCATTGTATCCCGATAAGGACCGGGCTATTTTCGGCGCTTTCGCCAAGAACTTGATCCCTCGTGGCTATTTGGTCGGAAAAGACGGGAAGATCATTTATACGAGCAAAGGCTATACCGACGAGGAATTTGCTGAGTTAATGACTAAAATAGAGGGTGCGTTAAAATAAGAATCATGAAATATAGTAACATACATTTAATTTATTTTTCTCCGACACACACGTCCGCCAAGATCGTTTACGCGATAGCGGAAGGAATGGGTGCCACTTCGATGTCCGAGTCGGATGTCACTTGTGAGAGTCTGGATATGGAAGAGTATATTGATGATGAGCTGACGATTATAGCCGCTCCTGTATACGGTGGCCGTGTGGCGGAGACTGCCATGGAACGTTTTCGCATGTTCCGTTCTGCCCACCATGCGCCGGTAGTCCCCGTGGTATTGTATGGGAACCGGGATTATGAGGATGCTTTGAAAGAGCTCTGTGATTTAGTGTCGGAGCAGGGGTTCGTACCTGTGGCTGCCGGAGCGTTTATCGGTGAGCATTCTTTCAGCCGCAAGGGGATGCCCATTGCTGAGGGGCGTCCGGACGAGTCGGATCTTAAGCAGGCTCGGAATTCGGGAAAAAGATTATCGAGGAGCTGGAGAAGGTTTCCTGCATGGAATGCTTGTCCGCCTTGGAGGTGAAAGGTAATTTCCCGTATCGGGTGAAAGGCCCTTCCACTCCTCAAGCTCCTGTTACGGATAACGATTTATGTACGCAATGTGAGTATTGCGTGGATGTGTGTCCTACACATGCGATATCCTTGGCAGACGAGGGTATGTATAGCGACCCGAACCTATGTATCAAATGTTGCGCCTGCGTGAAAGAGTGTCCCGAGGGCGCACGTACTTTCGATACTCCTTACACGGCGATGCTCCATAAGAACTTTAGCGCACGCCGGGAGCCGGAGATATTCTTCTAATGGAGGACCGGGTATCCGGTATATTGTGAGGGAAAGCGTCAAAAGGCAAAAGTTCTTTTGGCGCTTTCTCTTTTTTTGTACCTTTGTTCGGATCGTTAATCTCAAATAATACCGTGTTTGTATGAAAACCTATTTATTCCTTTTGCTTTTTGTGTTTCAAGCCTTCTCCCTTTCCTCCCAGATTAGCCTGAAAGGGTATAATCAGGAGAAGATCGATCCTTCTCTTTTCGAGGGACGATGGAAAGCCCGTTGGATCTCCTACCCGGGTGAGGCTCCGAATGTATATGGGGTCTATCATTTTCGTAAATCGTTCGATCTGGAGGTGGTTCCTTCCCGGTTTATCGTCCATGTTTCCGCCGATAACCGTTATAAATTATATGTAAACGGGAAATTGGTATCCTTGGGCCCGGCCCGTGGGGATATCTATAACTGGAGTTTCGAGACGGTGGATCTGGCTCCTTATCTGAGGAAAGGGAAGAATACGCTGGCCTCCGTTGTCTGGAATTATGCCGAGCGTAAACCTGTCGCCCAGATCAGTTACGATCAGACGGGTTTTATCCTGCAAGGCAATACGGGGCATGAGGCGGTGGTAAATACGGATACCACTTGGGTCTGCCTGCGTAATAAGGCGTATGCTCCTTGGACCGAATGGCAGGTATTGGGGTATTACGTGGCTGGCCCGGGCGAGGAACTGGAAGCCTCCGCTTATCCTTGGGGCTGGGAACAACCGGATTACGACGACAGGAAATGGGAGAAGGCCGTACGGGGCATGGAGGGTGCCACGAAAGGATCGAGAGATTACCCGGGACGGTTGCTGGTTCCTAGCCCGATACCTCCGATGGACAGCCGGATCGAGCGTCTGGCCAAGCTCCGCCGGTCGGAAGGGATCGAATGCCCGCAAGGATTTCCTTACTGGCCAAAAGCTTTGACGATCCCGGCGAATACGGAGGTCCGCTTGCTTCTGGATAATGATTACCTGACGACGGGTTATTTCTCCTTAGCCTTCAGCAAAGGAAAGGAGGCCGAGATCCATATCGGTTATTCGGAAGCCCTCTATAAGCAAGAAGAGGAATCGACCACTAAATCGTATGCGTTGAATGGCAAGGGACATCGGGACGAGTTGACGGATAAGCAGTTTATCGGGTACGGGGATAAGATACTGGCTGATGGGGGAGATAATCGTCTCTTCACGTCCCTGTGGTGGCGTACATGGAGATATGTGGAGTTGAAAGTGAAGACGGCTTCCGAGCCTTTGGTGATCGAGGATATGTATGGGACTTTCTCTGCCTATCCTTTCCGTAACGAGACCACTTTCTCCGCTCCGGGACATGAGGAGCTGGGCCGTATGCTCGAGATAGGATGGCGTACCGCCCGTCTGTGCGCCAATGAGACGTATATGGACTGCCCGTATTACGAGCAACTGCAATATTTCGGGGATACACGCATACAGGCAATGATTTCCATGTATAATACATCAGACCCTTATATGGTGAAGAATGCCATAGAGCAAGGACGGCAGTCCATGGTGGCGGAAGGGATTACGATGAGCCGATATCCGTCTAGCGTACATCAGTTTATATCCTCGTTCTCTCTCTGGTGGATTTGTATGGGGCACGATTATTGGATGTACCGTGGGGATGAGGCATACATGAAGACCTTGCTTCCCGCTTACCGTCAGGTTTTGTCGTGGTACGAGCAATGGTTGAAGCCGGATTATAGTTTGTCGTACGTTCCTCATTGGTTCTTCGTGGATTGGGCGGCCGGTTTTGATTATGGCGAGCCGATACGGGAGAAAGAGGGAAACTCGGCGCTCCAAGATTTGATGTATATAATGACCTTGGAGTTTGCGGTGGAGATGGAACAAGCGATCGGCCTCCCTGCCATGGCGGATCATTACCGGAAGATCGCTATCGAGATGCGTAAGACGATCCGCCCGAAATATTGGGACGCTGACCGTAATCTATTCGCCGATACGCAGGATCATCGCGGCTATTCCCAGCATGTGAACGCCTTGGCGATCTTGACTGGGGTTACGAAAGGGGAGGAGGCCGTAAAGGTGATGAACCAAACCTTGGCGGATACGAGCTTGATCCAGTGTACAATCTATTTCCGTTATTACTTGAATCAAGCGTTGAAAGTTTCCGGTTTAGGGGATCAGTTCTTGGATAACTTACAAATATGGCGGGATCAGATGGCGTTGGGATTGACCACATGGGCAGAGATGCCGGAGCCATCTCGTTCTGATTGCCATGCTTGGGGAGCCAGTCCGAATATCGAGTTTTACCGGATCTTGTTGGGGATAGATAGCGATGCTCCCGGATTTAGGAAGATACGGATCGCTCCGTCTTTGGGAAAACTGAAGGAGGTTTCCGGTACGATCCCACATCCGCTTGGAAGCGTGACCGCCGCTTATAAATTGGATGAGAGAGGTGAGGGAACCGCCCGTCTGGTCTTGCCGGAAGGTACTACGGGTATATTTATCTGGGATGGAAAAGAAATCCCGTTGAAACCGGGCGAACAGGTTATTTCGTTATCTTTGCGTCATTAATCTATCTAAAATCCTGATATGAGACGAGTTTATTCAATTGCCTTATTGCTGCTGGTCGCTCTCGGTCTGTCGGCGACAACGAAGGAAGTAAAGTTGAAATTAGTGGAAACCAGTGATATCCATGGAAACTTCTTCCCGTATAATTTTATCGAGCAGCGGGAGTGGGGAGGAAGTCTGGCACGGGTATATTCGTTCGTGCAAGAAGAACGCCGGGCGTATGGCGATAACCTTTTGCTATTGGATAATGGCGATATCTTGCAAGGACAACCTTCGGCGTATTATTATAATTTCATGGATACGGTCTCTACGCATATAGCTTCCGCCATGATGAATTATATGGGGTACAATGCGGGAAATATGGGTAACCATGATGTAGAGGCTGGCCATGCCGTTTTCGATCGTTGGATCAAACAATGTGATTTCCCAATCTTGGGTGCCAATATTATCCGTACCTCCGACCGGGAGACCTATTTAAAGCCCTATGAGGTATTTGAGCGTGACGGTGTGAAGATCGTTGTACTGGGGATGATTACTCCGGCTATTCCTGTATGGTTGCCGGAGACTCTGTGGCAAGGTCTTTATTTCGCCGATATGGAAGAGACGGCCCGTAAATGGATGAAGATCATTCAGGAGAAGGAGAAGCCGGATGTTGTGGTAGGTATCTTTCATGCGGGAAACGAGGCTCGTACCATGTCTGGCCAGTACCGTGAGGATGCGTCGATGGAGGTTGCCCAGCGCATTCCGGGCTTCGATGTGGTTATGATGGGGCATGATCATCGCCGGTATTGTGGTAAGGTGGCGAATATCGAGGGAGATTCCGTGTTACTGATAAATCCGGCAAGTAATGGGCGTGTAGTCGGTTCCGTTGATGTCGTGTTAAAGATGGAGCATGGAAAGGTTTTGGACAAACAAGTATCGGGTGTTTTGACGGATGTGGATAAGTTGGAGCCTAGCGAAGAGTTTATGGAGAAATTCGCTCCGCAATACAAAGCGGTGAATGATTTTGTCTCCGAGAAGGTGGGAACTTTTACGGAGAGTATCGCGACCCGTCCCGCTTACTTTGGGCCATCCGCTTTTATTGATTTTATTCACTCTTTACAATTGGAGTTGACTGGTGCGGACGTCTCTTTTGCCGCCCCGTTATCCTTTGACGCAAAAATAGATAAAGGGGATATCACGATCAGCGATATGTTCAGTCTTTACAAATATGAGAATATGCTTTATACGATGAATTTGACGGGAGCCGAGATCAAAGGCTTCTTGGAGGAATCGTACGCTATGTGGACCAACCGGATGAAATCTCCGGACGATCATCTCTTATTATTGAAAGAGAGAAAGAAAGGACAGGAGAATTACGCTTCGTTCGTCAACTTCAGTTTTAACTTTGACTCTGCGGCCGGTATCATTTACACCGTGGATGTAACGAAACCCAAGGGCGAGAAGATCACGATCTTGAAAATGGCGGATGGTAAGCCTTTCGACGAGAATAAAACGTATAAGGTAGCTCTCAACTCTTACCGGGGTAACGGAGGAGGCGAGCTATTGACGAAAGGGGCCGGCATTCCCCAAGACGAGTTAAAGAGCCGTATCATTCATTCGACCGATAAAGACCTCCGTTATTATATGATTCAATATATAAAGGAAAAGGGCGTACTTAGCCCACAACCTTTAAACCAATGGCAGATGATCCCTCTGGATTGGACGAGACCGGCGGCTGAACGGGATTGTAAGTATCTTTTCGGAGAATGAGTTTCCGTCCTTGAAGTGTCTGGTTTGCGATAGTATCTCAATGGGAAACGGTGGTAAAGTCAATGGAATAGAGATGGTTTCTCAATGACTTTACGGCCGTGTCCCATTGACTTTTTTGTATCCCGTATTAGGGATGTTGCTGATAGGTTAGGGCGCAAGGGGCGCATCTTTACGTATGTTTCTAAAACTTTTTCTGTAAATAACGTTTATACCCCTCTTGTCTGTAGA
>OGQC01000742.1_pt1 | contig 16559 bp, 15 predicted proteins | sample 1553081 | NCBI WGS metagenome assembly OGQC01 (sample SAMEA2580267, study PRJEB22360) | human gut metagenome | biome: human gut; feature: human-associated habitat; material: faeces | place: Denmark | collected 2008/2010
AAGAATTTCGCTGGCTGATTCGGATTCTCAAAAAATCAAAGAAAATGGGAACGCCAATCAGCCAGCGGAAAAAACGGTAAAGAAAAACCGCTGTTGCATGGTTCGTTAGCTTCCATGTAGCAGCGGTTTGTGCTGTGGTTATTCAGTTAAATTTTCAGAATGACAAGCTGGAATTTACAGAACAATTTCCCATAACAAAGATGAAATAAATGGTTGAAGGAAAAACATAATAAGTGCTACAGATACACATATTATGTAAAAGTCACCCATTTTTGAATTTGAATAGATTCGCTTCGTAAAATTATCAGTTATCCTATATACAATAAAATATCCAATTATAGTACCAACAGTATTTGTAATAATATCGTTTATATCACTGGTTCTAAAAGTAAAAATCTGTGATATTTCAATTAAACTTGTAACTATAAATCCCATTAAGGCAATATTTTTAATGTTTCTAAATTTATCCCACAATATCGGCAAAAAGAAACCAAATGGAACAAATAAAAGTATATTCAAACAAGCATTAACGAAATCCGAAACCATATCCAAAAATGGGATAACGTTCACTGCAAAATCAATTTTCAGAGATGCTATATTAGGGAAGCCAACAAGTGCTAAGACCGCAGTAAAATAAAACCCAAATACCATATAAATAATAGTTCGTTTCCAGCTATGAAAACATAACTTGTTATATATGCACCAAATAGGAATTATAAAAACAGCTGCCGCAACAATTTCGATAAGTGCACTATATATTCTATACATGTTTTTCTACCTCCACAACTTCCGATTTCTAAGTTTCAAAAACTGGAATTTACCGCTGTGCTTAAGCGATGTTGTGCAGACACAATAGAATTACGAATAGAATGATACGTCTGTTCTGCATTTTGATTTTTTTGTAAATTATAATCCATGCTCTTTACTCCTCTGAATTTCTAAAATAGAACTTACTGTTCTTCTATTGATTCAATATTTTCAATTCGCATCAGCTTAACTACCTGCTTATCTTTTTTCTCTGTATAACAAATTTTTATCCATTCATCATCTGCGTCTATTATCTTGCAGGATAATTCAGTTTTTCCTGCAAAACTAAAAATGAACTCTGATCTGATAATACATTGTTTTCCTACAAGATCATTAATCAGCTTTGACATATATGCCACTCCTCTCTGCTTTTTCTCCAATCGTTTTATTTTCGTTTCTAAACGCTTTACTTTTCCCGGATATGCCGAATAACAAAGTAACAGCAACAATGCTACAATTCCGAACCATTCCATATTATTCTCCTTAGCAAACTTAACGCTAGCATGTCTGTTCCTTAAAATATCTTTTGCCATTCAAATCATATCACACTATCAGACATATTTCCATTTCAATTTACTCAGTCAAGTCACTTCGCTCAGCTACATTTCCTGTCGGCTTGCTTCTGTAACCAGCATCCGGTTAATCTTTTCCTACATGGTTTCCTTTGCCTCTTCGCTGAAATAATAACGAACAATATATACGGGTATCCGAAATAAGTGGTTGAAACTGCTTATACGGATACCCGTTTTTTTATTATTGTATCATACTATAAAAAATAGCTTTACAGAAAAATAGGATAATTGTATAATTTTCCTGTACGGAAATACTCAATATTATTAACAAAACACGATCAGATAGTCAGCGCCATCTAATCGCGTTTTGTTATTAGAATTATTCAAGAAAAAGCTTTGTATCATTCATTGCAAAGAAACAGTAAAGTGTTGATTTAGTGTCCGCTAAACTATTATGGTAATTATCTTCGGAAACTTGATAATATGGATGATTTGTTGGAAGGGAATTTTTAAATTTGCACATAAGGACTCCTATATTTTTTTTTGATTTTGTTGTGCTTTGAAAGTAATAGAGATGTTCAATCCCTACTTGTTCCTAACCTCCGATTGCTTTAACAAATGCTTCAATCTGTTCTTTATATCTCCTCGGAACAATCAGCTTATTTCCCTCTATTTCAGCCTCCGGCGCAAGCGTATGTGCAAATGTCCAGGCCACATTTTGAGCATGTTTCTTGCGTTGCACTTCAACCATGCCATCTTTCTCCTCCTTTTTAGGCTTCTCTGGGCTTTTTTCTGCCTTTTTCGCTGGTTCCCCGGCTTCTGCAGAGGAATTTTCTTCGGCTCACTGGTAGTTGCGGGAACACCATAGAACTCTAAGATCTCCGGAGCTGCCAGCTTATCGACCAGATCCAGATTGCCTTCGATGTACAGGCCATCCATTGAAGTCGCTCTGGACAGGCCTACGTATAACTGACCGTACGCGAATATTTCCGGTCTTGTTGACTCTGCACCCTCGATCTGATCGTCACTTCCCAGAACCAAAACCACCTTGTCAAGGCTCTGGCCCTGGGTCTTATGGATCGTTACCGCATATCCCAATCGCACCGGGAGCTGTCGGTAAGTTCCGATCACTTCTCTTTCGACTTTCTTCTTCTCCTTTGAGACAACATACCGTTCCACGCTCCAACTTGCATACGGCACATCAACCAACTCTCCGGTTTCCTCGATTTTTACCGTTATCTCCCTCGATCTGAGCTGTTTTACGATCGCAGTGCTGCCGTTTCGATACTTTTCGGTATTTAACAACATGACCACCTGCGCATTTTTCTTCAAGCGCAGTAGCTCCGGAGCCTGCTTATCCAATGCGTCGTAAAACTTCTTGCTTTAGCTATGGGGATATAAGACGCGTCCATCGAATTTACGCAAGTAATTGAGATGGACAAAATAGTGGTTGTATTAAACGAAAAAATATAGTATAATACAAACATGAATACAACATATAAATCAAACAACAATGTCGTCTATTCATGCAAATACCATGTAGTATGGTGTCCTAAATATAGACGAAAAGTATTAACCAATGGTGTAGATACCAGGTTGAAGGAACTGCTCACAGAGTATGCTGCAAATCTTTCTGTAGAGATTCTGGAAATGGAAATCATGCCGGATCATGTTCATATGCTGCTGGAAGTAGGCCCTCAGTTTGGTATTCACAAAGCCGTAAAATCTTTCAAAGGCTATACTTCCAGAATTTTAAGACAGGAATTTCCATATCTTAAAACTAAGATGCCGACGCTTTGGACAAACAGCTATTTTGTATCGACGGTGGGTGGTGCTCCGCTGGAAGCAGTAAAACAGTATATCGAAAACCAGAAAACATCGCAGAGACAAAAGGATAAGATGGGATAATGCAAAAAGGGATCAAATTCAGAATCTACCCGAATAAAGGACAGAAAGCCTTCATTCACCAGACGCTGGGATGCTGCAGGTTCATCTATAACCGGGGACTTGCCATGCGTAAGGAAGGCTATGAAAAAGGGAAAAAAATCGGCTATGGCCAGACTTCTGCCATGCTGACGGAACTGAAAAAGCAGGAAGAGTTTGCTTTTCTGAAAGAAGTCGATTCCATCGCATTACAGCAGTCATTGCGGGATCTTGACCGGGGATTTGTAAACTTTTTTCAAAAAAGGGCGTCCCATCCAACTTTCAAAAGCAAACATAACCATTTTCAGTCGTACAGAACGGTAAATCAAAAAGACAACATTCGTATCGTGGGAAGATATATCAAACTTCCGAAGCTTGGATATGTGAAAGTGCGTCAGTCAATGGAAGTGGGAAACATTCATCACGTAACCATTGAGCATACGCCATCCGGAAAATATTTTGCGGTTCTGAACGTTGAATTTGAACCGGAACCGCGACCTAATCAGGGTGGAACGATTGGGATTGATGTTGGAATCAAAACGTTCTATTCTGACAGCAACGGAAATACAGTAGCGAATCCCAAATATCTGGAACGCTCGATGCGAAAACTTGTAAGGGAACAGCGCAGACTTTCCCGAAGAGAGAAAGGATCCCATAACCGGGATAAGCAGCGAATTCGAGTTGCCAAAGTACATGAAAAAGTAACGAATCAAAGAAATGATTTCCTGCAGAAACAGTCAACGATGCTGGTGTGTGAAAACCAAACCATCTGCATCGAAGACCTGCATGTAAAGGGAATGATCCGGAACCATAAACTGGCAAAGTCGATAGCCAGTGTTTCGTGGGCAAAGTTTTTCGAAATGCTGGAATATAAAGCTGTGTGGTATGGAAATGAAATCCGCAAAGTACCAACGATGTATCCGAGCAGCCAGACCTGCAGTTCCTGTGGCTATCGGAATCCGCTGGTGAAAAATCTGCGCATTCGTATCTGGGAGTGCCCCGGGTGTCATGCAGTTCATGACCGGGATACGAATGCAGGCATCAATATTTTGAAAAAAGGACTGCAGCTGCAGTCGGCATAAAGATAAGAAAACTGTACCGCAGGGCATGCGGGAACAGTATAAATATAGCCTGTGGACACCGTGTAAGACATTGCAGTACCGTAAGGTATTTGCCAATGCAATGGTGGAAGAAACAGGAATCCCCCTGCTTTAGCTGTGGGGAGTGTCAATCGCTGAAAGAAAAAGAGGGAATGCTACGGTTGTATCACCGAAAAGAAAGTATTGCAGAAGCAGCCTATTGCTCCTATCTTGGATTACGGCAGAAAAGCTATCGCTTTGAAGCGGAAACAGGAGTTTTCTTTGTGCCGGAAAACGAGAAGGAAACAGCAGGTCTGGTTCTTTACCAGAATCATGAGAATCATTTGAGGATGGAAATCGCAAAAAAGCAGGAACAGAAAGTTTTTCGTGTTGTAACGTGTATCAAAGGAACAGAAACGAAAGCAGCAGGAATTAGGGATTTTTCTGCAGTTTTTCCGGATGAATATACATATCGCGGAATTCCGTAGGCGTACATTGTTTGACAGAACGGAAGACGCGAAGAAAGGTGGAAAGACTGGAGAAACCAGACTGAAGTGCTGCCTCCGTGACAGGAATATCGGGATAGGATAAGAGCAGCATGGCATGATCAATTCTTTTGCGATTAAGGTATTTGTAATAGGTGGTATTTGTAAACTGCTTAAACAGTCTGGTAAAGTGGTATTTGCTGAAGCCTGCTGTTTTTGCAACGTGATCAAGGGAAAGATCTTCCGTGCAGTGTTCATCAATATAATTGCAGATGGAAAGAAAACGATCCAGATATTCTTTCTGTTTTTGCGGTCCGGCATCAAAACGGCAGGATGCAAAGGCCTGGTATCTGCCGATCAGAGAAAGAATATCAAGTATGCGCGCATAGATAACGGCCTCCGAAAGAAAGGAATCCTTTTCGTATTCCGAAAGAATCTGGCAGATGAGATGATAAATATCGGAATAAATATCAGGAGCAGTCTGTGGTGTAAGGGTGAGAATGGGGGAAATCAGCGAGAGAATGGAATTGAGATCACGGATTTTTGAGACAACAGACCATTCAATCTGCAGAATGATTCGTTTTCCGCTTTCCGGTGCTGCAAGAGAGTGGAGGACTCCTAGACAGATGAAAATAATATCACCTTCCTGAAGAAGAATGTGCTTATCCCCAAGAAAGACTGTGTAAGTTCCTTCCAGAGGTATAATGATTTCCATGGGAGTATGCCAGTGAATGGGATAATCTTCACAGTCTGTATTTACAAAAAGCCGCAGACTGCTGTTTTCTTTATACGTTACGGTTTCATGAATCCCGTCTAAATGTTCAATCATAATATTGCCTCCGCCGGACTGCTGTAAATTTGATATTATCATAATACAGTAAAACGGATATCACAAGAGGAAAAGAAATTTTAAAAAGAAGAGAATCGAAAACAGAATTCCAATCTATAGCACTCCCAAAAAAATACTGCACACTCTTGACAACAGGTCTATGATAGAGTCAAGAGGTGATTATTATATTACATGATGAAACACGAAAACTACTTATTGAAGCTTGGAATTACCATCAGCTATTTCAAAAGGATTTTTAACAATTCGTCCAACGGACTGCATAGGGTGGTTTCATTCGTGTAATTATGTGCAATAATTTATTAGATTGCTATAAATTTCCCATCGCAGTTCGTAGTTCATATGGTGTAGAATCGAATGTTCTCCATAATTTTCTTTATCGGGATATTTTTAAGTTCTTTTTATTTGTTCCAATTCGTATATATTCGCCACCTGCAAATTGTACTGGTTGTTTCTCTGCACAAGAAATCTCTATTAGCACAACCATTCTTTCGCCCATAGGGACCTTAAAAAATCGGAAATTTATTCTTGGTGAAAGCATTCTGGAAAGCCATGCCTCCAATTCCTTATTTCCCTTTTTCATTTTACGATACTGAAATTCAGTTACAACAATTTTATGTGTTGCATCATCTACACCCCAACTTTCACATATAAAAGATACTTCGTGCTGTACATAAAGTTCCCCATCCCACCCGCCGGTTCGGGTATTCGCTCTCGGATGCGATGGGTTTTGCGCCTGCGATGAGATAAGCTTTCAGCTTTTCACCATATAAAAACGGGTCATTTCCGCGCAGAATACCCCATTCCATCATAAGAGCGGCGCTTCCCGATACAAAAGGCGTGGCAAACGAGGTGCCGGTGAAGGAAGCATAGCCGCCGCCGGAACGGGGAGCTGGGATATTGACACCCGGGGCGGCGAGATCAGGTTTAATTTCGTGGAGAATACGGGTATAGCCGCGGCCGGAGAAGCTGGCATAGGAGGAAAGGCGGGGATCGTAGGCACCGACCGTGATGGCGGAGCGGGCGGTGGAAGGGATGGTGAGTGTGGTGTCGGCAGTGGGGGAGAAGAAGCGTGTCTGTGAACCGACGGCGTTTCCGCCGGGAAGCCAGAGGTCAAAGGAACCAGAGATCAGGCGGCCGGGGGTGAGACGCAAGGTCCAGATGCCGTTTTCGACGGACAGATGGTTTCCTGTGCCCTGAAAGGTCAGGTAAATTTCCTGCGCCTGGCTGTAGGGGGATGGCATGCCATAAAACAGGAGAAGTTCTGTCGGACCAAGCGTCAGACGCGCCGTGCCGAGGACAGGAGAGAGCGTGCCGGAGCGGATGCCGCCGGGGGAAATCAGTTCGATCGAGATTTCATCCCCATAAACCTTCCAGATCTGGAGACTGAACGAGGATTCATAAGCACCGACCTGAAATTCGACGGAGACAGCGCGGTCAGCCGTTGCCGAGACCGCAGACGTCGCAGCCGGATCAGATGTCGCACGGACTGTTTGCGTCTGACCGGACGACTTGCGATCCGACTTTAGGTTCCCGGCATAATGGCGTCCGGTATCCCCTTCATTTCCTGCCCCGATACAGATCACGTTCTGCCCTAAATTTGACACTGCATTCAAATACGTTTCAAGTAAGGAATCCCCGCTGTGCGAACCGTAATTATTCCCGAAGCTCAAATTAATCACAAGCGGCCGCTCCACCAGAAGTGCATATCTTACGCAGAAATCCACCGCCTGCAGCAATTGCGATGTCCGCGGCAGATCCGCCGGATCAGGATTCCCAAGCTTTACGACCACGAGTGTTGCTTCCGGTGCCACGCCCCGCATGGCCGCATATGCCGAGGATCTCCCATTTCCCGCTGCGATTCCGAGCACCGCTGTCCCATGCCCCGTTACATCGCGGGACGGCACGAGGGCAAACCGTTCTTCCGGCGTAGAAGATGCAAGTGCCTCATTGATCTGCTGCCGTGTATATACCGACCCAAGAGCATACCCCATCGGAGGATTCCCCGGAATCGTCTGATCCCATAAAATTGCAATTCGGCTTGTCCCGTCCGGTGCGCAGAAATCAGGATGCGCATAGTCCACGCCTGAATCAATGCATGCAAGCAGCACCCCATTCCCAGACAGACCCATAACCCCCTCCTGCACAGGCGTAATACAGGATATGCTCCGCACAAATGCATCTGCGAAATAAAGTAATTTCGGTTTCTCCAGATAGGTAATCTGCGGCAGTCCTGTCACGTAATCCATCAGGGACTCCGGAACCAGAAGAATGGCATACGAAAACAGCAGCAGCGTCACACGAACTCCCTGCCCCTCCAGAAAAGCCAGGTCTCCCTGATACTGTACAATTACTTCCCATGTTTTGCTGTAAGAGTTATAACCTGCCGAAAGCTCCGGCACACGCCGCCGTTCGACTTCCGTTGCGGCCAGCGCAAGGTTCAACAGGTTTTCCCTTTTTTGATCAGTCATTACAAAAACTCCGTCCAAAATGTTGTTAAAATCTATTCCGCTTTTCCGGGAAATATGATATAATCGCCATCGTACAATAGGGGTACAGATCTGCTTTTTGGAGTGCATCGAAAAATGGTTTTACGATGCCGCCTGGCGGGTCTTTACTATTTTACGCAAAATGCTTTTGCATTGAAGGGAGAGAACATGAAAATTATCATTGTGGGCTGCGGAAAAGTCGGAACCGCACTGACCGCCCAGCTGAGCCGCGAGGACAACCTTGTGACGGTCATTGACACAGACAGTATTGTCGTCCGCAACGTCTCCAACACCTACGACGTTATGGGAATTGTAGGAAACGGAGCAAGCTATCAGGTGCTTCAGGAGGCGGATATTGAGCATGCGGATCTGATGATTGCCGTAACCAAAAGTGATGAAATGAACCTGCTTTGCTGTGTCATCGCCAAACAGGCGGCAGACTGTCACACCATCGCCAGAGTCCGAAACCCGATGTATCGGGAGGAGAGAGAATTTATCCGTAAAAAGCTGGGTCTGTCCATGATCATCAACCCGGAGCACGCGGCCGCCATGGAAATGGCAAGACTGCTGCGGTTCCCATCTGCGATTGAGATCGACAGCTTTTCCCGCGGAAGAATCGAAATGCTGCGCTTTAAAGTGCCGGAAACATCGAAAATTGTCCATATGTCGCTGCGTGAGCTGGCCGGAGCGCTTCAGTACAGTCTGCTGGTCTGTGCTGTTGAGCGAAATGGCGAGGTTTACATACCGGATGGAAATTTTGTGATCCAGGCAAAAGACAGCCTTTCCATCATTACCACACCGCAGAACGCAGAGAGCCTGTTTAAGAAAATTGGTGTTCATACAAACAAGGTACACAATACGATGATCGTCGGCGGCGGTGAAATTACGTATTATCTCGCAAAATCACTGGCAAATATGAACGTCGATGTCAAGATTATCGAGAAAAATAAGGATCGCTGTGAGGTTTTAAGCGAAGCACTGCCAGATGCAACCGTTATTTACGGTGACGGAAGTGACCAGGAGCTCTTAAAAGAAGAGCGCATCCAGAATATGGATTCCTTTGTGGCCTGCACCGATATGGATGAGGAAAACATCATTCTGTCGCTGTATGCGAAAGAGAAGGTATCCTCAAAGGTTGTAACGAAAATCAACCATCTGGAATTTAATGATGTTATCCACAGCCTGAACCTGGACAGCCTGATCTACCCGAAACACATCACCGCAGAGTACATTCTGCAGTATGTCCGGGCAATGAAAAACTCCATCGGAAGCAACGTTGAGACGCTGTATAAGCTGATGGAAGACCGTGTGGAGGCTCTTGAGTTTATCGTGAACCAGAATTGCCGTATGATCGGCATCCGTCTGCAGGATATGAAAACACGGCCAAACCTTCTGGTAGCAGCGATTAACAGACAGGGAAAGGTCATCATTCCGGGTGGACAGGATTCCTTTGAGGCAGGAGATTCCGTCATTATCGTAACAACGGAAACCGGTCTTCAGGATATCCATGAGATTCTGGCAGAGTAACGGGGGAAGCGGATTATGAACTATAAAATGATTCGTTTTGTCATCAGCTGGGTGCTGAAAGTGGAAGGTATGCTGATGCTACTTCCGGCGCTGGTCGGAGCCATGTATCAGGAAAAGACAGGCTTTGCGTATCTTATCTGGGGACTGCTCTGCATTGCGGCCGGTCTGATTCTCTGCTTCAGAAAACCGTCCAATATGGAAATCTATTCCCGCGACGGATTTGTCTGCGTTTCGTTAAGCTGGGTTGTCCTTGGTGTTTTCGGAGCGGTTCCGTTTGTAATTACGGGGGAAATTCCGTTTTATATCAATGCGCTGTTTGAGATCGTTTCCGGTTTCACAACGACAGGAGCCAGCATTTTGAGCGATGTGGAAGCACTTTCACACGCCAGCCTGTTCTGGAGAAGCTTTTCCCACTGGATTGGCGGTATGGGCGTTCTTGTGTTCATTCTTGCATTGCTTCCGATGAAGGGCGGTTCCGTCATGAACCTGATGAAGGCAGAGAGCCCGGGACCGACTGTTTCCAAATTTGTTCCGAGAGTGCGCGGAACCGCTAAAATTCTGTATCAGATTTATCTTGGCATGACACTTTTTACCATTGCTGCCCTGTTGCTTTCCGGCATGAAGACATTTGATTCTGTCACACTCGCCATGGGAGCTGCCGGAACAGGAGGCTTTGCCGTGTTGAACAGCGGTTGTGCAGTGTACACACCACTGCAGCAGTGGATTCTGACAATCGCCATGATTGCGTTCGGTGTGAATTTTAACTTTTATTATCTGATGCTTTGCAAAAAGGGAAAGGCCGCCATTTCGTCCCAGGAGGTAAGAGCGTATTTCCTGATTATCCTTCTGGCAGGAGGCGTGATTTCCTGGAATACCTATCCGATGTACCATTCCATCGGTGAAGCGGTGCGGACTGCCTTTTTCCAGGTTGGATCGATTATCACGACAACGGGTTATTCCACGACGGACTTTGACCTCTGGCCGGAGCTGTCAAAATGTATTCTGGTGATGCTGATGTTCATCGGAGCCTGTGCCGGTTCAACGGGAGGCGGAATCAAGGTTTCGCGAATCCTGATTCTCTTAAAAACCGTGAAAAAAGAGCTTGGTTCGATCGTACATCCGCGCAGTATCAAACGCATCCGTTTCGACGATCACCCGGTAGAGCATGAGGTTCTGCGGGCGATCAACGTATTTTTGATTGTTTATCTGGTGATCTACAGCTTTTCCATGCTGATCATCAGTGTGGATGGATTTTCCTTCGAGACAAACTTCACGGCAGTTGCCGCAACACTGAACAACATCGGACCGGGTCTTGACCAGGTAGGACCGACCAGTAACTTCTTTGGATACAGTCCGGTTTCCAAGCTGATTCTGATTTTCGATATGCTGGCAGGCCGTCTGGAACTGTTTCCGATGCTGATCCTTTTCTATCCGTCTACCTGGAAGAAGAGAGGATAAAGCGGTTCACCGGGAAGAAGAGGGACTTTGCGTCGGCGGGAAACTGCCGGGAGCAGAAGGAAAAGAAAAAATGGTTACGATTCACAGGGTTTTCCAAAAAAACAGAAAGACGGAATAAAGTCAGGGTGCATTTCCTGACCACAGGCAGAAAGGAAGGAACTTATGAGTAACTGGGAAAAGAATGTAAGAAAAGTTGTGCCGTATGTACCGGGCGAACAGCCGCATGAGGCTGACATGATTAAGCTGAATACGAATGAGAATCCGTATCCGCCGTCACCAAAAGCCGCAGAGGCGATCAGACGGGTAGCAGAAGAGGATACCCTCCGTCTCTATCCGGATCCAACCGCGGCAGAACTGGTGCAGGCGATCGCGGATGTCTACCACGTAAGCCCGAAGCAGGTTTTTGTCGGTGTCGGTTCGGATGATGTTCTGGCGATGGCGTTTATGACGTATTTTAACTCTGACAAACCGATTCTTTTCCCGGACATTACGTATTCCTTCTACGATGTCTGGGCGGAGGAATTCCGTATTCCGTACGAGCAGATCCCGCTCGATGAAAATTTCTGCATTGTGCCGGAGCAGTATTTTGCAGAGAACCATCCAAATGGCGGAATTGTGTTCCCGAACCCGAATGCACCGACGGGTGTGGAGCTTTCGCTTTCTGCGATCGAATCGATATTGCAGCATAACCCGGATGTGGTTGTGATCGTAGATGAGGCATATGTCGATTTCGGAGCAGCCACTGCGCAGCCGCTGCTGGAAAAATATGAAAATCTGCTGGTTGTGCAGACAACATCAAAATCCCGTTCGCTTGCCGGCATGCGCATCGGCTATGCAATCGGAAATGAGAAGATGATTTCGTATCTGAATGATGTGAAATATTCTTTCAATTCGTATACCATGAATCAGACCACGATCGCAGCCGGAGCCGCAGCGATCCGCGATGTGGAATATTTCCGCAAGACGGTGAAAAAAGTGGTGGAAACGAGAGAGTGGTCGAAGGAGGAGCTGAAAAAGCTGGGATTTTCTTTCGAAGATTCGAAATCGAACTTTATTTTTGCAACGCACAAAAGCGTACCGGCCGGGAAGATTTTTCAGGCACTCCGGGAACGACACATCTATGTGCGGTATTTTGAGAAACCCCGCATTGACAATTATCTGCGTATTACGATTGGCACGCGGGAAGAAATGCAGACGCTGTTTGATTTTTTGAAAGATTACTTAACCGAATCAAGCAAGTAGCGAAGCGGATTGCGAATATCCGCTTGACAAGAGGGATGAAGCAGCTGAAAATATAAAACAGAAGAAGAGTATCTGCAGAGGAGCAGAAGAAAATTTTAAAGGGGGACTGCCGTCGGACTCAGCCATGAGATCCGGCGGCAGTTTTAGAAGGTATTTGGGTATGAACAAAGAGAAGAAAGAAGTAGTAAAGGTAAATCAGATTACGGAAGGTGTTATCTGGCAGCAGATTCTGATCTTTTTCCTGCCGATTCTGTTCGGAACGTTTTTCCAACAGCTTTACAACACGGCGGATGCCATGATTGTCGGACACTTTCTGGGAAAACAGGCACTTGCGGCGGTCGGCGGAACGACAGGTACGCTGATCAATCTGCTGGTCGGATTTTTCGTCGGACTTTCCAGTGGTGCGACAGTTGTTATTTCACAGCATTACGGAGCCAATAAAGAGGACAAGGTTCAGTGGGCAGTGCACACGTCCATTGCCTTTTCCATTCTCGGAGGTATTGTGCTGACGGTAGTCGGCATTGGATGCTCGAGATGGATGCTCGACCTGATGAACACGCCGGATGACGTTGTAAACTATGCGTTGATTTATATGCGTGTTTATTTCCTTGGAACCATCGGAAACCTGATTTACAACATGGGTTCCGGTATCCTGCGTGCGGTCGGCGACTCGAAACGTCCGCTGCTGTATCTGATCATCTGCTGTATGACCAATATTGTGCTTGACTTTTTATTTGTTGTCGGTTTGCAGATGGGTGTTATGGGCGCGGCGCTTGCGACCATTCTGTCTCAGATCATCAGTGCGGTTCTTGTTATGGGCTCTCTGATGCGGACCAGAGATATTTACCGGCTTTATCTGCGGAAAATCAGCATCGACTGGATTATGCTCAAACGAATTATCCGCATTGGCTTTCCGGCAGGCGTACAGTCGATTCTGTACTCGGTATCGAACGTGATCATTCAGTCTGCTGTCAATTCGCTGGGAACCAACAATGTAGCTGCGTGGGCGGCTTACGGAAAGGTGGACGGTCTTTTCTGGATGATGATCAATGCGCTCGGTATTGCGGCGACAACCTTTGTCGGTCAAAACTACGGTGCGAAAAAGATGGAGCGTGTACACCGCGGTGTGCGCACCAGTATGATCATGGCATTTCTGATGACGGGTCTGATGGTCATGTTTATGTGGTTTATCGGTGATACACTGATTTCTCTGTTTACCACAGATACGGCTGTGCGTGAAATCTGTCACGGACTGATCCATTTCCTGGTTCCGACCTTCTTTACCTACATTTCCATCGAAATCCTTTCCGGTGCACTCCGCGGTGTCGGAGATGCATGGATTCCGATGTTTATCACCGGAATAGGAATCTGCGGAGTACGTATCGTGTGGATGACGGCGGTTCTGCCGCATTTCCACTCCTTAAAAGGAGCGGCCTTCTGCTATCCGCTGTCATGGGTAATCACAACGATTGCGTACTTTATTTATTACCTGTTCTTCAGCCAGCTGAGTAAGAGGAAAGAATTGAGGAGTATCTAACAGAATGTTCAAACTGTATTAACAAAACTGTGCTATCATGAAAATATCAGTGTCAAAAGGTCAAAAAACCGATGCAGGCAAAGCTTGCAGGAGGATTTTTGAACCCGGGACACGACAAAACATAAGTAAGCAGCCATTTTTCAAAGAAAAATGAGCGGATTACAAAGGAAAGACAGGTGGAACGTAAGATGGTAAGTGAAAAAGTAACGATTGTCAATCCGTCAGGACTGCATCTTTTAAACGCGGTAAATTTGTCAAACAGTGTAAGCCGGTACAAATCTTCCATGTCGTTTACCTATGAAAACAACGGGATGCTGGGAACGGTTAACTTAAAGAGTATTTTGAGTATCGTAGCTGCAGGAATCAGGCAGGGAGAAACCATTGAGATCTGCAGCAGCGGAGAGGATGAAGAGGAAGCACTTCAGGCGGCCGTTGCCGCAATTAAAAGCGGGCTCGGAGAGACGCCGGAGTGAGGAGATAGGAACATAGAATAGAAATAAAGAAAAGGACCTCGCTTTTTGAAAAAACGGAATGGGAAACCGGACCGTATTTCAAAAAGCGAGGTTTTTTTGTGGCGGCAGATAAAAGATCCCTGCCTTCGGGGGGGGGAATTTCGAAAGCAGGGATGAAAAGATAAGCTGCGAAGCAGCTCTTCGGCTATGAGCAAGCAGCGAAGCGGATTGCGAATATCCGTTTGACAACAGGAGGTATAAGGCCGGAAAAAAGTGTCTACACTCTGGATAAAGCAAAAATGCAGAGAAAAGGAGTGCAGAAAAAATGGCAAGGCAGAAGAAAATTGATCTGGAACATATGACGGAGAAGGAGAAAATGAAATACGAAATCGCAGGTGAGCTGGGGCTTTTAGAACGCGTGCTGAATGACGGCTGGCGATCACTCACGGCAAAAGAAACGGGACGGATCGGTGGCCTTGTGACACGGAGGAAGCGGCAGATGGCGGCGGAAGGAAAGAACGAAAACGAAGAAAAATAAGCGGTACCGCAATTTTTGCAATATCCTCAACAGTTTTGACCATAGATTTTTCCTGTGAAAGCGTTATAATAAAAACAAGGAATGGGTGGTGCCGCGCCAAAGTCCGTGTCTGCACGAGACCCGGCGACTGCCGCGATACCCTGAGAAACTCGCAGAGCGTGTTTCGGATCGTTTGGAGAAGTGAGGGAAAAGTTTATGGAAGCAAAAAAAGAGAAAAAGTATATGTCGGATATCCATCTCGAGGATTATACCGAACAGTACGAAACGGGATTTGCCACAGTGGACACGATGATATTTGAAGGGGGAAGAAGAGAGGAGCTGCTGAACGGCGGCTGGCATTATGCAGTCGATCAGTACGATACCTGTCTGCGCCAGAAATGGTACAAAGAGAGATACCGCGACGAAAAAGGCTTCACTGTGCCAATCGACTATTCCTTTGACGAGTGGCCGGTGATGCAGCTTCCGTGCAGCTGGAATACCATCGATCCGATGTATCTCCTGTATGAGGGAAGCATGGTCTTTACGAGAAAATTTTCCTATATCGCAGAAAGAGAGGAAACAGTCTTTCTGAAGGTGGGCGCAGCCAATTATCTGTGCCGCGTTTTCTTAAACGGAAAATACGTCGGTATGCATCGCGGCGGATCGACACCGGCGTTCTGGAATATCACAGAATACCTGAAAGCGGAGAACCGCATCGTGCTTGCTGTTGACGGAACGAGACGGCCGGAGCAGGTGCCGACCGAGAATACCGACTGGTTCAACTACTGCGGCGTATACCGCGATATCGCACTGATCCGTGTTCCGAAATGCCATATCAAAACTTTTAAAATTGCGCTTGTGCCGGACGGAACATTTGGACATGTTATGGCGAAAGTGACACTGTCGGAAAAAATCACAGCCAAGGCAGAGCTTGTCATCGAGGAGCTTGGCGTGAGCCGGAAAATCCAGCTGGAAAACGGAGCCGGAGAAGTTGTTTTGGATGCAAAACCGGAGCTTTGGACACCGGAAAAACCGAAGCTGTATGATGTAAAAGTAACCTGTGGAACCGATACCGTCAGCGATCGGGTCGGCTTTCGTGAAATTCGCGTGAACGGCAGAGATATTCTGCTGAACGGAGAGCCCGTTTTCCTGCGTGGTATCAGTTGCCACGAAGACAGCGTGGAAAACGGAAAAGGCCTGACAAGAGAGGAACGGATCGAAAATATCCGCATTGCGAAAGAACTGGGATGCAACTTCATGCGCCTTGCACATTACCCGCATAACGAAGAAATGGCAAAACTCGCCGACGAGCTTGGGCTTCTTTTGTGGGAGGAAATTCCGGTTTACTGGGCAATTCGTTTTGAACGTGAAAAAACATATGAGGATGCCCAGAATCAGCTCCGCGAACTCATCAACCGTGACTGGAACCGCGCGAGCGTGATCATCTGGTCTGTCGGAAATGAGAATGCCGATACGGATGAACGGCTGAAATTCATGAGCGCACTGGCAGAATGCGCGCATCGGGAAGATGAGACGCGAATGGTGTCTGCGGCCTGCCTGGTTAATGCTGCGAAAAATAAGATTGAGGACCGTCTGATGGAATACCTTGACATCATCGGCATCAACGAGTACTGCGGCTGGTACACCCCGGATTTTGCGATGCTGCCGGCACTGATGGAAAACA